>WBZP01007936.1_pt1 | contig 10134 bp, 9 predicted proteins | sample 5204301 | NCBI WGS metagenome assembly WBZP01 (sample SAMN12412401, study PRJNA552823) | activated sludge metagenome | isolation source: activated sludge from nitrification reactor of wastewater treatment plant... | place: USA: Pennsylvania | collected 2017 | reverse complement strand
GGGCGCCGCCCCGGCCGCCTGCATCAGCTTGTCGAGCGGCAGGTAGAGCAGATTGCCCTGCCCCTTGGCATCCACCAAGATCTTGCTCGTGCTGGACAGCACCTGCTGCACGGTGTCGAGGTACATGCGCTGGCGGGTGACTTCCGGCGCCTTGTTGTACTCGACCAGCACCTGCCTGAAGCGGCTCGCCTCGCCCTCGGCATTCGCCACCACGCGGCCCTTGTAGCCGCTGGCCTCCTCCATCAGGCGCGAGGCGGTGCCGCGCGCCTTCGGGATGACATCGTTGGCGTAGGCTTGCCCCTCGTTGACCTGGCGATCGCGGTCCTGGCCGGCCTTCACGGCGTCGTCGAAGGCGGCCTGAACCTGCTCGGGCGGCTGCACGTTCTGCAAGGACAGCTTGGAGACGACGATGCCCGTCCTGTAGCGGTCGAGGATCTCCTGCATGATCTTGGTCGCCTGGGCGGCAACCTGCTCGCGGCCCTCGTACAGGGCGTAATCCATCTTGCTCTTGCCGACCACCTCGCGCATGGCGGTCTCGGCGGCCTGCAGCACGGCATCGTCCGGGCTGCGGTTGTTGAAGAGGTATTCCTGGGGATCCTTCAGGTACCACTGCACGGCGAACTGGATGTTGATGATGTTCTCGTCGTCCGTCAGCATCAGGGCCTCCTTCAGCACCCGATTCTTGTCCGAACCGCGGTAGCCCACCTCGACGACGCGCACGTCGGTGAGCTTGACGATTTCATGGGCCTGGATCGGGTAGGGCAGACGCCAGCGCAGGCCGGGATCCGTCGTCTGCGAGAACTTGCCGAAGGTGAGCACCACGCCGCGCTGGCTGGCATCCACGATGTAGAAGCCGCTCGCCAGCCAGACGATCAGCACCAGCACCAGCAGGGCGCCGATGCCGCCGCCGAACATCTTGACGTTCATGGGCGGGCGCGGACTCGAATCGCCGCCATTGCCGCCGCCCCCCTTCTTGCCGAAGAGGCCGGAAAGGCGCCGGTTGAAGTCGCGCCACAGGTCTTCGAGATCGGGCGGCCCCTGGTTGGACTTGTTGCCCCACTGCGGGTCGTTCAGCGACATCAGAATGCCAGTAATCATCGGGTATCGATATGGGTTAGGCGGCGTTGACGGCCGGCGTTGCGGACTCGGCATGTTCCCGCGCCGTTTCGGCCAGCCCCTGTCGGAGCAGGCCCAGTCCGGCGCCGGTTTTCGCACTGACACGGACGCGCAGGATTCTACCATAGGCATCCCGCTCGACAGCCGCTTCGGCCGCCGTGGCGTCGATCTTGTTCCAGACGAGGATCTGCGGTACCTGCGCGGCGCCGATTTCCTCCAGCACGCCATTCACCGCCTCGACCTGCGCATCGCGATCGGCGCTGGACGAGTCGACGACATGCAGCAGCAAGTCCGCCGCAGCCGTCTCCTCGAGCGTGGCATGGAAGGCCGCCACGAGGGAGTGCGGCAGGTCGCGGATGAAGCCCACGGTGTCGGACAGGACGATCTGCCCCGCGCCTTCGATGTAGAGACGGCGCGAAGTGGTGTCGAGCGTGGCAAAGAGCTGGTCGGCGGCATAGGCGCCGGCCTTCGTCAGGGCATTGAACAGGGTGGACTTGCCGGCGTTGGTATAGCCCACCAGCGAGACGGACAGCACATCGCGGCGGTTGCGCGCGCGCCGACGCACGGCGCGCTGGCGTTCGAGCTGCTTCAGGCGATCCTTCAGCACCTTGACCCGCTTGCCGAGCAGGCGCCGATCGGTTTCCAGCTGGGTTTCACCGGGCCCGCGCAGCCCGATGCCGCCCTTCTGCCGCTCGAGGTGGGTCCAGCCGCGGACCAGCCGGGTGGCCATGTGCTGCAGCTGCGCCAGTTCGACCTGCAGCTTGCCTTCGTGGCTCTTGGCGCGCTGGGCGAAGATGTCGAGGATCAGGCTGGCGCGATCAACAACGCGGCAGCCGAGCTCCTTTTCCAGGTTGCGCTGCTGGGCGGCTGAAAGTTCGTGGTTGAAGATGGCGATGTCGGCGCCGGCATCGCGAATGGCGTCGGCAACCTCGGCCACCTTGCCCTTGCCGGCGAAGAGCGCCGGATCCGGGCGCTCGCGCCTGCCCTGCACCACGGCCACCGTGGTGGCGCCGGCCGAGGCAGCCAGCAGCTTCAGTTCCTCGAGGCGTTCGGGGATGTCGCCCTGCCCGAAATCGAGCTGGACGAGCACGGCCTTCTCGCCGCCCCCGGGACGCTCAAACATCAGGAACGGCCGGGCGAATCCCGGCCGGGCAAACGGACCATCAACCCTCGCTATGCTCGTGCGGGATATTTACCGGGCGCGCGGGAACGACGGTGGAGATGGCGTGCTTGTACACCATCTGCGTCACGGTGTTCTTGAGCAGGACGACGTACTGGTCGAAGGATTCGACCTGTCCCTGCAGCTTGATGCCGTTCACCAGGTAGATGGACACCGGGATGTGTTCCCGGCGCAGCGTGTTGAGGAATGGGTCTTGTAACAATTGCCCTTTATTGCTCATGGTGTGCCCCACGTAAGAATTGTTTTTTGAAACCGCACTTTACCGGATTTTCCGGGCTGCCGCCAGCAGGGATTTCCCGCCCGGATCAATGTCCCTTGCCGGCATAGGGATTGCGAGTCGTCCTGAACTCGACCCTGAGCGGCGTGCCCTTGAGCTTGAACGCCTCCATGAAGGCGCGCTCGAGGTAGCGGCGGTAGGAGTCCGATACGTGGTCCAGGGCATTGCCGTGGATGACGATGATCGGCGGATTGCTGCCGCCCTGGTGGGCATAGCGCAGCTTGGGGCGGAAAATGCCGTGGCGCGGCGGCGCCTGCTTCTCCACGGCGGCCTGCAGCAGGCGGGTCAGCTTCGGCGTCGGCATCTTCACCATCGAGGCTGCATAGGCGGCGTCAACCGAGGCCATGAGCGGGTTGATGCCCTCCCCTTTCAAGGCGCTGATGTAATGCGCCTTGGCGAAGCCGAGAAAGCCGAGCTTGCGCGCCACGTCGGTCTTGACGCGGTCGCGCCGATAGTCGTCGGCGCAGTCCCACTTGTTCACCGCGATCACCATGGCGCGGCCGGCCTCGACGCAAAAGCCGGCGATGTGGGCATCCTGCTCGGAGATGTCCTGGCTGGCGTCGAGCACCAGCACCACGATATTGGCCTCTTCGATCGACTGCAGCGTCTTGATCACGGAGAACTTCTCGATGGCCTCGAACACCTTGCCCTTGCGGCGCAGGCCGGCGGTGTCGATCAGGGTGTAGTCCTTGCCCTTGCGGCGAAAGGGCACGGCAATGGCGTCGCGCGTGGTGCCGGGCTGGTCGAAGGCGATCACCCGCTCCTCGCCAAGCAGGGCGTTGATCAGCGTGGACTTGCCGACGTTGGGGCGCCCGACGACGGCGATCCGTGGAGACTGACTTTCTTCCGCCGTCTCCTCCGCCTCGGGGAACGGCGCCAGGGCCTCCTCGACCAGTTCCCTCACGCCGTCGCCATGAGCGGCGGAGATGACCAGCGGCTCGCCGCAGGCGAGTTCGTGAAACTCTGCGCCGACCAGGGCGCGCTCCATGCCCTCGGCCTTGTTCACCGCCAGCAGCAGCGGCCGTCCGGTGCGGCGCAGGCGCTCGGCGATGGCCTTGTCCTGGGCGGTCAGGCCGGCGCGACCGTCGACGACAAAGACCAGCATGTCCGCCTCGGCGATCGCCGCCTCGGCCTGCTGCGCCATCTCGGCCAGGATGCCTTCCTTCGCGCTCGGCTCGAAGCCGCCGGTGTCCACCACCAGGTAGGGCCGCGAACCGACCCGGCCATGGCCGTAGTGGCGGTCGCGCGTCAGCCCCGGAAAATCCGCCACCAGCGCGTCGCGCGAGCGGGTCAGGCGGTTGAACAAGGTGGACTTGCCGACGTTGGGCCGGCCGACGATGACCAGCGTCGGTTTCATTGCGCCGCTCTTTCGCTCAATTGACCGTCAGTGCGTAGAGGCCGCCGTTGCGCGTCTGCACGAGGAAGCCCCGCTCCAGGCGCTGCGGCTCTGCGGCGATGCCGCTGCTGTCCGTGTTGAAGCGGGCGGCAAAGGTTCCGGTCTCCCGGCGCAGCAGGTGCACCACGCCCTGGTAGTCGCCGACGGCGATATGGTTGCCCAATGCGAGCGGGCGGCTCAACTGGCGCATGAACAATTTGTCCTGCTTCCACAGCGTGGCGCCATTTCCCCTGTCCAGCGCATGCACCGCACCCTTGTCGTCCGAGACATAAATGTTGCGCGCATCGGCATCCAGTCCGGCTGCCGAGGAGACATCGCGCGACCAGAGATGGTTGCCCGAAGCCAGGTCGAAACAGGCCACGCGACCCTGATAGGCCGTAGCGCACACTTCCCGGCCCGCCACGACCGGCGCGCTGGTGACATCCGACACGCGCTCCAGTTCGGTGGCGCCCTTGGGCAGGGCGACCGTGGCTTCCCAGATCGTCGCACCGTTGTTCAAGGCGATGGCCACCAGCTTGCCGCCCGGAAAGCCGGCCAGGGCCGCCTTTCCCGCCACGATCACGCCAACGTTGCTGCGCAGGGAAAGTGCCGGCGTGCTGCGCTGGTATACCCACTTGCGCTTGCCGTCGGCCGTGTCGAGGCCGAAGATCCTGTTGTCCCCGCTGCGCACCAGCACCAGTCCCTCGGCGATTTGCGGCGCGGCCAGCACTTCCGAAGTGACGCGCGCGGTCCACATGGATTTGCCGGAACTGTCGAACGCCAGCACCTCGCCCTTCGGCGTGGCCACCACCACCATCTGGCCATCGCTGCCGACGCCACCGGAGACCGGTTTGCCGGCGTTGATGCGCCAAACCTGCCCGCCGTTGTCGAATCGGGCGATGGTGCCGTCCTGCGCGGCGGCGTAGACGCTCGACCCCACGACGGCGGGCGTCAGCACATAGCCTCCGCCACTGCCGACGCCGGACTGCCACAAGGTCGCCAGCGTCGCACTCGGGCTGATCGGCTCCAGTTCGGCCGGCTTGAGTTTCGGCGAGCTGGAAAACCAGTTCACGGGATTCAGCTTCTCCATGGTCGAGCAGCCGGCCAGCAGGGCCGCGACACAGAGCAGGGGCAGCCTGGACATCACTTGTCTCCGAGCGAGTCGGCCTTCATCTGCAGCAGCTCGCGATACTGCGCATCGCGGCCGGGCATGCCGCCGGACTGGTCCGCCGCGTCCTGCTTGGCGATCGCGGCCTGATAGGCGGCCTTGGCCTCCGTCTTCTTGCCCTGGGAGGCGAGAATGTCCCCCTTCAACTCGGCATAGCGGACGGCGAAGGCCTGGCCCGGTTCTTCGGCCAGCAGCTTGAGGGCCTCGTCGGCGGCCTGCTCGTCGAACAGGACATGCGCCAGGCGCAGGCGAGCGAGGTCGCGCAGGTCCTTGTCGCGCGCCTGCCCGACGACCCATTGGAATTGCGCCTTGGCCGTCTTCAGGTCGCCCGCGTCGAACTGGATGCGGGCAGAAGTCAGCGCCGCCATGGCGGCGTAGGTCGTGCCAGGATACTTCTCGGCGAGTTCCCCGGCGGCTTCGCGCACGCGCTTCGCATCTCGCTCGGCCACCGCCTTTTGCAGGGCCGCATAGACCGCGGAAGCCTCCGCCGTCTGCTTGCGCTGATACCAGTTCCAGCCCTGCCAGCCGGCGACGCCGATGGCGGCGGCCAGCAGCACGGCCGTCACCAGATTGCCGTACATCTTCCACCAGGTTTTCAGTTCCGAGATCTGTTCCTGCTCTTCCAGGTCAAACGTTGCCATCTTCTTCATCCCCAAAAAGGTAATCGCCGATTTCCTCGGCCAGTCGTTCGATGGGAACGCGGCGCTGTGCCGCGTCTTCGCGCAAGGGTTTCAGGCTGGCGCTGCCTTCGCGCGCCTCGTCGTCGCCGATGATCACGGCCACTTGCGCGCCGGAAGCATCGGCCCGCTTCATCTGCGACTTGAAGCTGCCGCCGCCGCAATGCCACAACACGTCGAAGCCGGCGCCGCGCAAGTCCTCCGCGGCGCGGAAGGCAGGCGCCAGCGCCTCGGCCCCCTGGTGCACCACATAGACATCGGGTTCTGCGCGTGCCGCCTGCTCGGCCTCGCCGCCGTGCGCCTCGCGCAGCAGGGCGATCAGGCGCTCGACGCCCATGGCGAAGCCGCAGGCAGGCGCCGGCTTGCCGCCGAGTTGCCCGATCAGCCCGTCGTAGCGACCGCCGGCGCAGACCGTGCCCTGGGCGCCGAGCTTGTCGGTGATCCACTCGAAAACGGTGAGGTTGTAGTAGTCGAGGCCGCGTACCAGGCGCGGGTTGATGCGATAGGGAATGCCGGCCTCCTTGAGCAGCGCCTGCACGCCGGCGAAATGCTCGAGCGAGGCCTCACCGAGGAAATCCATCAGCTTGGGCGCCCCTTCGATGAGTTCCTGCATGTGCGGATTCTTGCTGTCCAGGATGCGCAAGGGGTTGGAATACAGCCGCCGCTGGGCGTCGGCATCCAGCGCCTCGCGATGGCGCTCGAGGTAGGCGATCAGCTCGGCACGGTGGCGCTGCCGCTCCTCCGTGCTGCCCAGCGAATTGATCTCCAGGCGGATGCCGGTCAGCGCCAGTTCGTCCCAAAGCCGCGCGCACATGACGATCTGCTCGGCGTCGATGTCCGGGCCGACATAGCCGAAGGCCTCGATGCCGAACTGGTGAAACTGGCGATAGCGCCCCTTCTGTGGCCGCTCGTGGCGAAACATCGGCCCGGCATACCAGAGGCGCTGCGGGCCGGCGTGCAGCAGGCTGTGCTGAAGAACGGCACGCACGCAGGAGGCCGTGCCTTCCGGCCGCAGCGTGAGCGCCTCGCCATTCAGGGCGTCGACGAAGGAATACATCTCCTTCTCGACGATGTCGGTCACCTCGCCGATGGCGCGCGCGAACAGCGGCGTCGGCTCGACGATGGGCATGCGGATCGGCCGGTAGCCGTAGGCACGCAACCAGCCGCGCACGGCATCGTCGAAGCGCTCCCACAGTTCGGCTTCGTCGGGCAGGATGTCGTTCATCCCGCGGATGGCTTGAATCGTCTGGCTCATTGGTAAATCAGCTTGTCGTGCGGTGCGGATACTTCCGTGCCACGTATTCGTCCACGATCGCCTTGAACTCGCGGGCGATGTCGTCCCCTTTCAACGTGACGGTCTTCTCGCCGTCAACGTATACCGGTGCCACCGGCGTCTCGCCGGTACCCGGCAGGCTGATGCCTATGTTGGCATGCTTGCTCTCGCCGGGGCCGTTCACCACGCAGCCCATGACGGCCAGGGTCATGTTCTCGACCCCTTCATGCCGCAGACGCCATTCCGGCATGCGGGCCCGCACGTGGGACTGGATCTCCTGCGCCAGTTCCTGGAACACCGTGCTGCTGGTGCGGCCGCAGCCCGGACAGGCCGCCACCAGCGGCACAAAGGCGCGCAGCCCCATGGTCTGCAGGATTTCCTGCGCGACCACAACCTCCTGCGTGCGGTCGCCATTGGGCTCCGGTGTCAGCGAGACGCGGATGGTGTCGCCGATGCCCTCCTGCAGGAGCACCGACAGCGCTGCCGTCGAGGCGACGATGCCCTTCGAGCCCATGCCCGCCTCGGTCAGCCCGAGGTGCAGCGGATAGTCGCATCGGGCGGCGAGATCGCGGTAGATGGCGATCAGGTCCTGCACGCCGCTCACCTTGCAGGAAAGCACGATGGCATCGCCGGGCAGGCCGAGTTCCTCGGCCTTGGCCGCACTCTCCAGCGCCGAGGCCACCATTGCCTCGCGCATGATTTGGGTCGCATCCTTCGGCTGCGGCCGGCGGGCGTTCTCGTCCATGACGCGCGCCAGCAGCGCCTGGTCCAGGCTGCCCCAGTTCACGCCGATGCGCACCGGCTTGCCATGGCGGCAGGCCTGTTCGACGATCTGCGCGAACTGGTCATCGCGCTTCGTGCCGCGACCGACATTGCCCGGATTGATGCGCAGCTTGTCGAGCGCCTCGGCACATGCCGGGTTGTCCGCGAGCAGCTTGTGGCCGTTGAAGTGGAAGTCGCCGACCAGCGGCACTGCCACATCCATGGCGAGCAGCCGTTCGCGGATCTTCGGCACCGCCCGCGCCGCCTCCTGCGTATTCACCGTGATGCGCACGATTTCCGAACCGGCGCGGGCCAACTGGGCCACCTGGACGGCGGTCGCCACCTCGTCGGCCGTGTCCGTATTCGTCATCGATTGCACGGCCACGGGATGCAGGCCCCCGACGGGAACGCCACCGACCCTCACCAAGCGCGTCTTGCGGCGGGCGGAAAGCCCGGCAGGAGTATCAGCCCTGTCCATCGGGTCTATTCGAGCGTGAGCCGCGCCACTTCGACGCGAGTATGGGGCCTCAGGTCGACCGGCAGGCCGTTGAACTGCAGTCGGACATGAGAGGCGTTGCCGACCACCAGCAGGAAGGGCGGCCGCCCTTCGACGACCTGCGTCGTGCCCTTGGCGTTCATTTGCGAGAAGACGATGCGTCCGCCGGCGTCCTTCACCTCGACCCAGGAACTGCCATCGAAGCTGAAGACCAGCTGGTGCGTTCCAGAGACGGCGGCGATGGGTGCAGGCAGGGACGCGGCTGGCGGCGCGTCCCCGGCAGGCGCTTCCGCAGCGGGGTGCGGAAGCGGCTGCACGACCTGGGCCGCCTCGCTGCGCGCCGCGCTCGCCGCGGCCGGACTTTTTGCTCCCTTCAGGACCCCGCCTAGATCGATCCAGTCGAAGTAGAGACTCAGCGCCACGGCCAGCGTCACCATGGCAAACAGCATGGCCAGGAGATAGCCGCGGCCGTGCCGCACGGACGTGGCGGGCATCTTCACGCCGGCATCCACGGGCGCCATGAGCACTGCCTGGGGCAGCACCTGATTCTCTTCGAGCGCCGCCATCACCGGCGCGGCATCGACCTTGAGCAGCTTGGCATAGTTGCGCACGAAGCCGCGAATGAACGTCGCCCCGCTCAGGCGCGAGAAATCCTCGTTCTCGATGGCCTCGATCTGCCGCGGGCTGAGCTTGAGCGCCGCCGCCACCTCGGCCACGGATATGCCGCGCGCCTCCCTCGCCATGCGCAGCAGGGCGCCGGCGCCAGCAGACCGCCGTTCCTCCGCCTCGGGACGCCCGGTCTCGGTCACTCGTATTTCCCCTCCATCAGGGCCTGATACTCGGGAGAGCCGGCGAATTTTCTGCGCAACTGCGAAGCCAGGCTGGCCTCGGCCTGCCGGTCGCCCAGCTTGCGCTCGATGCGCACGCCCAGCCAGAGCGACTCGGCATTCGGCTCGGTGTTGCGTTGCACCTCGCCGAGATACTTCTTTGCCGTGAAATAGTCGCCGCGCTTGTAGGCCAGATTGGCCAGATGGTATATCGCCTGGACGTTCGAGCCATCGAAGACCAGGGCGCGCTGGAAATTCTCCTCGGCCAGCTTGTCGTCCTTCATGCGCAAGGCGCACAGGCCGGCATTGGTGTAGGGCCGGGTCGGCGTCTTGTAGAGCGGGTTGCGCGCCGCGATGGAGAAATAACTCATCGCCTCCTGCTCCCGCCCGCTCATGCACAGGAACCATCCGTAGTCGTTGGCGATCTGCGGATCGCCCGGGGCGAGCTGGATGGCGCGCTCGAATGAAGCCTTCGCGAGCGCGGTGTCGTTCAGAATGATCTGCACCAGCCCCATCAGGTTATGGCCCGGCGCATAGTTGGGGTCGAAGGCGATGGCGATGCGCGCCTCCTCCAGCGCAACCGCAATGTTGCCGGCCTGCAGATAGAGCGCGCCCAGCTCGGCATGTGTCTTTGCGCTCTTCTCGGCCATGCCCGACGGGGCCTGCTCGGAGACAGGGATGGACGCCGGGCCTGTCGTTCCAGTGGGCGTGCCGGGCACGCCGGCGCAAGCGGCCAGCAGGGCAATCAGGGGGAGCAGCAGAATGGCTCGAATCACGTTGCGACCTCCGCGAGGGTGATGGTGCGCCGCCCCCGTCGCCGCATGCGATCGCGCACCTGGCCGGCCAACTGGCCGCAAGCGGCGTCGATGTCTTCTCCCCGGGTCTTGCGTGTCGTCGTGACGATGTGAGCCTGCATCAGGATCTCAGCGAAGCGGCGCACCCGCAGGGCGGGCGAGCGCTTGAACCCGGAGGCCGGGAACGGG
>WBZP01007935.1_pt1 | contig 10135 bp, 10 predicted proteins | sample 5204301 | NCBI WGS metagenome assembly WBZP01 (sample SAMN12412401, study PRJNA552823) | activated sludge metagenome | isolation source: activated sludge from nitrification reactor of wastewater treatment plant... | place: USA: Pennsylvania | collected 2017 | reverse complement strand
TGGCGATATTGGTCGCATCAGATGACGCCACGGCCGGTTCGGTCATCGCAAACCCGCTGCGGATCTCGCCGGCAAGGAGCGGTTCGAGCCACTGCTGCTTCTGCTCGGGGGTCCCGAACATGTGCAGCACTTCCATGTTCCCGGTGTCGGGAGCAGAGCAGTTGAGCACCTCGGGGGCGAGATGGGGACTGCGCCCGGAGATCTCCGCCAGTGGTGCGTAGTCGGTCACGGAAAGGCCGGATTCGTCAGGGAGGAACAGGTTCCACAGGCCGCGCTCCTGCGCCTGGGACTTCAGGGTCTGCACGATCGGGGGCAACTCGTGACCCCGACCTTCGGCCTCGAGTGCGGCGAGCTGCTCGGCGTACACGGGTTCCGCCGGGTACACGTGCGCGTCCATGAAGTCGGTGAGCCGTCCGATGTAGTCCTTGGCTTTGGCGCTGGGTTCGAAGTCCACGCCCCGATCCTATGCCCGTCCGTTCCCAGGCCACCGGCGTCCCGGTGCCTCGGTCAGCGCGCACGAATCGGCCATATTCGACAAGATGGCAGTCGAACCCGCTTGTAGTTCCGGTTGTCTGTCTGGAGGAATCGTGGCTCACGACCCACGCATGGATTGGGCCGATGCAGTGATGTTCGGGGTGGAAGAGGACCCCATTCTGCGCTCGGTGATCACATTGGTGCTCCTGCTCGATCAGGAACCCGATGAAGAGGTCCTCCGCAGCAGGATCGACCGGATGACCCGTTCGATCCCGAAACTGCGCCAGCGCGCCGTGGGCAACCCCTTGAGCCTCGCGCCGCCGCGCTGGGAGATCGACCCGAACTTCGACCTCGATTACCACCTGCGCTGGGTGAAGGCGCCGAACCCGGACGGCACGATGCGCCCGGTGTTCACCATGGCCGAGCAGATGGCGGAGGGCGATTTCGACAAGGCCCGCCCACTGTGGGAGATGCTGCTCGTGTCCGGCCTCAAGGACGGGCAGGCCGCCTTCATCGCCAAGATCCATCACTCCGTCACCGACGGTGTGGGTGGCCTGCAGATGGCCGCGATGCTGTTCGATCTCGACCGCACGGGCCAGGACCTCGGACCGATGCCCTCCGCGCCGACCGGTGAAGCGGCCTCGTTCACCGAGCGCCTCCGGCAGGGGGTCACGTTCGAGGCGCGCACCACTGTGGGCGACATGAAGAGCGCTCTGGGCACCGGGACCGACTTCGTCAAGGACGCAGTCACCGACCCCATCGGCATGGCGGCGTCCGCCGGCGAGATGGCGGCGTCGCTGTCCCGCATGCTGGCGCCGGCCTCGGAGCCGATGTCCACGGTGTTCGGCGAGCGCTCCTTGTCGGTCTACTTCGATCTGATCGATGTGCCGCTCGATGAGCTGAAGAAGGCCGGCAAGGCGGGTCGGGGCACCTTGAACGACGCGTTCGTCGCCGGTGTGGTCGGCGGCCTGCGGCGGTATCACGAACGCCACGGGACGGTCCCCGATGCTCTGCGGGTGAACATGCCCGTGAACCTGCGCAGCCCCGCCGACGCCGGAAAGCAGGGGAATGCATGGGTGCCCGCCCGGTTCGCGGTGCCCATGAACGAGGGCGATCCCGCCAAGCGCATCCAGCAGCTCCACCCGGTCCTGCGGCAGGCCCGCACGGAGCCGGCCGCGGTGCTCACCGATCAGGTGTTCCGGCTGCTCACGATGCTGCCGCGCAGCATCGCCACCGTGGTGGCGGGCGGCTTGATGAAGGGCACGGACTTCGTGGCCACCAACGTGCCAGGGCCGCCGATCCCGGTGTACTTCGCCGGGGCGCAGATCCTGCGCATGCTGCCGTACGCACCCAAGGCAGGGGCGGCCGTGAACTGCGCGCTGATGTCCTACAACGGCGTCGCCCAGATCGGCGTCAACATCGACACGCTCGCGGTGGCCAATCCCGCGGAACTCGTCGACGACCTGCGCGCCGGGATGGAGGAGGTCGTGGCACTCGGAGTGCCGGCGCCCGCACCAGATGCCCCGGCTCCGGTGAAGAAGGTGCCGGCGAAGAAGGCACCCGCCAAGAAGACCGCGGCGAAGAAGACCGCGGCCAAGAAAGCACCCGCCAAGAAGAAGTCCCCCGCCAAGAAGGCACCAGCGACTGAGGCCTGACCCGCGAGTGTGGCGCGGTTGCGGCTCAACGGACGCGACTGTGGCACGGTTGTTGATCCAGCACGTCAAAATCGACAACGGTGCAACACTCGCGCTCGCCGACCGACAACAACGTCACACTCGCGAGTTCACTGGTCCAGTTCCTTGCTGCCCGACCCGCGAGTGAGTTTGAAGCGGCGCCGGAACTCCTCGACGAACACCGCCTTCAAGGCATCCTCGTCGCTGAGATCCCCGCGCACCAGGTACTTCTCCAGCACGGCCACCCAGGCCCACCCCATGGCCGTGGTCATGCTGGCCGCCACGGTTCCGGAGATCACCATCGCCGCGGGCTGCCCACCGGGGACCACCCGCAGCAACGACGACACCATCCAGCGGCCCGCCGTGGTCGCGCCGCTGGACAACATCAGGGACCCGACCAGCGACGCGAGCTGAGCCGACGGCAGCGTGGTCCCATAGGCGGCCGTGAGCCGCGCGATCATCGCGATCTGTAGCGGGACCAGGATGGCCGCGTCGGAAAACGGAATCGGGGTCGCGCCTGTGGCCAGGGCAGACGACGCGCTTGCTGCAATGATCTTCTTAGCAGCCTGTCTTTTACGCCCCCAGTCGAGTTGCTGGGCGGCCGACAGCGCGGCGACAGCGACCTCGGGGATCGTGTCGAAGGTCGCATCCAGCAACTCCTGCAGGCCGAACACCACCGTGCCCAGGAAGGGGTCCGCTTTGGCATTGGTGAGGAACACACGGCCGTCGCCGGCCAGCGGCAGGCCCTGCCCGGCGATGTACCGGGCGAACTCCAGAGCCTCCTCATGGATCTGTCCCTGCGCGTTGCACGGCACCTGGGTGAGCACGAAGAGCACGGGCAGCCCGAGGTCGTGCAGCCTGCGTACGAAGGCATCCTGGTGCGCCTCGAAGCGCCGATCGCTCCACCGGACCGTGTACCAAGCGGCGTGGATCTGCTCGGCGGCCTCTCCCCCGCGACTGGCGGACACGATGTCCTCGAGTGCCTTCAGGATCCTGTCACCTGCCTCCCCGGTCTCGAACCCCCGGGAGTCGTACACCCCGAGGATCCCGTTGGGGTGCACGTAGTAGTCCAACCCGGTGGTGACCGGGCGTCCGGTTCCTGTCGCTGCGACATCCTGGCCGAATATCGCATTGACCAACGTGCTCTTACCTGTCCCCGTCTTGCCGAAAATCGCAAGGTTGAACCGCCCCAGCGAATTCAGCGCCTGCGCGTACTCCTCCCGGTACATGCGGGTCACGTCTGCGGAGGCGAAGTCCTTCACCGCTCAAGGCTATGGCCCACGCGATCCACACGCCTTCTCAGAACGGCCACGTCCAATCCCGGACCTCGGGAAGGTCCTCACCACGTTCGCGGATGTGATGCTGGTGTGCGATCCGGCGGTCGACCATGGCCTGCCGCAGCCCCGCCGCGTGCGCACCGAGGCCGGGAACGCGGTCGATCACGTCGATCACCAGATGGAAGCGGTCGATGTCGTTCATGACACACATGTCGAAGGGGGTCGTGGTCGTCCCCTCCTCCTTGTAGCCGCGTACATGGAGATTGTCGTGGCCGGCGCGGGAGTAGGTCAGGCGATGGATCAACCACGGGTAACCGTGATAGTTGAAGATGATCGGCTTGTCCGTGGTGAACAGCGCGTCGAACTCCGCGTCCCGCAGCCCGTGGGGATGCTCAGTATGGGGCACCAGGCGCATCAGGTCGACAACATTCACCACGCGCACGCGCAGGTCTGGGAGGTGCTCGCGCAGAATGGCCGCCGCCGCCAGCGTCTCCATGGTCGGCACATCGCCGGCGCAGGCGAGGACCACATCAGGATCGCCACCGCCATCCGAGCTCGCCCAGTCGAAGATGCCGATCCCCCGGGTGCAGTGCAACCTCGCCTGCTCCGCGTCGAGCAGGTCCAGCACCGGCTGCTTCCCCGCGACCACGACGTTGATGTAGTCGCGGCTGCGCAGACAGTGCTCCATCGTCGACAACAGCGTGTTGGTGTCCGGCGGTAGATACACCCGGATGACGTCGGCCTTCTTGTTGACCACATGGTCGATGAATCCCGGGTCCTGATGCGAGAACCCGTTGTGGTCCTGACGCCACACATGTGATGTGAGCAGGTAGTTCAACGACGAGATGGGCCGTCGCCAGCCGATGTCACGGGTGGTGTTCAGCCACTTCGCGTGCTGGTTGACCATCGAATCCACGATGTGGATGAAGGCCTCGTAGCAGGAGAAGACCCCATGGCGTCCGGTGAGAAGGTAGCCCTCGAGCCAGCCCTGACAGGTGTGTTCGCTCAGGACCTCCATAACGCGCCCGTCGCGGCTGAGCAGGGCGTCCCACTCCTCGTCGAGTTTCTCCGCCTCCCACGTCTTGCCCGTGACCTCTAGCACCCCCGACAAACGGTTGGATTCGGTCTCGTCGGGCCCGAAGATCCGGAAGTTGCCGGCGTCGAGGTTCATGGCCATGGTGTCGCGCAGGAAGCCACCGAGGACGCGCGTTGGCTCATGGGTCGTCTTCGCCGGTTCCGGTACGGCCACACAATGGTCCATCCAGTCCGGCATCACGAGTTGTCGCATGATGGCCCCGCCGTTGGCATACGGCTGCGCTGACATCCGGGACTGTCCGGTCGGCGCAAGTTCCAGGACCTCGGGACGTGGGGTACCGTCCGCGGCGAACAACTCCTCGGGGCGGTAGGACTTCAACCACTGCTCGAGCAGACGCATGTGCTGGCGGTCGGTGTGGGTGTTGGCCAGTGGCACCTGGTGGCTTCGCCAGGTGCCTTCGACCTGCTTGCCGTCGACGACCGCCGGCCCGGTCCAACCTTTGGGGCTGCGCAGCACGATCATCGGCCACTGCACCCGTGTGGTCTTCCCCTCTTCGCGTGCCGCCCGCTGGATCTCGGCGATCTCGGCCATGGCGGTGTCGAGGGTCCCCGCCATGAGTTCGTGCATGCGTTCGGGATCGGAACCTTCCACGAAGTGCGGTTTCCAGCCGTAGCCCACGAGCAGCGCGGTGAGTTCTTCGTGCGGGATCCGTGCGAGCACAGTGGGATTGGCGATCTTGTACCCGTTGAGATGCAGGATCGGCAGCACGGCGCCGTCGGTGACCGGGTTGAGGAACTTGTTGCCATGCCAGGAGGTCGCCAACGGCCCGGTCTCCGCCTCACCATCGCCGATCACACAGGCGACCACCAGGTCCGGGTTGTCGAAGGCGGCACCGAAGGCGTGCGACAAGGAGTAGCCGAGTTCGCCGCCCTCGTGGATCGACCCGGGGGTCTCGGGCGCCACGTGCGACGGGATCCCGCCGGGGAACGAGAACTGCTTGAAGAGTTTGGCCATCCCGGACTCGTCGCGGCTGACATCCGGGTAGTAGTGCGAGTACGTGCCCTCCAGCCAGGCGTTGGCGACCATCGCCGGACCACCGTGACCCGGCCCGGCGATGTAGATCATGTCCGTGCCGTCCCGGCGGATGATCCGGTTCAGGTGGGCGTAGATGAAGTTCAGACCGGGTGTGGTGCCCCAGTGGCCTAGAAGCCGTGGCTTGATATCGGATGCCCGCAATGGCCTGCGAAGCAGTGGATTGTCCAAGAGGTAGATCTGCCCCACGGAGAGGTAGTTCGCCGCCCGGAACCAGCGATCGAGGGCCGCCACCTCCTCGGCTTCCAGGGTCCCGGCCGAGACCTTCACCTTGCTGCGCGACGGGTTCGCCCGTTTCGTCTTCGAGGCCATGTCACCACCCTGTCAAGACCGTGGCGCCCGGCGCCACCGGTATGCGGCCCTGGGCAGCACCGTTCGCCGTGTGTTCAGATGGAGTCATGAGTGACAACGACGACATCGAGAAGTTGCTGCGGGAGATCGACGGAGTCACCGGCAACGCCCAACCCCCGGCTCGTCGTCCGGAGGCCCCGGTCGAGAAGACCGATGACTCCTCCAGCGGAACGGGCATGGCACTGGCCGTGGCCGCCGTCGTCGGCGTGGTCGGCCTAGTGCTGGGCTTCCTGCCCTGGGTGCCCGGGATCTGGCTCGGCCTCGGGGGTTTCCTCGGCGCGTTCATCGGCGTCATGCTCGGCCGCCGATTCAGCTAGACGCTTCTGCACGAAGACCGGGCGGAGCAGTCGGTAGGTGATGTACGCCCCGAAGAGGAACAGCGGCCACCCCATGATGATCTTGGCCGTTCCCAGCGCACCGACCCACCCTGCGAGGTACAGCGGGACCTGCACCACGATGCGGGCACCGAACACGAACACCCACACCCAGGTGGCGGCCGCGAACACGCGCCGCAGATCGGGCTCCTTACGCCACCCTGTGGGGTCGCCGGTGATCGCCCCCACCACCACCCCCATCAGCGGCCAGCGCACCAGCAGCGAGATCAGGAATGCGGCCCCGTAGGCGACGTTGACGATCAGGCCCCAGAGGAAGAAGTCGCGGGCCTCACCCGTGCGGGAACTCACATACGCGGAGATGGCCACCCCGGCGAAACCGGCGAGTACCTGAGTCAGGGGCTGACGGCGCAAGAGTCGCAGGACGAGAATCACCGCGCCGGTTCCCAGGGCCGCGATCAGGGCCGGTCGCAACACCCGGCCATCGAGCATGTAGACAACGATGAACACGACCGAGGGCAGCGCGGAGTCGATCATGCCGCGCCAACCTCCGAGGGCGCGCTCGAGCAGCACCGCCTCGGGGTGCGCCGGCGCCGTCTTCGGCTCCCCGGCCGTCACTCGCTGCCCGGGATCGTCAGTTCGTACTCCGGATTGAAGATGACCTTGCGCCCGTCGCGCAGAGCGACCCGGCCGCGCGCGCTGATCCGGCGGCTCGGGACGATACCCGTCAGACGGCGTCGGCCCAGCCACACCAGGTGCACCATCCCGGTCTCATCCGAGACGTCGGCCTCGAAGGACTCCACCCCGCCACTGGGGTGCAGCGTCACCGTGTGCACCGACCCGGTGACCTCCACGACCTCACCGACCTCGGCATCGCAGATCGTCACGTGCTGGCACAACTGCCCGGTGCTCGTACGCGCACGCCATGTCTTCTCAGCGGTCACCCTTCCAGGGTACGGGCCCTCGGCGCACCTGTCGCCTCCCCGGTGGCGGGGCTGTCCCGGGCCCATCCGTTAGACCCGGGCCCATCCGTTAGACCCCGGTCCATCCGTTAGACCCCGGTCCATCCGTTAGACCCCGGTCCATCCGTTAGACCCCGAACGCCCGCCAACCTCTAACCAACTGCACAAGTTCTAACCAACTGCACAAGTTCTAACCAACTGCCCAAGGCCTCACCGAAGGCCCCCATCCGGCGCCAACCCAGAGCCCCAGGAGCGAACCACCTGGCCGCCAACCACCGCTCCAGCCACCACCTGTCCAAGCAGACCACGGCCACAATGGACACATGACCACGTGCCTTCTGCTGCACGGCGCCGGGTCGACGCCCGAGTTCATCACGCGCACATTTGGGTCGGCGGTGGCCGAGCGGGGCTGGACGCTGGTCGCTCCAGACGTGCGTGGGATGACCATGGCGCAAATGGTGGAACTTCTCACAGCCGAAGGTCTCGACCGCCACGATGTCGTTGGCGGGGTGTCTCTGGGGGCGCACGCCGCCGCTCGCTATTGCGCCACCACCGGGTGGACCGGGCGGCTCTACGCCGTCATGCCGGCGTGGATGGGCGATCCGGAAGTGGTCGCGGCCCTCACGCGAAGCACCGCCGAACGCATCGATGCCTCGTCCATCCAACAAGTCCTCGCGGACATCCGCGCTCAGTCCACCGCCCACGACTGGATCCTCGACGAACTGCGCACGGCATGGACGGCCATGACGGACGCGCAATTGGCGCATGCCCTGCGGGTGGCCGCTGACCAGCCCGCTCCCGACATCGCAGAACTGGGAAGGATCACGGCGAGCACCCGGGTGGTGGCCCTGGCTGACGATCCGACCCATCCAGAACACGTGGCGAGCGCGTGGGCGGCGGCCATCAGCGACGCCACGCTGACAGTGCTGCCCCGTCACCTACCGTCGTCGGCCGCCCTGGCGCAGGACCTCTGGTGAGGCCTAGCGGGTCTCGGTGATCTCCGGACCCCGCTCGAAGGGCTCCATGTCCTCGTACTGCGCCTCCTCGGCGTCCTCGTCGACCTCTTCGGTCTCGATGCCCTGCGGGGGCGACAAGGGGATCAGGTCACCGGGGGCCATCGGGCGCTCGCCGCGGTTGACGATGCACCCGGCGAGGATGTCCTCGAAGAACTCGCCCATCGCGGGGCTGGTCGCCGCAGTGCCCATGAACATCCCACGAATGAACCAGCGGTTGCCCTCAGCACCCACGAAGCGTGCGGGCTGCATCGCGGTGGCGCCGTTGGCGTCCTGTGCGGGAACCTCACCGCTGAGCTCGGTGCCGAAGCGGCCTTCGGAGCGCGACATCGTGCCGCCGGCCTGGGAGATCTCCGCCTCGAGCTCGTCCATGACCTCCGACCAGAATCCACCGGAGCGAGGCGCCGCGACCGCCATCAACTGCAGCGCCGCCTGTTGCTCCTCGAGTACCACGACCGCGATCGCGAACGTGTTGTTCTCCTCGTTGTGACCCTCGAGGCTCAACTGCATGTTGTCCACGATCGGGATCTGAAGGCCACCGAGGTCCACCCGGGCGATCTCGTCGGCTGGGGCGTCCGCGATGTCGAAGGGGCCCTCCGACGTCGACTCGGCCGCAGGCTGCTCATCGCCGACGACCTCTTCGACCACGACCTCGTCGGTCACGACCTCGTCAGCCGGCACCTCGCCGGAGTCCGAACCGCTCTTGCGTCGCTTGAACACTGCTCATCTCCTATGGATAGACCCGTCCCACCGTAACGCGGCCGGTCATCAGTGTGCGCCGCGATGCCCGCCTGTGGACCCGAAACCACCGACGTCGCGCGCCGAACCCGGCAAGGACTCGACTTCGACCAGAGACACGACCGGCACCTCTTGCACGACCAATTGCGCGATGCGATCGCCACGGTGGAAGACCACCGGCGTGTGGGGGTCCAGATTGATCAGGCACACCTGTATCTCCCCGCGATACCCGGCGTCGATCGTCCCGGGCCCGTTCACGACGCCGATGCCGTGCTTGACGGCCAGGCCGCTTCGTGGATGCACGAAGGCCGCGTACCCGGCGGGGAGCGCGATAGCCACGCCGGTGGGTAGCAGCGCGCGTTCTCCGGGACCCAGCGTGAAGTCCACCCGCGAATACAGGTCGAGTCCGGCATCACCGGGATGCGCGAACGACGGCAACGGCAGATCGGGATCGAGCCGCTGGATGAGGACGTTCATGGGTTCACCGCCAATCCGTTGCCAGGCGCGGTCCGCTCGGCAACTGCCGCTTCCACATCCTGTTGACGACCGTTGTTCAGGAAGTGCTCAAGGGGGACCTGCAGGAACAACGCACTGGCGGTCAGCGCCACGGGCCCGTCCGCGCCAAGACGGCCGACGGCCTGCGTGTAGACCTTGCGCCCGGCGACGCCGGTGATCCGGGCGTCGATGTGCAGCACCGATCCCACCGGTACCGGCCGTCGGAAGTCCACCTCCAGGCGGGCGGTGACCGCAGGCACGAGCAGAAGCCAGTTCAGCGCCCCCAGCGCCTCATCGAACGCCGTCGACAGCAGACCGCCATGGGCGAGCCCGGGAGCGCCCTGGTGGACGTCTGTGACTTCGAAGACGGCGTGGACCCCGAGGTCCCCGGCCGTCACCCGCATGTGCAGACCCGCGGGATGCTTCGAGCCACATCCGTAGCAGCGGTCGTAATGGCTGGGGATCTCCTCCCCCACGGCGACGGCCTCGGGATGACGCTGGGGCAATCGCGCGTTCGACGGCGCCAGCGTCGGACTGACCGGCCAGACGATCTCAGCTTCTCCCACGCCCCGATCCTATGGCCGGGTGTGACCGGCTCCCGGTGCGCGTTGGACAATTCGGGTATGACATATCGCGAGGTCCTGCGGCCGCCCTGGTGGCTCTACGCAGTGATGATCGGTCTGGCCGGCCTG
>WBZP01007933.1_pt1 | contig 10136 bp, 4 predicted proteins | sample 5204301 | NCBI WGS metagenome assembly WBZP01 (sample SAMN12412401, study PRJNA552823) | activated sludge metagenome | isolation source: activated sludge from nitrification reactor of wastewater treatment plant... | place: USA: Pennsylvania | collected 2017 | reverse complement strand
GTGGGGGCCTTCGCCGTTGGTGCCTGGAGCCGGAATCGAACCAGCGACACATGGATTTTCAGTCCATTGCTCTACCAACTGAGCTACCCAGGCCAGAGGAAAAAGACTAGCAGGGAGGCGCGCATTTTCAAGTGCCAAAAGGGGTGGAACTGGTGCATCCTCGATAGGTTCGGGAGTCGTGGATCATGAGCACCAGCAGCCGCAGCAAGGAGATCAAGGTCCAGCGCGACGCGCAGAGCCTCGAGCATTTCAAGACCAACGTGGCCGGGTCGGAGGACGTCTATGTCAGCCTCCTCAAGCCGGTGCTGATCGGGGTTGGCGCCCTGGTGCTGGCGGTGCTGGCCTGGTTGGGCTGGTCCAACATGCGGGCCAAGGCCGTGGAACGCCACGAGGTGGCGCTGGCGGAGATCCTCCGCTATGCCGAGGGCTCGGGGCCGACGCCGGCCTCCCCGGCCGAGGTCGAAAAGCGGATGAAGGAGAAGCTGCCGGCCCTGGAGCAGCTCGCCCGCAGCGCGCCGGCCTCCGAGCGCGCGATCGCCGAAGGGCTGCTGGCCAGCTGGAAGCTGGTCCTCGGCCAGGGCGCACCGGCCCCGGCCACCGATCCCCGGGATCCCTGGCAGCGGCTGCGGCTGGCGCAGCGCAGCCTCGCCCTCGGCAAGGCCGAAGAGGCCGCCCGCCTGCTCGCCCCCCTGCGCAAGGACGCCACCCCGGCGGAGGCCTGGGGCAAGGCCTACTGGGCCGCGGTGCTGGACTGCGACCGGCTGCAGGGCAACCGCGACCAGGCCCTGAAGAACCTGGCCGAATTCAAGGCCCGCTACAAGAACCTGCCGGACGAGAACGCCCTCGACGTGGTGATGAAGGGCATCTGATCCCGCTGCCGGCAAGGTGGCGTTCAGCATCGACCGCGGCCAGAATGGGAGGCCGTCGCAGGGCAATGGCTGCCGCGACGCCCGGGTCCGGAGGCGCAGCCCCGGAACAGCCAGGAGGTTCCCATGCGGATCTACGACCTCATCTATAAGAAGAAGCTGGGCGGCACCCTCAGCGATGAGGAGATCGCCTTCTGGGTGAAGGGCGCCGCCGACGGCAGCGTCCCTGACGAACAGAGCGCCGCCCTGCTGATGGCCATCTGCTGGCGCGGCATGAGCACCGCGGAAACCCTGGCCCTCACCCTGAACATGCGCGACAGCGGCGACCGGGTGGACCTGTCGGCGGTCCCCGGGATCAAGGTCGACAAGCACAGCACCGGCGGCGTGGGCGACAAGACCACCCTGATCCTCGGCCCGATCGTGGCCGCCTGCGGCCTGCCCTGCGCCATGTTCTCCGGCCGCGGCCTGGGCCACACCGGCGGCACGGTCGACAAGTACGCCGCCATCCCCGGGCTGAAGGTCGAACTGTCCCAGGCGGAATTCAAGGAATCCCTGCGCCGCACCGGCTTCGCCAACAGCGCCCAGACCGGCGACATCTGCCCGGCGGACCGCAAGCTGTACGCCCTGCGCGACCTGACCGCCACGGTCGAGAGCATCCCCCTGATCACCGCCAGCATCATGTCGAAAAAGCTCGCCGGAGGCGCCGATGCCCTGGTGCTGGACGTGAAGTGCGGCGGCGGCGCCTTCATGAAGACCCTGGAGGACGCCCGCGCCCTGGCCCGCAGCATGGTCGAGGTGGGCAAGGCCCACGGCATGCGCATCAAGGCCCTGATCACGCGCATGGAGGAACCCCTCGGCTGGGCCATCGGCAACAGCCTCGAGGTCATCGAGTCGGTGGAGATCCTCAAGGGCATGCACGGCGATGGCGACCTGGCGCGGATGAGCCTCCGCCTGGCCGCGGAAATGCTGCTGCTGGGCGGCGCCGAGCCGGACCTGGCCGCGGCCGAGGCCCGGGTCGCCCAGGTGGTGGCGGACGGCACCGCGATGGCGGTGTTCCGCGCCTTCGTCGCCCAGAACGGCGGCGACCCGCGGGCGGTGGACGATTTCAGCCGGCTGCCGCAGGCCACCCGCCACATCAAGGTGCCGGCGCCGCGGTCGGGCTATGTGCAGGCCATCGACAGCCGGGCCCTCGGGATCCTCGCCATGGAACTGGGCGCCGGACGGAAATCCAAGGACGATGTTCTCGACCTTGGCGTCGGCATCCGGGTCCACGTCCGCCCCGGCCAGCGGGTGGAGGCGGGCGAACCCCTGCTCACCCTGCACGCGTCGGACCGCCCACTCCCGACCTGGCAAGAAAATACCGTGGTCATCGACGCCCAATCCCCAGCCTCCGTGGCCCCCTGGCTGCTGGGCGAGGAAGCCTGAGACGGAGCCTCATTACCTCGCAACCAGAGGCATAAGTTATTGAAGACGAAGAGGTTGGCGAACCTCTCCTGCAAAATTAATTCTTGCGCTGACCCCTCGGGAGGGGGATAAGAGGTCCATCGTTCCCGTGGACAGCTCTTTCAGTCCAGGCCCGGACTCTTCAGGGCCTGAAGCGCGCATCGCGCCGGCCCCGGACCCTCCGCGGGCCTGAGGCGGCCCCCTTCTGCCTGGAGGGGGACGCCTGCGAACCCCTACCCCCCCACCACCCCCCTTGCGGATCCCCCGCACACCACCAAGGAGCAGCCCATGAACCTTCTTTCCCATCGGCTCGCGCGCGCCACGGCCATGATCGTGGCCGCGGGCGCCCTCGCCTACGCGGCGGGCGACGGCTCCATCACCGTGACGGTCGTCGATAGCGACGGCAAGCCGGTCGCCGGAGCCACGGTCTCGGTCTCCAGCCCGACCCAGATCGGCGGAGCCCGCAGCGAACTCACCGACGCCCAGGGCAAGGCCCGCTTCCTGCGCCTCATCCCCGGCCGCTTCAAGGCCTGGGTGAGCATGAAGGACTACCAGAGCGTGACCATCGACAAGGTCGATGTGCTGGTCGACCAGACCGCCGCGGTGAGCGCCAAGATCGCCAAGGTCGGCGGCGCCACCGTCGAGGTGGTCGCCTCGGCCATGGCCGTGGACGTCACCACCGTCACCGCCGGCACCCAGATCACCCAGGAGGAGCTGACCTCCCTGCCGGTGGCCCGCAACCAGCTGGGCACCATCACCCTCGCCCCCGGCGTGGTCAGCGTCGGCGGCAACCCGGCCCTCGCCGCCGGCCTCAACCGCGACAATTTCGGCAACAACGGCGCCCGCAACAACTCCTACATGCTGGACGGCATCGACGTCACCAGCCCGGAGGCCGGCACCTACCGCACCACCATCGCCCCCGAGCTGATCGCCACCCAGGACGTGAAGACCGGCGCCATCACCGCCGAGTACACCGCCCGCGCCGGCCTGTTCTCCAACGTCACCACGATCTCCGGGTCCAACGACTGGCACGGCGGCCTGAACTTCTACACCCGCTCCGACAGCTGGTGGAGCCAGGTTGGCCGCTACCGTCCCAACGTGCTGCCCTCCAAGCTGTCCGACAGCACCCTCTTCGCCTCCGGCCCGATCATCAAGGACAAGCTCTGGATCGTCGCCTCCGCCCAGAAGGTCAAGGAGGACGGCACCATCAAGGTCGATCCGGGCGCCACCCTGACCCCGGGCGAGACCCGCACCGCCGTCATCAACGACGAGACCCGCACCTTCTTCAAGCTGACCTGGGCCATCGCCCCGGGCCACACCCTGGTGGGCGGCCTCAGCCGCAACCCCGGCAAGTTCGACAACCTGAGCGGCCCGACCGTGGTCACCTCGCAGGCCACCCAGACCGAGCGCGGCGGCAACAACTACAACCTCTCCTACACCTGGCAGGAATCCCGCTTCATCCTCGACGCCCGCTTCCTGCGCCACGAGGAGGCCGACACCACCAAGGCCCTGTACACCAACCTCGGCCCCCAGGTGATCCTGCAGACCGACCCCCTGGGCGGCGCCGTGCCCGCGATCCAGCGCACCTTCGGCAACGCCTCCGCCGGCACCGGCCGCAAGTACCAGGTGGACAACGGCCGCATCGACTTCACCTACCTGTTCGACGCCCTCGGCAGCCACACCCTGAAGACCGGCCTCACCCAGGGCAAGAGCCAGCTGGAGCAGGCCATCTTCATCTCCCAGGGCGTCTGGTACGAGAACCTCGGCCCGGTCGGCGGCGTGGCCGCCAACGGCGGTCCGACCTTCGGCTACGTGGACGTGGGCAACGGCTCCGGCGGCGGCAAGTACAGCAGCTTCGTCGGCGGCACCGGCAGCCGCATGCTCTCCGCCATCAACAACCAGGCCGCCTACGCCTCGGTGCGGAATTTCCTCGACACCAACCACGACGGCTCCGTCGACGGCGCGGAACTGGCGGCCTACCGCTTCAACGAGCTGTACGACGCGGCGCGCCCCGCCCTGGGCTACTACGGCTACCGGCGGAACTTGGCCAGCGAGGCCAAGTCCACCCCCAAGATGAAGACCAGCGGCGGCTACATCCAGGACCAGTGGCAGATGGGCAACTGGTCCTTCAGCCCCGGCATCCGCTTCGACAGCTACGAGTACCTGGCCGACAACGGCACCTCGCTGTTCAAGACCGGGGTCAACTGGGCGCCGCGCCTGGGCCTGACCTGGGACGTCAACGGCAACGGCCGCACCAAGGCCTACACCTACTGGGGCCGCTACATCGACCCGATCAAGCTGGACATGGTCCGCTTCACCGGCAGCCTCACCAGCTCGGTGCAGACCGAGGACATCCGCATCAACGGCACCTGGGTGACGGAAAACACCCGCGGCGGCTCCAAGGTCATTGACGCCGTCTTCGCCGACACCTTCAAGCTGCCCAAGACCGACGAGTTCCGCATCGGCCTGGCCCACGACTTCGGCAACAACTGGTCGGTGGAGGGCGTCTACACCTACCGCAAGGACTTCGACATCGTCGAGGACTGGGATCCCACCCTCTACACCAGCGCCAGCGCCCTCGAAGCTGAAGCGCGTTCGGTGTTCGGCCTGGGCAGCGGCGCCTACAGCAGCCTGAGCGCGGCCGCCCAGAGGGTCATCGATGCCTACCGCGGCCTGGTGATCCCCTTCTCCTACTTCTCCGGCGGCGGCTACAGCGGCCAGCAGAACACCGACCGGGTGAACAACGGCACCCTCAATTTCGTCCTCGCCAACCTGCCGGGCGGCTTCCGCTACTACAACACCTTCGACCTGACCGTCACCCGCCGCTTCGCCGACCACTGGGGCGGCTTCGCCACCTACACCCGGTCACGCAACACCGGCAATTCCAATAGTTCCGGCAACGCCGACTTCCAGGGCGACCTGGCCCGCTTCGACCCCCGCCTGGGCTACCACAACGGCGCCCTCGAGGGTTCCGTCGACTGGCTGGCCAAGGCCTACGCCTACTACAAGTGGGACAGCGGCGTCACCGCCGGCGTCACCTACAACGTCATCGGCGGCTACCACTACAGCGACATCCAGGTGCTTTCCACCCGCTGGCTGCTGAAGACCCCCACCGACCCCGGCCAGTTGAACACCGAGGCGCTCGGCCGCAACATGAGCCCCCGCTACGACATCATGGATGTCCACCTCCAGTACGATTTCAAGGTCTGGAACCAGGTCAAGGGCGCCGTGTCCCTCGATGTCTTCAACTTCTTCAACAAGCAGCAGGCGACGGATCTGGCCCCGGTGGCCAACATCCCGCTCAGCGGCTTCGCCCAGGGCCAGGCCTACGCCTACGTCCCGCCCCGCCGCTTCAACCTCGGGTTCAAGCTCACCTTCTAGGGTCCAGCACCCGCACCGCAAAGGGCCGCCCCCCGGGGCGGCCCTTTCTCCGTCGGGATTTCCTGGTAGAATTGGGAACCGATCCGGTCGTTATTCTTTAATTCGTGCATGGATTGCACATGGGAACCAGATACAGGTTCCTCCCGGGCGCATAGTGTACGGATCAAGGGAAAGGTTCCCGGTATTCCTGCGGAAATGGAAATTCCCCTTGCAATGGGTCCGCGGACAAGGGCATAAGGGAGGGGTCTGTTCCCCCCGACAGGTCTTTTTCAGTCTTGGACCATCAATCGTCGGTATCCCCTCTACCTGCGCTTAAGGCGTACCCGCCCCGGCCTTCCGGGGCACTCTTTCCCCACACTCCCTTGGAGGATGTATGAATCGAACCGTGCTTGTCCTGGGCCGCGTCGCGGCCGTGCTCGCACTCGCGACCGGTCCAGCCCTGGTGGCCCAGACCCAGACCGGTACCCTCATCATCAGCGTCAAGAACCAGGCCGGCGCCCCGATGGCCGGCGTGCGCGTCACCATCAAGTCCGACAAGCTGCAGGGCCAGCGCGCCGGCGTTACCGACAGCCAGGGCTTCTTCCGCGCCCCGCTGCTCCCCCCCGGCGCCTACTCCGGCACCATCGTCATGGACGGCTTCCGCACCGCCTCCGTGACCGCCAGCGTGCCCCTCGGCGGCTCCACCTCGGCCGAAGCCGTGCTGCGCCCCCAGGAAACCGCTGAAGCGGTGGTCACCGTGGTCGCGTCCCAGAGCAAGGTCGAGAAGACCGAAGTCTCCGTGACCGAGAACTACAGCCAGGAAGACATCCTCAAGCTGCCGGTCGGCCGCACCCTGGCCGGCATCACCCAGCTGGCCCCGGGCGTCACCACCGGCGCCGGCGGCCGCGCGGCTATCGGCGGCTCCGCCACCTACGAGAACAAGTTCACCGTCAACGGCGCCGACGTGAATGACAACTACTTCGGCACCGACGTGGGCCTCTTCATCGAGGACGCCATCGACGAGACCCAGGTCTTGACCAATGGTGTCAGCGCCGAGTACGGCCGCTTCACCGGCGGCGTCGTCAATGCCATCACCAAGCGCGGCGGCAACACCTTTGAAGGTTCCGTTCGCGCCGCCATGAGCAATCAGAACTGGAACGCCGTTCTGCCCAGCATCTCGGCCTCCGCTGGCGTTGCCGCTGTCAACACACGCTCTCTGATCGTCAACAAGCTCAACACCACGTATACCGTTACCGTGGGTGGTCCAATCATCAAGGACAAGCTTTGGTTCTTCTTTGCTGGCCGGTCCCTGAAGACCGAGGCCAGCAACAGTCTGCCCGCCACCGGCTTCCAGTACGTCAACAAGAACGAAGAAACCCGTTACGAGGCCAACCTTTCTTGGCAGATCAATCCGAATCACCGCGTGCTCGGCGCCTACACGAACCGCGAAGTTACCAACACCAATCGGGCGCCACTGGTGTCCAACACCGCTGACCCCGCCGGGCTCAGCAACCGCAAGGACCCTCTCAGCCTGAAGACCATCCAGTACAACGGCATCCTCACCTCCAGCATCAACCTGGATGTGATGTGGACCGAGAAGCTGCAGAAGATCACGACCTCCAGCCCGGGGAATCGCGGCAACAACGGAGGCACCGCCTTTTGGCAGTCCCCGGTCTGGGACCTCGGCGGTGTGGGCCTCTACAACAACCACTACTTCGGCAACGATCCCGAAGAGCGCAACAACAACAGTCTCAAGGCCGTGCTGACCATGTACCTCACCGGGGCCGGCCAGCACCAGTTGAAGATTGGCGCCGAGCAGTTCAAGGAAATCAACATTGGGACCAACAAACAGTCGCCGACTGGTTACAACCTCGATGCATCCGGGGTTGATTTCAGCAACGTGAATGCAATCAAGTACGACTTTGTGTCCTACTTTGATCCCAGTTTCGACCCAGACAATGATGCCTATGCCTACCTCGAAGACTGGACCAAGGCGCCAGGCGGAAAGTTCACCAGCACCTACACCTCCTTCTTCCTGAACGACAACTGGACCGTCAACAACCACCTGAACCTGACTCTAGGCGCGCGCCTCGAGAAGTGGGAAGGATCCTCGGGCAACAGCCTCTATGCCAAGCCCACCTTCCAGGACGTCACTCCGCGCATCGGCATCAACTACGACCCCAAGGGCGACGGTAACTGGCAATTCAATACCACCTATGCCCACTACGCGGGCAAGGCCAACGCCTCCATCGTCACCGCCGGCACCTACGTGGGCAATCCTGCGGCCTACTACTACCTCTACACAGGCCCCCGAGTCTCGGGTGTCCTGCCCAGCGCCACCACTCCGGGCTTCCGTCGCTCCGACTACGATACCGATCCGTTCTTTGTCAGCGACGCCACCCTGAACACCCGCCTCAGCAACAACTTCAAGGCCCCCCTCACCATCGAGTGGACCGCCGGCATGAAGCACAAGCTCAGCGACAGTTCGAACTTCACCCTGCTGTACATCTACCGCAACCAGACCCGCATGTTCGAAGACTACGTCGGCCAGAATGGGTCCGTGGACATCGCCGGCAATGCGTTCTCCATCATCCAGTGGGGCAACGTCACCAGCGCCGAAGCCACCCGCGTCTACCGCGCCTTGCAGGCCACCTGGGAAACCACTTCCGACATGTACGGCGGCAAACTCTACTGGCGCGGCAACGCCACCCTCAGCCGGCTGGACGGCAACTACGAGGGAGATGGTGGCAACAGCCCCGGCGGCGGCACCATGATCGGCAACTACCCCAAGGCCACTCCGAACTCCGCCGCCACCGCCTACGGGCGCCTGGCCAATGACGAACCGGTTCGCATCAAGACCCAGGCCCTGTGGAACCGCCCCATCGGCGCCAACAACCTGGCCTTCGGCTTGAACTTCGACTACGCCAGTGGCAAGCCCTACAGCTTCACCCGCACGGCGGCCGTCCTGACCAATGTCCCCGAGTACGTGGATGCCTCCGGCAACACCTACGCCCGCTACTTCGGCAAGCGTGGCATCGGCCGCTTCAACGACATCTACTCCCTGGACTTCTCCGCCCAGTGGGATGGCAAGATCGGCCCCAAGAGCGGCGCCACCAGCCGCCTTGGCTATTTCATTAAACTGACCGCCTTCAACGTGTTGAACAACATCCAGCAGGCCACTTGGGATACCCGTGCCGCTTCCGGTACGATCACCCCTGGCGGCGCCAGTGATGTCTGGACGGCCCGCAACACCTTTGGCAAGGCCACCAGCCCCGCCAACTACTTCGGCAACCGCCAGATCCTGATCGACCTCGGCTTCAAGTTCTAGTCCAGAAGCCGCTGAACAAAAGCGCCCGGGGCAACCCGGGCGCTTTTCATTGGAGCGGTCCGACCTCTACAAAGCAAGGCGCCCGGGGCACCCCGGGCGCCTTGTCGCGAAAGCAGCCAGCTATTCGTCGCCCGAGCCTTCCTTGGGCGCTTCCACTTCCACGGCCTGGGTGGCCTTCAGGCCGGCGGCCTCCAGTTCCAGGGTGTACTTGCCGGCGCGGACAAAGGGCCGGCGGCCCTCGGGCAGGCCCGGCAGGGCCGCCCGGTCCACCTGCAGGTCCCAGTCGGCGCGGTTGAGGCCGGCCTGGGCGGCGAGGGCCCAACTGCGCAGGACCTTGCCCTTCTCGTCCTTCAGGCGCAGGGTCGCCGGGCCGGCGGCCTTCTGGTGGAACCAGAGCGGCAGCGGCTCCACCTCGCGGGCGGTGAACCAGGTGGGGCGGTCGGACTTCCACCAGCCGGCGGCCTTCTGCTTGGGCACGGCGAACAGGTGCTGGTCCTGCTGGCGCACCTGTGCCGTCCACTGCTGCAGGACTTTGGCGGGCGCCACCCAGACGCTGCGGCCATGGGTGGCTGCCACCAGGTCGCCGGTCTTCGGGTGGATCGCCACATCGTGCACCGGCACGTGGGGCAGTCCACCGTTGAGCACGTCCCAGCGACGGCCCCCGTCCAGGGAGGCGAACGCGCCGAAATCCGTGCCGACGTAGAGCAGTTCGGCATTCACCGGATCTTCGCGGATGGTGTTGACGTTCTCGGCGGGCAGGTTGCCCTGGATGGACGTCCAGTTGGCGCCGTAGTCGTCGCTGCGGTAGACCGGGGCTTCGGCGGTGTCGTTCCGGTAGGCGTTGAAGGCCGCATAGACCCGGCCCTCGGCGTGGCGGCTGGCCTCGACCCGCACCACCCAGCGGTTGGCGGGCAGGCTGGTGCCTTCCTTCCAGGAGAAGCCTCCGTCGCGGCTGGCCCAGACCCGGCCATCGTCGGTTCCGGCATAGAGCAGACCGAAGCGCTTGGGGCTTTCGGCGATCGTGGTCAGGGTGCCCTGCTGCAATCCGCCACTCAGGGCGTCGTCGAGGTGGCGGATGCCGGTGGGGACGACGGGCGCGCCGCCGGTTTCGAGGCGGTCGATCACGTCGTCCAGGGCGG
>WBZP01007932.1_pt1 | contig 10136 bp, 9 predicted proteins | sample 5204301 | NCBI WGS metagenome assembly WBZP01 (sample SAMN12412401, study PRJNA552823) | activated sludge metagenome | isolation source: activated sludge from nitrification reactor of wastewater treatment plant... | place: USA: Pennsylvania | collected 2017 | reverse complement strand
GCTGTCGGCGGACCGCTCTCGTTCATGACGCAGCAGCAGGCAACGCGCTCGATTCTGGAAGCGGCCGACTATCACGACATCGCCAAGCAGTACGACCCGCTCGACCCGGTGGGCCTGACGGTGGCGACTCTGGTCCCGGCTGGATTTGCTGCTGCCGCCCGGGCAGGCGCGAGAGGTGGCGCCAAGGCCCCCGACATCGTGCCGACACGCGACGACATCGACGCGGCGATGGTGCATAACCTGACGGCAACGCGAGACGCGTACGAGGCAACGCCGCCCGAGAAGTTCGCGGCAGAACTGTGGCGCGGCCCTGTGACTGAGAATCCTAACTTCAAGTCGTGGTTCGGTGATTCGAAGGTCGCCGGCGAGGACGGCAGTCCGATGGTCGTTTATCACGGCACGCCGTGGCCAGAATTCGACGAATTTAGCTTGAAGAATGCCGGAAAGAATACAGGGAATAGCCCTGATGACGTCGCTTTTCATTTTACAAACAACCCGGCAACAGCGTCGTATTACGCAGATGTTGGCGGGCCTAATGGCGCCGTGCTTCCGGTGTATGTTTCGCTCAAGAATCCGATGCGCATTATCGAGAATGTGATCAACAGATCAGACATCGAGGCAGCGAAACAGGCGGGACATGATGGAATTATTTCCACCACTCAGCGCGGAACCGAATATGTAGCATTCGATCCAGCGCAGGTTAAATCTGCCATCGGCAACAGCGGGAAATTCGACCCGAATAGCGGAAGCCTGACGGATAGGATCGAGCCGACGGCTGCCGCCAAGCCTGCAGAGGACGTCACCCCGGAAATTTACCGCGCCCGCGTCGAGCAACTGGCGACCGAGCAGCCGGATCTGGTCGCACGCCTTGACGATGCCGGGCAACCGGTGCGACTGGCCGACGAGCTGGATGCGGTGCGAAAGGCCGCGCAGGAAGGAACGGAGACGGAGTTCGGGGCGCTTGATGCGCCGCTGCTGAAGGTTGCCGCCGAGTGCGCTCTTGCTACAGGAACAGCAGCGCTATGAGGCAGGCGACGAAGACCATGCCGACGATGACCTTCAGCCATATGGCGGTGTATGCCTTGGCCTGCCGCCAGTTCCCGAAGGTGACGAGCCCGGCGATCGGCACGACCGAGACGAGCATCGCGATGGCCACGGGGAACCGTAGCCATTCCGGAAACCACATCACGAAGTCATAGACGGGGCGCATATGCACGCAGACTGTATCAAAAAGGTTCAGGCCGCAGCCGGTGGGCGGAAGCTCTCGGAAGCGAAGATTCAGGCTATCGACGACGCCATCAGCGGGAAGATGCGCGAGCTTGCGCGACTCGATCCGGAGGGCTGGCAGGCGAAAAGCAGGGATCAGCGTATCACCGAAGCCGCCACGGCAGCAATGCAGGACATTCAGGCTACGGCCGCCCGCAAGGAAATGCTGGCCGGCATGCAGGCGATCAAGGCCGCAGAGACATCGACCCGCATCGCCGACATGAAACGGGTGTCCGCCCAGAAGGTGACGCAGTCGCAGGCGCTGGCGCGCGAGATCGAGACCTCGCAGAATTACGTGCATGCCGTCCATGATGATGCCGTCTCGACGCTGGGCGACATGCTGGACGCTGCCGGCAACAAGGACGGCACCGGCCTGCTGCGCAACCTCGGGATGCGGATCTTCAACCTCGACAACCCCGCCATGACGGCAGACGTGGTGCGCGAGGTGTTCAAGGGGGCCGACGGATCGACCGGCAACCGCGTGGCGCAGGCTGGCGCCCGGGCATGGCTCGACACGATCGAACGGATGCGCGTGCGCTTCAATGCGGCAGGCGGCGACGTTGGCCGGCTCGACTATGGCTATCTGGGGCAGGCCGTTGATTCTGTCCGCGTGCGTGGCGTGACGGCGGACCAGTTCGCCGAGAAGATCGTCCCGCTGCTCGACCGTCGCCGGTACCTGAACGAAGACGGGTCGATGATGACGACGCAGCAGATCGCGGCCATCGTCAAGGCGGCGCACGAAACGCTCGCCAGTGACGGGATCAACAAGACCGAGCCTGGGCAGTTCAAGGGTGCCGGCGCCAGGGCGAACCGTGGCAGTGAGAGTCGGGTGCTGCACTTCAAGGACGGCGATGCATGGATGGCCTACATGGGCGAGTTTGGCGAGGGATCGCTTTATGACTCGATGATGGGCCACGTCGGCGCGATGGCGCGGAATATCGGGCTTGTCGAACGCTACGGCCCGAACCCTGACCAGACGTTCCGTGTGCAGGCTGACATCGCCGAGCGCGCGGACGGGCGCGGCACGGTGGCAAATCGTTCATGGGGCAACACGCCGCAGGCCCGCTGGGACATTCTGACCGGGAAAACGTCAAGCCCGGAGAACGCAATTGTCGCCCAGGTCGGGCAGGACGTGCGCAACATCCAGACCGCTGCCAAGCTCGGCGGGGCGGTGATCACCTCGCTGACGGACGTCGGCACCCTTGCCGCGACGCTGCATTACGACCGGCTGCCGTACTTCGACATGCTGAAAAACCTCGGCAAGAATCTGGACAAGGATCACCGGGCTTTCCTGAAGGCGCATGGCGTCATCGCTGAATCGCTGACCAGCACGATGAACCGCTGGACCGGCGACCACATGACGAACGGGCTGACCGGCAAGGTGGCGAACAGCGTCATGAAGCTGTCGTTCATGAATGCCTGGACCGATGGCCTGCGCAATGCCTTTTCGGCCACGATGATGCAGGGCTTCGCGAAGAAGCTCGGGAAGGAGTGGGCCAATCTCGACGAGTGGGACCGCTGGCTGATGACGCGCAAGGGGATCACCGAGGAAGACTGGGCCATCATCAGCAAGGCCCAGCCGACCGAGCTCGCCGGGGCCAAGTACCTGACGCGGGATGCAATCATGAGCACGGATGAGGGCGCTGTTGCGCAAGCAATACCCGGCCGGCTTGATGCTATTTCGCAGCGCATCAAGGATCAGGTCAAGACGCTGGATGACCGCAATATTCAGGAAGGCGAATGGATTGCCGGGCGCGTCGACAAACTCAAGGGCGTGCATGATGCAGCAAATCGAGCCGTCAAAAAGTTTGCCGCATCGAAGGACGCACAAGTCCAGAAGGCATCCGCTGCATTGCGTGACCGTGCTGAATTGCTGGCGGCAGAAATCGAGCAAGCACAGGTTCGCGCCGACATTGATGCCTACCTCGCCACCGAGAAGCAACAAAACAAGGTTCGCGATTTCCTTTGGGATGTTGCAGACGGGGCGGACATTGAGCGCGGAATCAAAAAGGAACGCACTCACCCGGATTACTGGTCTGATTCAGTGGTCGATGTGTTTAGTAAAACTCCGGGCATTGGAGAGAAAGCCGATCTATCTGTAGAGCGGTCTATGCGTCAGCGTGGCAGCATTGGCGAAAAACTTGGCCGGCGAGAAGGGAACCTTAAGCGCCGCATTACCGAACTTGAGGCACGAATCCGCAAAGAGGAATCCAGCGCAGTCGCTGCCGTAAATGCCAAGGCCAAAGAGCAAGCCAAGCGGATTGACGAAGCCCGCAAAGAATTGGCCGAGTTCGTCAAAAAATCTATTGATCGACAGACGCGCCGCATTGCCGTGATGGATCGATTGACCAGAGAAGAGGCCCCGGCACTGGCCGCCGAGGTGCTGACCCGGAAGCAACAGGCCGCTACCAAGTGGATGGCGTTCGTCAGCGACGAGGCTCAGTTCGCGATCATCAATCCGGATATGGCGACCCGCGCCATTGCCACGGGCGGCGGGCTACCAGCCGGCACCCTGCGCGGCGAGGCGATGCGCTCGTTCATGCAGTTCAAGAGCTTCCCGACGGCGATGATCACCCGGCACTGGGGGCGGTTGTTCGATACCCCGCAGGGCATGGAAGGCGCGCCGGCAGGATTCGGCGCCCAGACCTCGACCGGCGCAGCTATCAATCGCATGGCCGTCATGGCCGGGCTGAACGTGTCGCTGATGATGCTCGGCGCGATCGTGCTGCAGGAGAAGGCCATCCTCGGCGGGAAAGACCCCTACGACATGACGCAGGGGAAGTTCTGGGTCAAGGCGATGGGGCAGGGCGGCGGGCTCGGTTATGTCGGCGACTTCCTGACGAAAGACCCGACTGAGCAACGCGGCAGCAACTTCGAGCAGGCCGGCGGCGTGGTGCTTGGCCCGGCCGGTGGTGCGGTGGCGGGCCTTGCCGGCGACCTGCTGCTGACGAACGCATGGGAGGCCGCAAAGGGCAAGGAAACTCATGCACTCGGCGAGGCGATCCGCTGGGGCAACTCGCAGCTGCCCTATGCCTCGCTGTGGCAGATCCGTGGCGCATGGGATCACTGGTTTGTCCATAACCTGCAGGAAGCAGCGAACCCCGGCTACCTCGGGCGCATGCGGTCGCGGGCGATGAAGGACTGGAATCAGGATTACTGGTGGACACCGGGCGATATTGTTCCGGATCGGGCGCCCGACATGGGCGCGGCTTTTGGAGGGTGAGACATGCTGAGACCGGATCAAATCGCACGTATTGAGGAACTGCAGGAAGAACTCGCAGACGTGTTCATTCAGGAGGCCGACCCGCAGAACTGGACGGCCGCCGGGAAGCTGCCAAGCGACATGAGCAAGGACGAGCGCGGCGACCGCCACTGGGACCGCAAGGGAGCGATGGGTACCGGTGCCGTGCTGAAATACACGCTCGACATCCTGAAAACGCATACCGACCCCGACAAGGCCAGCGACAACGACGACGATGCCGAGCTCGACGCCATCGTCGCGAATGCCGAGAAGCGCGCCAAGCAGGCGCTGTCCCGGGTGATGAACAAGGCGAGCGGCAAGGCAGAGTTCGACAAGCGGACGCATGGCAAAGCCCACTGACTTCGTCACGTTCTTCCAGATCTGGGCCGACCTGCAGGGGTGGGAAGTCCCGGACGAACACTGGCTGGCGGTGCAGTGGCTGCAGAATCGCGGCCGGCTGGCGGTCCTGCGCTGCTTCCGGGGCTTCGGGAAATCGACCCTGCTGGCGGTCTATAACGCCTGGCGATACTACTGCGACCCGGCGTTCCGCATCCTGCACCAAGGCGACCAGGACGGCACGGCCTACAAGACGAGCCGGGACACCAAGCGGGTATTGATGCGGCACCCGCTGACCAAGCACATGCGGGACATTCGCGGGGAATCGTCGTTCTGGTGGGTGCCGGGGGCGGACGACGAGCGGAACCCGAGCATGCAGGCTGCCGGCATCATGAGCAACATCACCAGCTCGCGGGCCGACGAGGTGCAGAACGATGACGTCGAGGTGCCGCGAAACATTCGCACGCCGGAGGCACGGGAGACGCTTCGTTACCGGCTGGGCGAGCAGACGCACATTCTGGTACCGGGAGGGAGTAAGTTGTATATCGGAACCCCGCACACGCACGATTCCCTCTACGACGAGCAGGAAAAGCTCGGCGCCGACTGCCTGACGATCCGCATGTTCAAGCAGGAGAACCGCATCGAGGATGCCCGGAACTCCCGCTACTCGCTGCCTTTCAGGCCTGACTTCGTGTTTTCCGGGATCGGGCAGGGCGCCCGGCTGTTGAAAGAGGGGGAGGATTATCGCCTCAACGGCACAGCGCTCGAATTCCCTGCCGGCGGGCCGGGTACCCTGATCGACTGCTATGCCGGCGCATCGTGGCCGAAGCGCTTCACCCGGGCCGAGCTGCTGAACCGGCGCATGGAAACCCGGACCATCAACGAATGGGACAGCCAGTACCAGCTGCACTCGAAACCGGTTTCACAGATCCGCCTCGATCCTGCGCGGATCATCCCGTATGCAGTTGACCCGGTCATCAAGCACGCGAACCGCACGCCGTCGATGTGGCTCGGCAAGGTGAAGATCGCCGGCATGGCCTGTCGCTGGGACCCGGCGTCAGGGAAGCTGAACAGCGACGTCTCTGCCGCTGCGCTGGTGCTGCAGGACGAACACGGGCGGCGCTACCTGCATCGGATGCTGCAGCTTGTCGGGGATGTGGCCGAGTTCTCGGACGATGGCCGGCGCATCATCGGGGGTCAGGTCTGGCAACTGTGCGATCTGATCGAGGAATTCCACATTCCCCGGGTCGTCGTCGAAACGAACGGCATCGGCCAGTTTGCCCCGTCCGTGCTGAAGGCCGCATTGAAGCAGCGCAAGTTGCAGTGCGGTGTCGCCGAAGAACCGGCGGTGACGAACAAGAACAAGCGCATCCTCGAAGGCTACGAGGACATCATTTCCTCGCAGATGCTGTGGGCGCACGTCGGGGTACTGGACGGCCCATTCTGGGACCAGATGAAGGACTGGAACCCGGACGCGAAGAACCAGGCGGACGATTACCTAGATGCCGGGGCCGGCGCCATTACCGACACGCCGGAACGTCTCAAAGTCACCGTGCGCGACGATGACAGAACGCCCCGCCGGGAAGAGTGGCGGCAGAACTCTGGCGTATTCGAGGCCGCTTTCGAACGATAGGCAGGAATCTGCCCCGCTCATCGGGCGAAACTCCCCAAAACGCGGAGGCCGCCCCCATGACCGTACCAGTACAGACTCCCTTCACCTCGTCCGTCGCGAACGGGGTCACGACAGTTTTCCCCTACAACTTCATGATCGCCGACGAGGACGACATCAAGATCGTTATCGATGGCGTCGTGCAGATTTCCGGCTACACCGTGACCGGGGTCGGCAATCCTGCGGGGGGAGACGTCATCTTCACAGTCGCCCCGGCCAATGGCGCAAAAGTGCTGCGTTATCTGGACCCGATTCTTTGGCGCGAAACCGATTACCAGCAATTCGGCGACTTCCTTGCCGATACCGTCAATCTGGATTTCGATCGTGTGTGGCTCGCGCTGCAGTCGCTGAGACAGAACTTCAATCGTTCGCTGAAGCTGCCGGTCGACACCGCGACGGATCAGACGATTCAGGACGATGCGGCTGCCCGTGCCGGGAAGGTCGTCCGGTTCGATGCGAGCGGCAACATGGAACTCGCGGTGCCTGCCGATCTTTCACAGGCCGCATTCATTTCCGCATTCATGGATATGTTCCTCGCGGCAGCCAATGCTGCTGCAGCTCGCACCTCACTTGGCCTCGTGATCGGTACGGACGTGCAAGCTTTCGCGGCCTCGGCCTCGCAGGCAGAGATGGAAGCCGGGACCGAGGCTGCGCTGCGGGCGATGTCGCCGTTGCGGGTGAAGCAGGCTATCACTGCGCTGGCGCCGATGGTGCAGATCCAGCCGATCAGCGCATCGGTCGGGTCGAATGCGCTGACGATCAGCGCCAGCGCACTGTCGCTCGACTTCCGCTCGGCGACGCTCGGCAGCGGCGCCGTGACAAAGGTCAGCGGCACTCCGTCAAACCTCGTCATCAGCAGCGGCTCAACGCTCGGTACTGTCAGCGGGCAGCAGTCCCGCATCGCCGTGCTGGCGATCAACAACGCCGGAACCATCGAACTGGCTGCGGTCAATCTGTCCGGCGGCAACAACCTCGACGAAACCGGCGTCATCAGCACCACGGCAGAAGGTGGGGCAGGTGCAGCCGACAGCGCCAGCACGATCTATTCAACCACTGCCCGCACAAACGTCGCCTATCGCGTCATAGGCTACGTTGAATCCACACAGGCAACCGCTGGCACATGGGCAACTGCGCCTTCAACGATCCAAGGCGCTGGCGGGAATGCGCTTACTGCAATGTCGTCGCTTGGCTACGGGCAGACTTTGCAGAACGTTACAGGAAGCAGGTCTGGTGGAACTACTTATTACAACACTACCGGGAAGCCGATTTTTGTTTGGATTTCCTGCGGGGTGCTAGGATGGGCAACTGCTTCAGTTAATGGAGGCACGATAAATTCTAGCTCCTACTCTGGGACGGCTGGTTATGCAACGATTCATTTTATTGTTCCACCAAACGGCAGTTACAGCCTCGTAACCTATAACGCAGCACCAGTACTTTGGAATGAACTCCGCTAATAGGAAAAATCATGCCGCACTACAAAGACGCCGAAAACAAGTTGCACTTCATCGACGACGGTGCCTTCGCGCATCTTCTGCCGGCTGGCTGCGTGCAGATCACGGACGAGGAAGCCGAGGCGCTGCGGCCCGTTCCAGTGCCATCTGTCCCGCAGGTCGTGTCGCGCTTTCAAGCCCGCGCCGCGCTGCACCTCGCAGGACTTCTCGATGACGTCGAGGCCATGATGGCGCTGCCGGAGACGCCTGTTCTGGCAAAGCTGGCATGGGCCGATGCGCAGGAATTCGAGCGCGGATCACCGACCATCGCGGCCCTCGCTGGTCAGATCGGCCTGACGGAGGCGCAGATCGACCAGCTCTTCATGGATGCCGCAGGTATCAAGGCCTGACGCATGGACAAGAACGATCTCCTGCTCATCGTCAACATTCTGCTCGGCCTTGTCGCCTTCTTTGGTGCGATGGTCGGTCGAAACCTCACCGAAGCGATCAAGGAACTGAAGGAAGCTGACCGGGGGTTGCAAAAGGAGTTCGAGAAGTACGTGCGCCGTGACGACCTCGCCGACATCAAGCAGCAGATCGCCGCCATGTTCCGGAAACTCGACGACATCAAGGATGCACTCGGCAGCAAAGTAACCCGCGAAGAGTGCGAGTTCCACCGGAGCAATGGCAAGTGAGCCTTTCCCTGCTGCAGCTGCAGAAGATCATGCCCTACGCCGGGAAGCGCGCGGCGAAGTTCCTCGACCCTCTGAACCTGACCCTGTTCGAGTTCGGCATCGATACGCCGATGCGGCAGGCGGCCTTCCTCGCACAGATCGCGCACGAATCCGGGAGCCTGAAGTATGTCCGCGAAATCGCTTCTGGCGAGGCTTATGAAGGCCGTCGTGACCTGGGAAATACCGAACCCGGCGACGGCGTTCGCTTCCGTGGGCGGGGCCTCATTCAGATCACGGGCCGCACCAACTACCGCGCCTGCAGCCTCGGCCTCTTCGGCGATGAGCGCCTGCTCGATACCCCGGAGCTGCTCGAGGAAACCGACAACGCCTGCCGATCGGCCGGATGGTTCTGGCAGACGATGAACCTGAACAAGCTCGCCGATATCGGCGCCTTCCGCCCGATCACCCGGGCAATCAATGGCGGGTTCAATGGCTACGAGGATCGGCTGGCGTATTACGAACGGGCCAAGGCGGTGCTGACGTGACGTATCGTGCCGTCCGTCGTTCGATGATCCTGACCTCGCCCAGCTGGCGGCGGTTCTTCTGGCGCATGGTGAAGCGATGAAGATCCGCTACAGCGAGGGCTACAAGTACCAGCTCGAAGAGCTCTACGCCTGCGTGACGCCGGTTGTCGGCGAACTGATCGAGGGCGATCTATTCACCCTCTACCCGAGCGGCCTGCTGACAATCCGCAAGGGCTTTGCCTGGGACGGTGCGAGCGGCCCGACGTTCGACACGAAGAACAGCATGCGCGCCTCCCTGGTGCATGACGTCTTCTGCGTCTGCATGCGCGACGGCCGGCTGTCCTATGAGAAGTGGCAGGACACAATCAATGAGTTCTTTCGGCAGCAGTGCATCGAGGACGGCATGTGGCACTGGCGGGCTGGGCTATGGCATGCGGCCGTCGAACTGGCAGACGCCGGGAATCCGGAACAGGGCAAAGACCGTGAAATTCTAGAGGCCCCGTAAAAAACCCCGTAAAACGCTTTACAACCCTCACAAACGCTAGGATTAATGGTGCGGCGGAGCTCTATATCTTCCGGCATCCAACGAAGCTGCGACCCGATGCGAATAGCTGGCGGGAAGTCCTTGCGCTTGGATAGCTTATCGCGCACGTAGCGGTAGTCATCGCCAATCCTGGTGCTGTCGTGTATGTCATGCGTCAATACCGGCATTGCAGTAAAACTCCGTCAATAATTCGACACCTTGGCCGGAAGCCTTGTGCCGTCTGTGTTTGGCCGCGCCGCGTGTGCCAGCGTATACGGCGAAAACGCCGTCTATTTCGCGTTCGGCGTCATCCATGCCGTCGCTTCTATTTCAGCCGTGCGGTCGTCGCTCCCATAGGCAATCTCTGCCCATTCGAGATTGCCGCTCCCGTCCTCGTACCGCTGCGCGTTAATCCAGTCGCGGAAGTCAGCGCGCCGCTTGTCTCCTTGGTCGCTTTCCTTCCAACCCTCTTT
>WBZP01007931.1_pt1 | contig 10137 bp, 9 predicted proteins | sample 5204301 | NCBI WGS metagenome assembly WBZP01 (sample SAMN12412401, study PRJNA552823) | activated sludge metagenome | isolation source: activated sludge from nitrification reactor of wastewater treatment plant... | place: USA: Pennsylvania | collected 2017 | reverse complement strand
AAACCGCTGACGAGATTGCCAAGGCTGGACAGGCGAAGAAGTAGCAAACGGGCGGGGAACGGGGCATCCATATTGATGCCCGACCTTATCCGCAGAATCGCCGCATGCAGCGCGTTGTTTTCTCGGGAATGGCTTAGCTGCATGGCTTTTTGCTCGCCGGGTGCGCAGCCGCTCCTTGGGCCACCCTGCTGTCTTGTTTGGCTGCCGTGTTCGCTTGGCAGCGGTGGCTCAACCTTGTTCCTTCTAGCCAGAAAGCGAGCACGGAAAGGCCGTTTCCTGCCCCTCAGGCGAGCGTCACCGCCGTGCCGCTGACGGCGACCATGAGCATGCCGTTCGTTTCGCCGAGCACCTCGTAATCGATATCGACGCCGACGACGGCGTTGGCACCGAGCTTCTGGGCGGCGTCGGCCATTTCGGCGAAGGCGGTTTCGCGCGCATTGCGCAGCGTCTTCTCGTAGGCGCCGGCGCGTCCGCCGACGATGTCGCGCACGGCGGCGAACATGTCCTTGAGGAAGTTGGCGCCGATGATGGCTTCGCCGGTGACGACGCCGTGGTAGCTCCTGATCGGACGACCTTCGATGGCGGGGGTGGTGGACATCAACATGGCGCGTTTTCCTTTCGCTGGGTCCCTGGAGAAGATGGGCAGGGCGGGGTGCCGGCGCGCTTCGGGGCTGATCAGCGTGTCTGCGCCGCTTCGGCGCGACGCGTCAACCAGTCCCGGACTGCCAGTCCGGTGCCGAAGTTCCAGGCCTTGAGCTTGTCGGGCGCGATCAGACGGTACTCGGCGAGTTCTTCGTTGAGGATGATCTCGCCGTGCCCGGTGACCTGGTAGGCGAGGATCACCTCGTGCTTGCGGGTGAAGGGGTAGACGCCGATCAGACTGACCGCCGTCGTGTCGAGGCCGAGTTCTTCCTTCACTTCGCGCGCCACGCCGTGCGCCGGTTCTTCGTTCCGTTCAAGAAAACCGGTGATCAGACCAAAGGCGCCGGGCGCCCATGCCTGGTTGCGGGCGAGGACGATGTAGCCTTGGTATTCGACCAGCGCGGCGAGTACCGGTGCCGGGTTGTCCCAATGGACGAAGCCGCACGAAGAGCGACAGCTCAGGCGCTGCCGCCCGGCGACTTCAAGCGCTTCCAGGCGGTCGCCGCAGCGCGGGCAGAACTCCCACTCGCTGATCATGTCGTCTGTGTCAGGCTGCGGATGTCGCCGATCAGGCGATCGACGGTTTCCGCGCTGGTATCCCAGCCGCACATGAAACGTGCGCCGCCGGCGCCGATGAAGTTGTAGAACAGCCAGCCGCGCTCGCGCAGGCCCTGTTCAATGGCCACTGGCAGGCGGACGAAGACGCCGTTCGCGTCGACCGGGAAGAGGGCCGGCAGGCCGGCTGCTTCGGCGAGGCCGGCGGCGAGCCGGCGGGCCATCGCGTTGGCGTGTTGCGCGTGGCGCAGCCAGGCGCCGTCGGCGAGCATGCCGAGCCAGGGGGCGGCCAGGAACCGCATCTTCGAAGCCAGTTGGCCGGCCTGCTTGCAGCGGTAGGCGAAGTCCTCGGCCAGCCGGCGGTCGAAGAAGACGACCGCTTCGCCGACCGGCAGGCCCATCTTGGTACCGCCGAAGCAGAGGACATCGACGCCGGCGCGCCAGCTCAGGTCGGCCGGACTGACGCCGAGCGCGGCGACGGCGTTGGCGAAGCGCGCACCGTCCATATGCACGCGCAGACCGAAATCGTGCGCCGCCGCCGCGACGGCGGCGATTTCGGCCGGCCGGTAGACGGTCGCCACTTCGGTCGTCTGCGTCAGCGTGACGACCTTCGGCTTCGGGTAATGGATGTCGCTGCGCCGGGTGACGGTTTCGCCGATGGCCGATGCCGTCAGCTTGCCCGCCTCGCCGGCAACGGCGAGCAGTTTGGCACCGTTCGAGAAGAACTCCGGCGCGCCGCATTCGTCGGTTTCGACGTGCGCCAACTGGTGGCAGATGACGCTGTGGTACGACTGGCAGAGCGCGGCGAGGGCCAGCGAATTGGCCGCCGTGCCGTTGAAGACGAAGTAGACGTCGCAGTCGGTCTCGAAGACTTCGCGCAGGCGGTCGGCAGCGCGCAGCGTCCATTCGTCGTCGCCGTAGGCGCGCGCCTGACCTTCGTTGGCGGCGATCAGGGCGGCCAGGGCTTCCGGGCAGATGCCGGCGTAGTTGTCGCTGGCGAAGTGCTGCATCAGCGCGCTGCCGGGCGGGCGGCGGGCGGCGCGGCGCGTTTCACAGGCGCTCAGCGACCCAGGCGGCGACCGAGGCGAGCGCGGCCGGCAAGTTGCGCGCGTCGCTGCCACCGGCCTGCGCCATGTCGGCACGACCGCCGCCCTTGCCGCCGACCTGACGGGCGACCATGTTGACCAGCTCGCCGGCCTTCAGTTTGCCGGTCAGGTCGGGCGTCACGCCGGCGATCAGCGTGACCTTGCCGTCGTTCGTCGAGGCGAGGACGACGGCGGCGCTCTTCAGCTTGTCGCGCAGCTTGTCGATCGTTGCGCGCAGCGTGTTGACGTCGGCGCCTTCCATGTCCGCGGCGACGATGCGGGCGCCCTTGACGGCGATTGCTTGCGCCAGCAGCTCGTCGCCCCGCGTCGCCGCGAGTCTCGCCTTGAGCCGCGCGATGTCCTTCTCCAGCGCGCGCACGTTGTCGAGCACCTGCGCCAGGCGCGCCGGCACTTCGCCGAGCGGCGCCTTGACGGCGGCCGCGGCATCGGCGAGGACGGCCTGCTGCTGCTGGACGAAAGCGACCGCCGTGTCACCGGTGACCGCTTCGATGCGCCGCACACCAGCGGCGACGCCGGTTTCGGCGACGATCTTGAACAGGCCGATGTCGCCGCTGCGCACGACGTGCACGCCGCCACACAATTCCTTCGACGAACCGATGCTCAGGACGCGCACCTCGTCGCCGTACTTTTCACCGAAGAGCATCATGGCGCCGCTGCGCCGGGCTTCCTCGAGCGGCAGGATCTGCGCCTGGCTGGCGACATTGGCGAGGATTTCGTTGTTGACGATGATCTCGACGCGGCGCAGCTCGTCGGCGCTCATCGGCGCCGTGTGGGCAAAGTCGAAGCGCGTCTTTTCGGCGTCGACGAGCGAACCTTTTTGCTGAACGTGACTGCCGAGGACTTCGCGCAGCGCACGGTGCATCAGGTGTGTCGCCGAGTGGTTGCGCACCGTGCGCTGCCGGGCCAGTTTGTCGACGCGCGCCGCGACATCGTCGCCGAGGCGCACGACGCCGGTGCGCACCAGGCCCTGATGGCCGAAAACGGTCGCCTGGATCTTTTGCGTGTCTTCGACGGCGAAGATTCCCTGCGCCGTCTGCAGGATGCCGCGGTCGCCGACCTGCCCGCCGGACTCAGCGTAGAACGGCGTATGGTCGAGGACGACGACTCCGAGCTCGCCCTCCCTGAGCACGTCGACCGGGCTGCTGTCGCGGTACAGCGCGAGCACCTTGCCGGGCGCTTCGAGCGTTTCGTAGCCGTGGAAGGTCGTTGCCGGGCCGCCGTAGTCGAGCGCGGCGGCCATGCGGAACTTGCCAGCGGCGCGTGCCTGTTCCTTCTGGCGTGCCATCGCCGCGTCGAAGGCGGCGACGTCGACGCTGACCCCGCGTTCGCGACAGACGTCGGCCGTCAGGTCGAGCGGGAAGCCGAAGGTGTCGTGCAGCTTGAATGCGGTTTCGCCGTTGAAGACGCCGCGGCCGGCAAGCGCGGCGAGTTCGCCTTCGAGGATGCTCATGCCGTGTTCGATCGTCTCGAAGAAGCGGACCTCTTCCTGGCGCAGGACTTCGCCAACGCGCTCGTGGCCGGCGACCAGCTCGGGATACGCGGCGCCCATTTCGGCGACGAGATCCGGCACCAGGCGATGGAAGAAGGCGGCGCGCGCGCCGAGCTTGTAGCCGTGCCGTATGGCGCGCCGGATGATGCGGCGCAAAACGTAGCCGCGGCCTTCGTTGCCGGGAATCACGCCGTCGGCGACGAGGAAGGCGCAGGCGCGGATGTGGTCGGCGAGGACGCGCAGCGAGGGACTGGTCGTATCGGCGCACGCGGTCTCCCGCGCGGCGGCGGCGATCAGGCGGACGAAGAGGTCGATCTCGTAGTTGCTGTGCACGTGCTGCAGGACGGCAGCCGTCCGTTCGAGGCCCATGCCAGTGTCGACCGACGGTTTGGGCAGCAGGTGCATGACGCCGGCTTCGTCGCGGTTGAACTGCATGAAGACGTTGTTCCAGATTTCGATGTAGCGGTCACCATCGTCGTCGGGCGAGCCCGGCGGGCCGCCCGGAATGCCCTCGCCGTGGTCGTAGAAGATCTCGGTGCACGGCCCGCAGGGGCCGGTATCGCCCATCATCCAGAAGTTGTCGGAGGCGTAGCGCGCGCCCTTGTTGTCGCCGATACGCACGACGCGTTCGCGCGGAACGCCGATGTCCTTCGTCCACAGGTCGTAGGCCTCGTCGTCTTCGGCATAGACGGTGACCCACAGGCGATCGGGCGGCAGGCCGTAGACTTCGACCAGCAGCTCCCAGGCGTAGCGGATTGCGTCGCGCTTGAAGTAATCGCCGAACGAGAAGTTGCCGAGCATTTCGAAGAAGGTGTGGTGGCGCGCCGTGTAGCCGACATTCTCCAGGTCGTTGTGCTTGCCGCCGGCGCGCACGCACTTCTGCGCCGTCGTCGCACGCAGGTAGGGTCGCTTGTCGAAGCCCAGGAAGACGTCCTTGAACTGGTTCATGCCGGCGTTGGTGAACAGCAGCGTCGGATCGGCGTGCGGTACGAGCGAGCTCGAAGCGACGATCTGGTGACCTTTGGACTCGAAGAACTTGAGAAACTTGTCGCGGATTTCAGCGCTTTTCATGGGGGATTTATCCCGCTGCAGGGCGTGGTTCGAAGAGTCGCGATTCTAACGTGAAAGTGCGCCCAGCGACCGCCGGCTGGTGCCCTGGCCGGACTGCGAGGGCAAAGCGGCGCGCGCTCAGGGCGCGGCGAAGAGATCGAGGCGGTCGCTGAAGACGGCCTGTACGCCGCGCCGGTGCAGTGCGGCCGCGGCCGCCGGGTCGTCGACCGTGTAGGCGAGAACCGGGATTCCGGCCTGCCGGGCCGCGGCCAGCACGTGGTCGCCAAGCTGGTCGGCGTTTAGGTTGAGCGTCGCCGCGCCGAGCTCGGCGACGCGCTGCCGCCAGTCGTCGTCGGCCTGCTCGTAGAGGCAGGCGAGCGGCAACTCGGGACACGCGGCGCGGGCGGCGCTCAGCGCCGCGGGCGAGAACGAGGAAACGAGCGGCAGGGCATCGCCGGCCCAGAGCTCGCGCACGCAGCAGGCGACCACTTCGCCGGTCTGCAGCGCAAAGCCGGCGGCCGGCTTGATCTCGACGTTGGCCTGCAGACCGAGTTGCCGGCACAGGGCCGCCGCCGCAGCGAGCGTCGCCGGCGGCTCGCCGGCAAAAGCCGGGTGGTGACGCGTGCCGGCGTCGAGGCCGGCGAGCACCCGGTCCGGCGTCGCGCAGACGCGGCCGCTGCCGTTGGTCGTCCGCTCGAGCGTTTCGTCGTGCAGCAGCCAGGGCGTCCCGTCGGCCGACAGCATGACATCGAATTCGACCGCCGAGAAGCCGAGGCGGGCCGCCAGGCGCAGCCCGGCGAGGGTGTTCTCGGGCGCCAGGGCGCCGCCACCGCGGTGCGCGAACACGCGCGGCAGCGCCCAGGCAAGCCGCCCGACGCTCACTTCAGGGCACGCGCCCGCAGTGCCGTCGGCAGAACGGCGTTGCCGCGCTGGACGGCGATGTCGAGCGCCTGTTTGGCCGGCGTCTTGCCCGACCAGGCAGCTTCCAGTTCCTCCTCGACGATAATGCGCACCGGCTCGATCTGCGAGACGCGCAGGCTGCGCAGCGCGTTCGGGCCCTGCAACTGACGATGCGCGACGTTCAGACTGGCCAGGTCGGTTTTCAGCAGTTTGCTGCCAGCAGCGGCGAGGGCGGCCGAGGTCATCGGCAGATAACCGGCGGCGGCAGTCAGTTCGACCTGTTGTTCGGCCTCCAGCAGGAAGGCAATGAAGCGCGCCACGCCCTTGTATTCGGTTGGTTTCCTGCCGGCGCCCACCCACAGCGAGGCGCCGTCGGCGAGCGTCTGATGTGGTGCCCCCGGAGCGTCGTCGTGATAGGGCAGGGCGGAAACACTGGTGTCGGTCTTGCGGCTGTCGCTCAGCGCGGCGAAAAGGGCGGACGAACTGGTCAACATGGCGCACTCGCCGGCGGCAAAGCGTTTGTCCGCCTCGTCGCGTCGGCCGAAATAGGTGAAGAAGCGGGCCTTCGCCCAGGTCGTCATCATCGCCGTGTGCTTGACCTGAAGCAGGCTGTTGAAGTTGAGCCGGCCTTTCGCATCGGCCACGTCGACGCCGTTCCAGGCGCTTTGGTTGTCGATATGCACCCACGATGGCCAGGATGTCGTGTAGGGGCAGCTGCTGCCGGCGTCGAACAGCTTGTCGGCCGCCTTCTGCGCCTCCGCCCAGGTCTTCGGCGGCTTGTCCGGGTCGAGCCCGGCCTTGCGGAAGGCCGACTTGTTGATGTAGAGCACGGGCGTGCTCCAGGCAATCGGCAAGGCGAAGAGACTGCCTCTTGCGTCGCCCAGTCCGATGTGCAGTTCGGGCGCCAGTTTGCCACCGTCGAAGGACTCGCCCGCTTCCTTCATGACCAGGTACAAGGGCTTGAAGCCGGCGCGGGCGGCGACGAACTTGGCCTGCTCTTCGCGCGTCGCGAGATTCAGGTGCTTCGGTGCGTCACCCTGCGTCCGGCGGACCAACTGGACCTTGTACTCGTTCTGCCGTGAATTGAAGCGGTCGACGAGCTTCTCGACACGCTCGGCACGCTCCTCGTCGAGTTGATGCGAAAGGTCTATGGCGAGCGGTGCGGCAGCCGAGTAGGCAATCGGTGTCGCAAGCGCGAGCAGCAGCGTGGCGGCGAGACGTCTGACGGAATGCATGAGGATCCTTTGGGCAAGGAAAAAAAGCGGCCATTATAGGGGTAGCCACGGCGATCGGTGCTTTTCCGCTGCGTCGCGATGGGTCGCTCGGTCCATGCTGGGGCCATGGTGCTTCGTGTCGAGCCAGCCGCCGAGAGGCCCATAGCACATTGGACAGGGCTGAGCTTTGCTTCGCCGACGACGATTGGCTACACTGCCCTGCCCATGCAGAAGAGGAGGCCGTATGGCTTATCAACAGACGATCGACGTGCACAGTCGCGGTCGCGGAACGCTCGAAATCACTGCCGAGGTGGGGCGCATCGTGCGCTTGTCCGGCGTCGACATCGGCCTGGCGAACGTCTTTGTGTTGCACACGAGTTGCTCGGTGGTCCTGACCGAGAACGCCGACCCTTCGGTGCGGCGCGACCTCGAGACCCTGGCCGCGCGCTGGGCTCCGGACGGGGATCCAGCGTACCGGCACGACCTGGAAGGTGACGACGACATGGCGGCGCATGGGCGCAACATTCTGGCCGGCGCCGGGCTGACCCTGCCGGTGGCCAATGGCGACTTGCGCCTTGGCACCTGGCAAGGGATCTATCTTTGGGAGCACCGGACCTCCCCGCACCGACGACAGATTGTCATCACGGTCGTCGGTTGACCAGCCAGCAGGTCAGAGGCGTCAGCGGGCCGGGCGACTTACCGTGCGCCGGGCGAGCCAAGTGCGCAGCGGGCACGCGTGTTCCTGCGCCAGTCGATCGTGTCGCGCTCATTTCGGCGCCGGCGGCAAGCGAGTTTCCTGGTCTGCCTCGCATGCCCGCAGTCCCGAGCCTATGGACTGGTCCGGCTGTCCCTCCAGGCGCCAGCGGGAGTGTTTGTCCGGTCTCATCTGAACTGCGTGCTTGCCCGTAATTCGCTTGCCGAGGGCCTGTTCCTGCTAAACTCGATCACTCGAAAGTCTGGCGAGCGGAAAGGGAAATGGTAATGAAGATCGGATTCATCGGCCTCGGCATCATGGGGCGCCCGATGGCGCTGAATCTGCTGCGTGGCGGCCATCAGCTGACCGTCTGGGCGCGTCGCGCCGAGTCGATGCAGCCTCTGCTCGAGGCAGGCGCGCAAGGGGCGGCGAACGCCGCCGGTGTCGCCGCGGAGGCTGAAATCGTCATCTCGATGGTCGCCGATGCTCCGGATGTTGAGCAGGTGATGCTGGCGGAAAACGGGGTGGCGTCCGCCGGGCGAAGCGGCCTGATCGCTGTCGATATGAGTACGATACGTCCTGCTGCGGCGCGCGACATCGGTCGCCGCTTGGCGGATCTCGGGATGAACTTTCTTGATGCGCCGGTTTCCGGTGGCGAGGTTGGGGCGGTTGCCGGCACGCTATCGATCATGGTCGGCGGGTCAGCGGAAGCGTTCGGCAAGGCACGTCCGGCGTTTGAGGCGATGGGCACGAACATCGTTTACGTCGGCGATTCGGGGGCCGGCCAGGTGGCCAAGGCAGCCAACCAGATCGTTACCGGGGTCGGTGTGCTGACAGTTGCCGAGGCGCTCAACTTCGCGGCACGCAGCGGCGTTGATCCGGCCCGCGTGCGCCAAGCGCTGCTCGGCGGATTCGCCTATTCGAAGATTCTCGAAAACCACGGCCAGCGCATGCTCGAACGTAACTTCAAGCCGGGTTTCAAGTCATGGATGCACCAGAAAGACATGAACATCGTCATGCAGAGCGCGCACGAGTTGGGCCTCTGCCTCCCGGTGTCGGCGGCGACGGCGCAGATGTACAACGCCATGGTGGGGTCCGGGCTCGGCGACGAGGATTCGATTGCCATCCTCAAGCTGCTCGAACGCCTGTCCGGCAGCGAAAGCTGATGCGCCTCGGTTTGATCGGCCTCGGCGTGATGGGCCAGCCGATGGCCCGGCATCTCTTGCGCGGCGGTCATGCGCTGGCGATCTGGGCACGCCGTCCGGAAGTCTGCCGGTCGCTGAGCGAAGCGGGTGCCTTGGTGTGTGCCGACGCGGCCGCGCTGGCGCGCGCGTCCGAGCTCGTTCTTACGGTCGTTACCGGTGGCGCCGATGTCGAGCAACTAGCCTTCGGCAAGCGGGGCCTGGCGGAAGGTTTTGCTGCCGGCTCGCTGCTCGTCGACTTGAGCACCATCGCGCCGGAACGTGCGCGTTCTCTGGCCGGGCGACTGGCCGAACGGGGCGTCGATATGCTCGACGCGCCGGTTTCGGGCGGCGAGGCAGGTGCCGTCGCGGCAAGTCTGGCGATCATGGTCGGCGGCGAGCCGGCCGTTTTCGCACGCGCGCGACCGGTGCTCGAACTCCTCGGACGGACGATCGTTCATGTGGGCGGGCACGGGGCCGGCCAGGTGGCGAAGGCGTGCAACCAGATGATCATGGTCGGGGCAATTCAGGCGGTCGCCGAGGCGCTGCATCTGAGCCGCGCCGCAGGCGCCGATCCGGCTCGCGTGCGACAGGCGCTGGCCGGTGGCTCGGCGGCCAGCCGGGTCCTGGAGGTGATGGGCCGGCGGATGGTCGACGGCGATTTCGCTGCTGGCGTCGAAGCGCGTCTGCACCACAAGGACTACGGCGTCGTGATGGCGGAAGCGCATCGTCTTGGCGTGCCGCTGCCGGTTTCTGCGCTGGTCTGGCAGCAACTCGACGCGCTGATGGCAAACGGCTGGGCGCGTCAGGATACGGCGGTGCTGCAGCGCGTGCTCGAACGGGCAGACTCGCGGCAGGCGTGAGGTCGTCGTCACCCGTCGACCGCGGCCACATTGGGACAGGGCATATCGCGATGAAGAGGATTTTCGGCGTCGTCGTCTGGCTGTTGCTGAGTGCCTGCGCCGGTCTGTCCGGCCTGTCGTACAAGCCCGAGGTCACTCTCGTTGGCCTCAATCTCGTGCAGCTTGGCATCTTCGAGCAACGCTTTGCGCTCAAGTTGCGCGTCCAGAACCCCAACGATGTGGAATTGCGGATCAACGGCCTCAGTGTCGAAGTCGAATTGAACGGACAGCCATTCATTACCGGCCTGTCGGACAAGGGCGTGACCGTCCCGCGTTTCGGCGAAGCGGTGCTGGAGGGCCTGCAGGCCAATCTGCCCCGGATCGGCCACATCCAGTTTGCCGACTGGCCGGGCCGGCAGGAACCGGGCACGGGGCTGCTGGCGTTTGAAAAAATCTTTGCGTGG
>WBZP01007930.1_pt1 | contig 10137 bp, 7 predicted proteins | sample 5204301 | NCBI WGS metagenome assembly WBZP01 (sample SAMN12412401, study PRJNA552823) | activated sludge metagenome | isolation source: activated sludge from nitrification reactor of wastewater treatment plant... | place: USA: Pennsylvania | collected 2017 | reverse complement strand
AACCTGCGCCCTTCTTCTTCGCGGTCGTGGTGACGTCGTGCAGATCGTAGCGCGAATTCTTCTCGACCTGGGCAAAGGCGAATGTCTTGCTGCCGTCGATGATGGCGGGCACATAGGCCGCTTTCTGCGCATCGCTGCCGCCGTGACGCAGGAAGCCACCGCCGATCACGACGGTGGCCAGATACGGCTCCAGCACCAGCGCCTTGCCGAGTGCTTCCATCACGATCATGGTCTCGACGCCGCCGGCGCCGAAGCCGCCGTCCTTCTCCGGGAAGGGAAGGCCGAGCAGGCCCTGCTCGGCGAGCTTGCCCCAGACGGCCTTGCTCCAGCCGCCCTTCTCTTTCATGTACTTCTTGCGGGCATCGAAGTCGTAGGAATCGGTCAGCAGACCGTCGACGCTTTCCTTGAGAAGCCGTTGCTCCTCGGACAAATCAAAATCCATTCTTCTCTTCCTTCAGAACTAGACAGTCGTCTCTCAGTTCGCGTGCGCCGCGACCGCTTCCCTTCACCTCGCCCCGCTTGCGGGGAGAGGTCGGAACGCATCGCCAGATGCGTTCCGGGTGAGGGGTACAGGTCCATCCGCATCAAGCGCGTGCGGAAAGACCCCTCACCCCTGCCCTCTCCCCGCGAAGTGCGGGGAGAGGGAGAGGGGAAGCCTCACAGCCCCAGCACCGCCTTGGCGATGATGTTGCGCTGGATCTCGTTGGAACCGCCGTAGATCGAGACCTTGCGGTAGTTGAAGTAGGTCGGCGCGATCTGCGCGGTCCACTCCATCGCCTCATTGGAGCCGTCCTCGCCATGGACATCGTAGGGCGCGGCCAGCGGTCCGATCACTTCCATCAGAAGCTCGGTGGTGGTCTGCTGGATCTCGGAGCCCTTGATCTTCAGGACGGAGGAAGCAGGATTGGGCTTGCCCTTGCCGTGCTTGCTCTCGTCGGCGACGACGCGAAGCTGTGTCAGCTCCAGCGCCTTCAGCTCGATCTCGCAGGCCGCGAGCTTCTCGCGGAAGCCGGGGTCCTCGAGCACGGGCCGGCCGTTGGACTCGACCTTGGAGGCGAGATCCTTGATGCGGCGGATGCGCTCCTTGGACATGCCGACGCGGGCGATGCCGGTGCGCTCGTTGCCGAGCAGGAACTTGGCGTAATCCCAACCCTTGTTCTCCTCGCCGATCAGGTTCTCGTAGGGCACCTCGACGTCGTCGAAGAAGACTTCGTTGACCTCGTGGCCGCCGTCGATGGTCTGGATCGGGCGCACGGTGACACCCTTGCTCTTCATGCTGAACACGATGAAGGAGATGCCGGTCTGCTTCTTCGCGCCAGGGTCGGTGCGGCAGAGGCAGAAGATCATGTCGGCGTGCTGGGCGAGCGTGGTCCAGGTCTTCTGGCCGTTGATGATCCACTTGTCGCCCTTGCGCTCGGCCTTGGTCTTCAGCGAGGCGAGGTCCGAACCGGAGCCCGGCTCCGAGAAGCCCTGGCACCACCAGTCGTCGACATTGGCGATGCGCGGCAGATACTTCTTCTTCTGCTCCTCGTTGCCGAAGGTGTAGATGACGGGGCCGACCATGCTGACGCCGAAGGCGAGCGGCGCCGGCGCCGGATAGGACTGCAGCTCCTCGTTGAAAATGTAGTGCTGCACCGAGGTCCATCCGGTGCCGCCGTATTCCTTCGGCCAGTGCGAGACGCCCCAACCCTTCTTGTTCAGAATGCGCCACCAGGTGACCATCTCGTCCTTGGAGAGATGACGGCCCTCGACCAGCTTGCGGCGGGTCTCCGGCGGCACGTTGTCCTTGAAGAACTGCCGCACTTCCTCGCGAAACGCGATTTCTTCCTTGCTAAAAGCGAGATCCATCGGATCCTCCTGTGTAGAACCTCAAAATTCCTAGCCTGACGCAACCTTCGCCGCCGCGGACCGCGCCGGCTGAGACTTGCGCAATTCATGACGCGACAGCTTACCGACGGGCGTGCGCGGCAATTCCTCGACGAACTCGACCTCCGCCGGAAGCTCGTGCTTGCCGAGCTTGCCCGTGAGAAAGGCACGCAGCTCCTCGGCGGCGAACGGGGCCGCGCCCGCGCGCAGCGTGATGAAGGCTTTCGCCGCCTCGCCGCGGTAGTCGTCGGGGATGCCGATCACGATCACTTCCTGCACCGACGGATGGGTGTAGATCGCCTGCTCGATCATCTGCGGGTAGACGTTGAAGCCGCCGGAGATGATCATGTCCTTCTTGCGGTCGACCAGGTAGAAATAGCCGTCGGCGTCCATGTAGCCGATGTCGCCGGTGAGGAAGCGGTCGCCGACAAAGGACTCCGCGCTTTCCCTAGGCTTGTTCCAGTAACCCTTGGTGACGTTCGGCCCCCGGATGCGGATCTCGCCGACCTCTCCGGTCGGCATCACCTTCCCGGGATCATCGAGCGAGACCACGTCGATCTCGATGCCGGGCATCATCAACCCGATCGAGCCCGGCTTGTCCGGGCCTTCCTTGGGATGGCTGGTGCCGGGCGAGCAGGTTTCGGTCATGCCCCAGCCGCTCTTCAGCTTCATGCCGACCTTGCGCTCGAAGATGGCGGCAACCTCCACCGGCAGCGGCGCGCCACCGGAAGCGGCAATGGCCAGCGAGGAGAAATCGCGCTTGTCCAGATCCGGCAACGCCGCGATCGCAATCCACATGGTGGGCACGCCAGGGAAAACGGTGGCGCGCTTGACCTCGATGTCACGCATCACGGCCTCGGCGTCGAAACGCTGATGCAGCGAGATCAGATTACCGCGGCGCAGCGAGGTCAGCAGCACGACGGTGAGCGCGAAGATGTGAAACAGCGGCAGCACGCAGATCACGCGCTCGACGGTGTTGCGCTCGAGCCGGGAGGGCTTGCCCCAGACGTCCATGATCGACACCGCCGCGGTGAGATTACCGTGGCTGAGCATGGCGCCCTTGGGCAGGCCGGTGGTGCCGCCGGTATATTGCAGCAGCGCGACGTCCCCGACGTCGATCGCGGGCCAGGCGACAGGCCTGGTCACGCCCTCGACGAACTGCCTGAAGGTGATGATTGCGGGATTTTGCGGCAGCGCCGTTTGCGGCGTGCCGACCTTGCCCCAGTCGTCGTCCTCGCAGACGATCAGCTTGTCGAGCAGGCCCTTGTCGAGGAACTTCAGCGCGGTCGGCAACAGCGCTGACAGATTGCTGGTGACGAGGACACGCGCGCCGGAATCGGAAATCTTGTGCGACAGGGCGATTTCGCCGTCGAGCGGCGACAGATGCACGATGCGCGCGCCGGCCTTCAGGGCGCCGAAGAAATTGACCGGATGGTCCGGCGTATTGCCGAGGAACAGCGCGACGGATTTGTCGCGGCCGTAGCCAGCGCGCAGGAAGGCGCTCGCGGCGATCTCGACCTTGTCCTCCAGCTCCGTATAGCTGATCGGCCGATCGCGGAATTCGATCGCCGGACGCGGGCCGTAATCGCGGGCGGCCTGCGACAGCAGATCGGGCACCGTGAAGCGCTCGATCGCATCGTCCCAGCGGACGCCCTTCGGATAATGTTGTTCGCCGGGGTGCATCGCCTGCGCCTCAGGACTCAATGGGCTCCCTCTCCCATGGGGAGAGGGCCGGGGTGAGGGGGTACGGTCCATCGAGGCGCCTGAACCCCTCACCCGGATCGCCAGGGCGATCCGACCTCTCCCGGAGGGAGAGGTGCGATCGAGCGCGGGGTGACGGCACCTCTCGCAAGGACATCAAGCAGCCTTCGACGGTGCGGCGAGCGAGGCGAAGGTCTTGCCCTCGGCAGCGAGGCGCTTCAGGAGCGGGCACGGCTCCAGGCTCGGATCATTGGTCTCCTTGGCGTAGTGAGACAGCCGATCGGCGATGTGCTTCAGCCCCACCGTATCGGCCCAGAACATCGGACCGCCGCGATAGATCGGCCAGCCGTAGCCGTAGAGCCAGATCACGTCGATGTCGCTCGGACGCGCAGCGATGCCTTCCTCGAGGATGCGCGCACCCTCGTTGATCATCGGGTACATCATGCGCTCGAGGATCTCGTCGTCGCTGACGGCGCGGCGCTTCTTTCCGAGCTTCTGCAGGGTCTGGTCGATCAGCTTCTCGACGTCGGGATCGGGCAGCGGCGAGCGCGAGCCGCCTTCATATTTGTAGTAGCCCTTGCCGGTCTTCTGGCCGAAGCGGCCGGCCTCGCAAAGCGCATCCGCGATCTCCGACTTGATGCCGCGGTCCTTGCGCGAGCGCCAGCCAATATCGAGGCCGGCGAGATCGCTCATCGCGAAAGGTCCCATCGGCATGCCGAACTTGGTCACGACGGCGTCGACCTGCTGCGGCAGCGCGCCCTCGAACAAGAGTTTCTCCGACTGCTTGCCGCGCTGGGCCAGCATGCGATTGCCGACGAAGCCGTCGCAGACACCGACCACCGCCGGCACCTTGGCGATCTTGCGCGAGATCGACACCGCGGTCGCCAGCGCATCGGGCGCGGTCTTGTCGGCGCGAACGATCTCGCAGAGCTTCATGACGTTGGCGGGCGAGAAGAAGTGCATGCCGAGCACGTCCTGCGGCCGCTTGGTCTCCTTGGCGATCTCGTCGATGTTCAGATACGACGTGTTGGAGGCGAGCACGGCGCCCGGCTTGGCGAACTGATCGAGCTTGCCGAACACTTCCTTCTTCACCGCCATGGTCTCGAACACGGCCTCGATGACGAGGTCGGCGTCCTTGACGTTTTCCAGGCCGACCTTGCCGTTGATCAGCGCCATGCGCTTGGCGGGCGCGTCCGCCGGGATGCCGCCGCGGGCCGCGGTGGCTTCCCAGTTCTTCTGCATCACGCCCATACCACGCTTGAGCTGCTCTTCAGTCGTCTCGATCAGCGTGACCGGGATGCCGGCATTGGCAAAGGACATCGCGATGCCCCCGCCCATGGTGCCGGCACCGATCACGGCGACGCGGTCGACCTTGCGCGACTTGGTGCCCTCGGGGACTCCAGCAATCTTGGAGGCTTCGCGCTCGGCAAAGAAGGCGTAGCGCTGCGCCTTGGACTGGTCGCTGGTGAGAAGCTTGAGGAAGCCCTCGCGCTCCTTCTTCAATCCCTCGTCGAACGGCAACTCGATCGCGGCGCGCACGGCGTCGGCCGCGGCAAACGGGGCTTCGAGGCCGCGCGCCTTCTTGGTCAGGGCGGCAACGGCGTTGGTGAAGATCGAGATGTCAGCCTTGGCAGCCGCAAGCTTGCTGTCGTCGTCACGCAGCTTGCGCAGCGGCCGCTTCTCGGCGATCAGCTTGCGGGCAAAGGCCTCGCCGCCGGAAGCGGGTCCCTCGACGATCTCCTCGATCAGTCCGGCCTTGAGCGCCTCGGCAGCGCCGATCGGATCGCCGCCGACGACCATCTTCACCGCGAGTTCGGGCCCGACGGCGCGCGGCAGCCGCTGGGTGCCGCCGGCACCGGGCAACAGACCGAGCTTCACTTCGGGCAGGCCGAGCTTGGCTTCCTTCACCGCCACGCGGAAGTGACACGCGAGCGCAACCTCGAGACCGCCGCCTAGCGCGGTGCCGTGAATGGCGGCGACGATCGGCTTCGGCGAATTCTCCATCGCCTCCAGAGCCTCCTGCAGTCCCGGCGGCTTCGGCGGCTTTCCGAACTCGGTGATGTCGGCGCCGGCGATGAAGGTGCGGCCGCCGCAGGTCAGCACGATGGCCTTGATGCCGGGATCGGCGATCGCCTCTTTCATGCATTCGAGAATGCCGCCGCGCACCGCCGCGCTCAGCGCGTTCACTGGAGGACTGTCGATCGTGACGATGCCGATGACGTCATGACGTTCGAGCTTGACCACTGCGTTCACGAAACTCTCCCTGACTCTTGTTCTTGGTTAACTTGCGTTGAGTAGCTGCGCGAATTCGCTTTCAGCACAGGGGCCGGAAGTCAGTTTCGCACTGCGAAATTAAATTCCACATCTTGACATGGAGGGTTATTTTGAAGCACGTCCGTTGTCAACGAGACAGAAATCAAAGCAGGGAATGAAGCGTCCAGCCAAGAAAGTGGCGACCGATCGCAGCTTCGTCGTCGCACTTTCCCGCGGCCTCGACGTGCTGCGCGCATTCCATCCCAACGACGGACTGCTCGGCAATCAGGAGCTCGCCGCCCGCACCAAATTGCCGAAGCCCACCGTCTCACGGCTCACCTACACTTTGACGAAGCTCGGCTACCTTACACCCGTCCCGCGCTTCGAGAAGTATCAGCTCGCCCCGTCAGCCATGGCTCTCGGGTATGCCGCCCTGGCAAATCTGGGCGTTCGGCATTTGTCCGAAGCTTTCCGCGAGGAAGTGATGCGCGAGACCGGCGGCGCCGTCGCCGTCGGCGCGCGAGACCGTCTCAGCATGATCTATTTCGGGCAGAGCCGTAACGGGCTGACGCTCGGCGTGCAGCTCGACGTCGGTTCGCGAATACCCATTGCGACCACCGCGATGGGGCGTGCCTACATCTGGGCCTTGCCCGCCGACGAGCGTGCGAGTCTGCTGCGAGAATTGCGCGAGCACTATGGCAGCCGATGGCCGAGAGTGCGCGACGGCATCGAACGCTCCGGCGAGACGGTCGCGCGCCACGGCTTCGCCATTTCCGCGGGCGAGTGGCAGGACGATGTCCACGCCGTCGGCGTTGCGTTGCAGTTGAACGATGGAACCGGCCCCTACGCCTTCAATTGCGGCGCGCCGGCATTCCGTTTCACGGAAGACCGCCTGATCAGCGACATTGGACCTCGTCTGGTCGCGATGGTAAGGAACATCGAAACGGCGCTCGGGGGCATCGTAGCGCCATCCAAAAAAGAAGACGCAAGGAAGGGAAGAGGAGGGAGATCTCGTGTTGTCGAGGGGATCCGATAGCCGTCGCGCAAGCGAACGGCAGATGAATTCGCGAAGTTGCGTCAAGGCGTTGACAACGGGCGCGCCGAAATGACGCAGGCTCAGCTCGCGCAGGGCAGTGCACCCCTGCTCGCGGTTCGCGACGTCAGCGTCGTGTTCGGCGGAATCATCGCCCTGAACGGCGTCACCTTCGACATGCAAAAGGGACAAATCCTCGGTCTGATCGGACCGAACGGCGCCGGCAAGACGACGTTGTTCAACTGCCTGTCGCGCCTCTATCAGCCGTCCTCCGGCGACATCCTGATGGAAGGCGCCAGCATCCTGACGCGGCCTGCGCACAAGATCGCCGAAATCGGCATCGGCCGCACCTTCCAGAACGTAGCGCTGTTCCCGAACCTCACGGTGCTCGACAACGTTCGCATCGGCTGCCACGCCCGCAGTTCCAGCGACATCATCAGCGATTCCATCAAGCTGGCGTGGGTCCGGCGCGGCGAAGCCGAGATCAACCGGAAGGTCGACGAAATCCTCACCTATCTCGATCTCGGCAGCGTCGCCCACACCGTGGTGTCGGGCCTGCCCTTCGGTACCCAGAAGCGCGTCGAACTGGCGCGCGCACTGGCAGCCGATCCCCGGATCCTGCTGCTCGACGAACCCGCCGGCGGCCTCAACCATGAGGAAGTCTACGTGCTCGGCGACCTCGTGCGCCGCATCCGCGACGAGCGCCACATGACCGTGCTGCTCGTCGAACACCACATGGGCCTCGTGATGTCGATCGCCGATCACGTCGTGGCGCTCAATTTCGGCCGCAAGCTGGCCGAGGGAACTCCCAGTCAGGTCCAGGCCAACCCCGACGTCATCAAGGCCTATCTCGGGAGCAAGGACCAATGACCGCGATGCTCAACGTCCATGACCTGCGCGCCTATTACGGCCAGGTCCAGGCCCTGCACGGCCTCAGCTTCTCCCTCAACGAGGGCTCTCTCACTACGCTGCTCGGCGCCAACGGCGCCGGCAAGACCACGACGCTGCGCGCGATCTGCAACATGGTGCGCTCGACCGGCGCGATCGAATTCGAGGGCGCGAAACTCAACAGCCGCTCGACCGAAGCCATCGTCCGCCTCGGTATTGCCCATGTGCCGCAGGGCCGCGGCACCTTCACCACCATGACGGTGGAGGAGAACCTTCAACTCGGGGCGATCTCGCGCAAGGACAATGCCGGCATCGTCTCCGACATCGAGCGCATGTACGAACACTTTCCGGTGCTGAAAGAGCGTCACACGCAGCAGGCCGGCACGCTTTCGGGCGGCGAGCAACAGATGCTCGCCGTCGCCCGCGCGCTGATGCTGCGCCCGCGCCTGATGCTGCTGGACGAGCCGTCATTCGGCCTCGCGCCGCTGATCGTGCGCGACCTGTTCAAGATTCTCGGCAAGATCAACCGCGAAGACAAGGTCACCATCCTGGTGGTGGAGCAGAATGCCCAGCTCGCGCTGGAACTGGCAGACCAGGCCTATGTGATCGAAACCGGACGCATCGTGATGTCGGGCAACGCCAAGGACATCGCCAGCAACGAAGACGTCCGCAAATCCTACTTGGGCTACTGACGGAGCCGGGACGATGGAACTCTTTATCAACCAGGTCCTGGCCGGCATCTCGACCGGCGCGATCTATGCCTGCATGGCGCTGGCGGTCGTGATGATCTACCAGGCGATCGACCATCTCAATTTCGCACAGGGCGAGATGGCGATGTTCTCGACCTTCATCTCATGGCAGTTGATGCAATGGGGTGTGCCCTATTGGTGGTCATTCCTGCTGACGCTGGCGATCTCGTTTGCCGGCGGCATCCTGATCGAACGGCTGCTGTTCAAGCCGCTGACCAAGGCGCCGGTGCTCACCAACGTCGCAGGCTTCATCGCGCTGTTTGCCATCGTCAACTCGGTGGCCGGGTTGACCTGGGACTTCACCATCAAGCAGTACCCGTCGCCGTTCGGTTCCGCGCCGTTCCTCGGCAGCCAGCTGATCTCGACCCACCAGGCCGGCATGATCGGCGTGACTATCCTGATGCTGGTCGGGCTCTATGTCTTCTTCCAGTTCACCCGGATCGGACTCGCGATGCGCGCCGCCGCCGCATTGCCGGAATCGGCGCGCCTCGTCGGCATCAACACGAGCTGGATGATCGCGCTGGGCTGGGGCATGGCGACCGCCATCGGCGCCGTGGCCGGTATCCTGATCGCGCCCGTGGTGTTCCTGGAACCTAACATGATGGGCGGCGTCCTGATCTACGGCTTCGCCGCGGCGGTGCTCGGTGGCCTCACCTCGCCGCTCGGCGCGGTTGTCGGCGGCTTCCTCGTCGGCGTCGTCGAGAACCTCGCCGGCACCTACATCCCGGGCGTGGGCAATGAGCTGAAACTGCCGATCGCGCTTGCGCTGATCATCACCGTCCTGGTCTTCAAACCTGCCGGTCTTTTCGGCCGAGCCATCGTCAAGCGAGTCTGATCATGAGCGCTGCTGCAGAAGACGCGGTTACAGAAGCACCGGCCGTCGAAGCCGTTCCGAAGCGGGCGATGACGCTCGGCACCGGCACCTCGCTGGTGATCCTGGTCGGACTGCTCGTCATCCCCATGTTCGTGAAGAACTTCATCGTCTTCCAGATGACGATGGTCATGATCTACGGGCTCGCCGTGCTGGCCCTCAACATCCTGACCGGAGGCAGCGGTCAGTTCTCGCTCGGCCAGAGCGCGTTCTACGCGCTCGGCGCCTACACCACGGCGATCCTGATGGAACACGCCAACATGAACTACGCGCTGACGCTGCCGATCGCGGGACTGGTGGCGTTCGGTGCCGGCTTCCTGTTCGGCAAGCCGGCCTTGCGGCTTTCCGGCATCTATTTGGCGCTGGCCACATTCGCGCTCGCCACCGCGATGCCGCAGCTTCTCAAGCTGCATTTCATCGAACACTGGACCGGCGGCGTGCAGGGCCTCGTCGTGCTCAAACCGGACGCGCCGTTCGATCTGCCGATCAGCCAGGACAAGTGGCTGTATTATTTCACGCTGGCGATCACGCTTGCGATCTATATCGCGTCCATCAACCTGCTGCGCTCGCGATCGGGCCGCGCCTTCATGTCGATCCGCGACAACGAGATCGCGGCCTCCGCCATGGGCGTCGACGTCGCGCTCTACAAAACGCTGGCGTTCGGCGTGTCCGCCGGCATCACCGGCGTTGCCGGCGGCCTCAGCGCCATTGCCGTCGCATTCGTGGCGCCCGACTCCTATACGATCACGCTCGCCATTTCGCTGTTCCTCGGCATG
>WBZP01007929.1_pt1 | contig 10138 bp, 9 predicted proteins | sample 5204301 | NCBI WGS metagenome assembly WBZP01 (sample SAMN12412401, study PRJNA552823) | activated sludge metagenome | isolation source: activated sludge from nitrification reactor of wastewater treatment plant... | place: USA: Pennsylvania | collected 2017 | reverse complement strand
TACCCACCCCGCCTAAGATTCCCGCAGAATGACAGTAAAGGGTAACGCCAGTCATTAACAGTAATGTCATTCAGAAAGAATCTTAGCACCTCCCGCCTACCCACTCCCAGTAACCCCTCCCGTCATTCAGAAAGAATCTTAGCACATCCCGGATAACCACTCCCCGTAACCCTTCCCGTCATTCAGAAAGAATCTTAGCACCTCCCGGATAACCACTCCCCGTAACCCTTCCCGTCATTCAGAAAGAATCTTAGCACCCCCCGCCTACCCACTCCCAGCATTGTAACGAAAATCCAACGAAGTTTTGGAGCATTCCTGAGTATAAGATAATTAACAGAATTGGCTTATATGAAAGGAACCACGCTGGAATATACTTTGATAAAAACTTCTCCTTAAAACGACTTTAAACTGGGTTTTTCGGCGGATATTTCTCTAATAAATGCGCAGGCCTTACCGGCCGCTTTTCTAGCCCGCCCCCACAATTGGGGCATTCATTTTTCAGCACCGTTTCTACGCATTCTTTACAAAAAGTACATTCGAAGCTACAAATCATGGCTTCTTTGCTTTCGTTGGGAAGTGCTTTTCCGCAATTTTCACACTGAGGTCTGATTTCCAGCATAGGAATTAGTCTTTTAATAATGGAAAATATCTTTCTTCAATCACCCTGAAGTGCCATCGCTGATGCCCTGCAAGCATAAAACCCAATGCCAAAGGACTATACTCCATTTTCCCAAAGCCCCTGCCTGATTGTAACAGCATTTTCTCATTGAAGGAGTTAAACATGGCAATTGTCCCTTTTCGAACCAGAATCAATTCTTCCAGCAAATCCTCTAAAGTACGACTGCTTGCAGTAGTATTTTTTGCATATTCCACTTCATCATACGGAATCATTTTTTGTTTGTCGCCGCGGGCGATTGCCGTAATACGATACACAAATACTCTTTCTGTATCAATATAATGCTGCAAAATATCTTTTACCGTCCATTTTCCTTCAGCATAAACCTTGTCTCCCAGGGCTTTCCATTTTACTAAAGGAGCCTGTTCAAGTTCCTGTAAACTGATTTGCAGAGATTCCAGCAGCGGAACATCTTCAGCGAGATGGATGTACCGGTCAAAATAAGGCGGCATTTTAGTGATGTCTGATTTATTCATTTTTTTCGTATTGATGATTTAAAAGGGAAATGATAGAAAGAATTGGGTTTCAGATAAATTTTATCTTTTTGCAAATCCATGATGATATTGAATCTTTTGAGTAATCCATTCCCAAAATAATTAATACCCAAACCCACAGGACTTTGAAAACCTAATTTGGAGGCAGGAACACTGCTGATTTCAAAACCATTGACTTCTACCTCAGGGATTAAAACGATTTTCGTTTCATATATTCTGCCCGCACCATCACTCAGGGAGGATTTTTTGATAACCTCCTGATTGTCCGGAAACCGGTTTTGCTGCATCCAGGCACTATCCAGAATCATGGCTTCATTGGAACCTGTATCGAATAAAAAGTTGCCTTTATATGCCTGATTGGCTATGTTTATATTGGCTTCTATGCAAAAGAGCGACTGGATAAAACGGATATCCGATTTTACAAAACCTTTTTTGATTTTGGGAAGCTGGGAATAAATATAAATCTGCTGTTTATCATAATCAATTTCCACAATTCTGCCATCAAAAACGTGCCAGCCAAACCGGCCGTCCATCCCTTCGGAAAGCGCTTTGGCAATCCCGACATTGGGCGAAAGAACAATAAAGTTCCCCATCTGGATTTTGCCGATTTTGATATTATTAAACTTATTTAATGCCTCTTTTGTGAGCCGGAAATCAAACGTACCTGCATCAAAATGAAAGAGTAAGGTATCTTTTTCATTTATGATACTTTTCACCTGAATGGCCTCATATTCATTGAGTATAAACGGAATAGAATCTATTCTACCGGTTTTTTGTGGCAATGCCGCAGGTTTTGTACTTTCAATTCGGGTAAAGCAACTATCTTTCCCATTCAGTAAAATAATAAAATCGAAATTTTTGCCCGGCTTTAATTTTACTTTAATGGAATCTATATCTGTATAAAAAGTAACCCATTTAGGTTTTGACGACCTGCTTGCCATATAAATATCCGGCTTTGCTTGAGGTGCAAGTGTCCAGGCATTTTTATCCAGATAGCCCCCGTCATTGATAGATACATTCACCGATTTAGCCTGAATGACAGGAAGTTTTCTTTGAGCGAACGCACATTCGTGAATAAAACAGAAAAGGAAAATTATATAATATTTCATTGAAAATTATTTTTTTATCGTACTAAATTCGACTAAATAAGGTTGGAGCCGAACTCCCCTTTTGTTCCTGAATGCACTCCGTGCCACAAATTGATAATGGCGATTAGCGTCAAGTTCTACTTCATAAGAAAAGGTTTTGCTATCCTTACTCCATCCGATAATTTTTCTAAACCGATACAGAGAGGCTTCACCCAAAGGCCCATAATCAAATCCTCTGTAAAGAGTGTCCATTTCTTCGGAGAAAGTGATAGAAATCGTAGTTATTCCCGGTTTTGCCTTTTTGCTGCCATTTTTGAAAGGACGAATCGCCGTTATTTTAGGAGTAACCTTATCCAATTCCTGTTTGTAATAAACCAAAGGTTTGTCAAAATACTGTGCTTTTTCTACAAATTGAATCAACGCTTTTTCATTATTATAATCCAGTTCAATCATTTCTTTTACCGCCTGTTTTTTATCCTTAGCCGCATCGTAATACTTTTTGCATAAAGCATAGCCTACAAAATAGCCCAAATCTCTCATACCAAACAGATTATCAGGATTGTTCCAAAGCCAGTTATATACATTGGGTGAAAACATTTCTGCTTCGTACTCCTTTTTGATTTTTGCCTCATTTTTATAGCCAAATTCAATTTGCGGATTGGGGGATTTCGTTTGAAGGGCGATTTCTGCCAAAAATTCAGCAACCCCTTCCATCACAGTCTGCGCTAAAAGCGTATTGCCGATAGTTTCTTTTTGTTGTGTATGAATATACTCATGCACGTTGAGAAAAACGACTTCTTTGATAGGATTGGTATTAAAATGAGACCTCAAATGCGGATAACGTGCGTCAAATTCGGTAGTGATTGTATTGGTATCTGTCAAAGCCACCTCACTTCCTATCAAGGACATTCCGTCCATCGTTGTGCCACCTGTCCTCAAAACGCCTATTTCAAAATAGATATTGACCGGTTTTAATTCCGGATAAATCGCTTTTAATTTTTGTATGCCCTGTTGAATCTCCTGTGAAAACTGATTCGCTTTCAGGGTATTACTGCGAACGGAAGCCCAAAATCTGGGATAATGATTAATTGCATAAATATATTCTGCTGCCGAATAGTTCCTCGCACGCATAATCGCAGACAAGCCGGGCGTTCCTTTGTCTATGTATAAATCTTGGATGAAAGCCAACTGCTTCGCAGAATCTTTTTCCAGAACAATTTTGTCGTATGCTTCCCAGAAATGAGTAATATCAGTGGTAAACACTTTCTGGCTAAATCCAAAGTAAATCGTTGATAAAAAGAAAGCTAAAACCGTTTTTTTGATTATTATCTGCATTTTTGATTTTTTAGTAGGGTATTTATAATTTTAAAAATTTAACGTAAAACGTAATTTTTCCCTGGAAACCGCCCCGATTCTATGATAAAACTTAATTGCTCTGTGATTAAAAACGGGGGTTTGCCACTCGATATGATGGGCTTTTGTTGCTGTTGCATAAGCCACTATTTCTTTCACAAATGCCTCTCCAATACCATAGCCCCTGTATTCTTCTCTCAAAAACAGACAATCCATGTGCACATAAAAATCAGCATTCCAGGTAGAACATTCCCGGCTAAAGGTAGCATAACCGATGATTCTGCTGCCTGTTTCTGCCACCAGACAATGCAGTTGCGGATTTTCACAAAAAAGTATTTTCATTAATAGTTCAGATTTCCCTTCTGACTGATAATTCGCTTTTTCGTAAGCTGCGTGTTCGGCACACAGTGCAATAATTTCGCTTATATCATTTGGTAAAGCCTTTCTGATTGTGTATTCCATCAAATATCGGTATTGAGTTGTTCATTCAAATAAGCGGGCCAATCCGGATTTTCATGCTGCATCAAAATATGCTTTACCCATGCATTTCGCTCATGCCACAGCACTGCCATTTCCCATACACAGGTCATCATGCCTTTGTCAGAATACAGTTCAAATTCCGTTTTTCCTTCCCGCTTCAAATATACAAAATTTTGCAACATATTTTCGTCTGTCCACCAGTTTACAATCGCAAAACAGCCTTCCCGCCCCTCGTGAATGATAAGGGTAGCAACTTTGTAAGTATCTAAGCCATATAAAGTGCTGTTTAATACCCAATCAGCGATATTCGATTTGGCAAGTAAAACGTTCTCTTCGGATACAAATTCCTTTTTCACAGAAATACTATACAGCTTGATTTTCCAGCCCTGATGCTGAAATATTTCCAAAAAACGAACCGGACGGGTTTGGTATTTTTGCTTTATATTCATTTTTATATTGGTTTTAAAGCTGACTTTCATAGTTTTTTATCGTTTCCAGCATAGTCTCATCCTCTTTATATTTCTCCTTTAGTAAAAGATACATTTCTTTAGCCCTTTCATCCTTCAAAAGGTTGATTAGCTGAACATTCTGAAAAATATCGTTGAGGTCATTGTCTTGCAGAGATAGTTTAAACCGTTCAAAAAGTATGGGATATGCCAAATCTTCCTTACCAAACGCCACCAAAGTATTCACAGCCGCAAAAGGATAATCCCACACAGGCGTTGCCAGGTACCAGCGGGGAGATTGATTGTCTTTCAGGCAAGTCAGGGCATATTCTATGGCTCTTTCATCTCCCAATTGCTGCAAGCCATTCAAAGCACTGATTCTGTTTTGATTTTTCCAGGAATGTTGGTTTTCCAGATTCATTAAAATCTCAAAAGCATCCGCACTTTTGGTTTTGCCCAAAGCATTAGCCGCAGCATTGATTACTCTGTCACTTTTGTCTGATAAAGCCTTGAGGTAAATTTCTTTATGGATTGAGTCCTTTGTTTTACCCAACATATTGATTGCCGTACTTTTTATCCAGGATTCTTCATTCTGTATGGTTTTGATTAAAAAAGAAGTGAATTTTTCATCGTATGGAAGCGTAATAATTTTCTGTAAAGAACCCAAAACATACCATCTGTACCGCCAGTATTGATTCGTCTGAAATTCTGCAATCAGGGTATTGACGATTTTGTCTTTTAGCAAACTACTTGTGCTGCTGTCTTTTGCCGTTTCCACCAGTTGGTCAAGGGCTTTTTGTTTGGCAAGCACATCTTTGCTGTTTATTAATTGCGCAAAATATTCCTCTGTTGTTTTCTCAAAAACGATATCACATAAAAAGGTTTCCTCTACATTAACATTCACAAATTCAGGGCTTTTGGGTAAAGCAAAAGTAAAAATATTTTCTGACTGTGGTTTTAAATAAATCGTTTCAATTTTATTGTCAATTTCTATGTCCATCGTTCCCTCAAAAAACTCGACTTTTTGAAAATCAGTGGCATTTTCCTGGCTTTGGGTTTGTTTTATGCTAAGAAAAAGTAGCTTTTGTTCAGCATCATATTTTTTTGAAACCTCCAGTTCCGGAAAACCGATTTTATAAATCCACTGCTCAAAAAACCATTGACAGGACTTGCCGGAAGTTTTTTCTACTGCATCCTGAAAATCTTTTGTTGTAACTTGTTTGCCCATATTAGTTTCCACGTAATACCGAATCGCTTTCCACCAGTTTTCCTCTCCCATTTCTTTTTGTAACATTCTCAAAACCAATGCCCCGCGAAATTTTGAGTAGCTATCAGTGGTAAAAAGCGGAAGGTCTTTGATATAAGGAGGGACAATCGGATGATTGTTGTCAGAACTCCAGTCATTGAGGACATTGGATTTTTCAAAAGGAAAATAATAGGTCAGATATTCTTCCTTTGCATTACTTTTTGCCGTGTATAGTCCTGCAAAATATTGCGCAAAAGCATTATTAAGCCAGAGATTCTCCCATGATTTTGGCATAATGAGATTACCAAACCATTGGTTGGCAAGAGCTTGTACAGCTACTCCGTCCCAAAGATATTTAAAATCATTGTGAACACCCTCATCATCTATATAGTTATCTGAAAGAATACCTGCCGCATTTTGTCCCACTAAACCCGGAAAAGGATAATCCTGCACAACGACCTGAGAATAGCTTTCTAAGGGATACGGATAACCCGTTTTTTCCTCCAGAAACCGCATCATATCCGGCAATAACTCAACCGTTGCGCTTGCAGCCTCTTTTTCATCCGGATAGGCAAAAGTATGAATTTGCACACTACCTGTTTTTTGCAAAATATCAATATACTCTCCCACCACAATCGAAACGAGATAATTAGGGAATTGAGTATAGGATCCGTAAAAATAGGAAACGGTATTATCATAATTATCAACAATTTGTACGAGATTTCCATTACTGATCAGCATGAGGGGTTTTTCGAGCGTAGCCTTAATTGCCATGTCGTGAATATCCGCAATATCCTCGTTGCAGGGAAACCAGTATTTATTGCTTTGAGGCTCGCCACTGCTCCAGATTTGCCTGCGTTTATTGGGAGTTGTTGAAGTAGGCTGCTGAAAACGCAAACCCTTTCCAAAACTTCCCCCAATAGCATTATGGTCGGCTTGATTTTCATGACGGGTATGATAGCGAATGAACAAAGTAAAATCTTCCTCTGGCTGATATTTTTTATCTAAAATAATCCCTACATTATTGTCAGAATCGCCTCCGTCATAGGTGAATTGAAGCGGTTTTAACCCCAAATGTATGGAAGAAATCGTTAGTTTTCCAGCATCCAGATAGATTTTTTCGCTTGTCTGAAGCACAGAAGCGGTAATTTCTGCTGTACCCAATGCCTGTTTTTTCTGCCAGTCAAAATGCAAATCCAATGAAATGCGTTTAGTGTCAATATTTTGCCCAAAAATAAATAAAGGACAAAGGAAAAATAAAAGACAAATGTTTTTTTTCATGCGAAGAGATTATTATGTTTTATCTGTAAAGTAGGGTTTAAACCCTGTTTTATCTGAAATTATGATACAATACGCAAAAGCTGTTTTTCGCTTTGTAAACCTACCTTATTGGCAATTTCGATTTTAGAAAGATTGAGATTTTTCATCAACTCCAGGGCTTTGGCTTTTCGTACCACATTGATATATTCGATGACCGTAATTCCCGTTTCCTTTTTAAAAATTCGGGTAAAATTGCGCTCACTCATCGCAGCAAGTTCTGCCAAATCCAGCAGGCTGTTTTTTTGATGAATATTTTCAAAAATAAAATCCTGTACTTTATGAATACCGGAATGAATATGATTTCTGAATTTCAGAAACTCACTTTCCTGACTGTCATTTCCGCTTCTCCGGCTAAAAACCACCAGTTCCCTTGCAACCAAATGCGCAAAATGACTCCCTTTCAGTTTTTCGATGATATGCAAAGTCAAATCAATGCCCGAAGCAATGCCTGCGCTGGTATAAATACCGTTCTGTTCGGTAAACAAAATATTCTCTATCACTTTTATCTCAGGGTATTTCTCCTGTAATTCCCTGGTTTTTTTGAAATGGGTGGTACAGTTTTTTCCATTCAGCAAACCCGATTCGGCCAGTACAAATGCTCCCATACAAATGCTGCACACAGAAACTCCTTTTTCGTATAAATTCCAAATCCAGGAAAAAAGTGCCTTTTGATTCAGAAACTCCTCAGAAGTTAAATAAGTATAGGAACTACCCGGAATAAACAGAAAATCGCCCGCCCTGAAGCTCACTTCCGAAAAATGTTTGACTTCACCAAAGGGTAAACCACTCGTAGAAACGACGGCTTTCCCAATTCCACAATACTCAATTTCAAAATCGGCATGATAATCTATCGCCTCGTGAATCGCCTGGTCAGGACCCGCCAGATCCAGAATATGCATTTCCGGTAAGATAAGAAAAATGAATTTTGCCGCCATTGGTTTTTTAGATTTACAGTACAAAGGTAGGCAGATATATTGTAAGTCAAAAGTCAAAAACCGGACATATCCGGCCATAAAGAGAGCGTAAGGTTATTCAGCGAAAATTTCACAGGACAGCCTCGTTTTTCTTTTTACCTGCTCTTTCCTTCAAAAAATAGCAGGATTTGATAAATGAACGGGCTTCAAAAGGAATAATTTTGCAACCATAATCTAAATGTTAATCAATATGAGAACGAAATTTTTGATTTTATTTCTTTTCGGCTGCTTATGCGGAAATCTGGTTTATGCTCAGACGATTTCAGGGGGCCTTGACAGTTTATTGCGCAAAACGCTGGACAGTATGAAACTGGTAGTCAATTCCAAATCCCTGAGTGCGGCTATTCAGTTTGATGATACTACCGGATGGGCATACGCCACAGGTATTTCCTCACAGATACCCCTTGAGAATGTAACGCCGAATCATGCCTATCTTATCGGAAGCGTAACCAAAACCATGACCTCCGCCTGCATATTACAATTAGTGGATGAAGAAGTGCTTAGCCTGGAAGACACAATCGGGAAATGGCTGCCCGCTATGCCATACGTTAACCCCGGCGTTACCATTCGTCAGTTGCTCAGGCATCAAAGCGGGCTGTATGACGCGCTTTCTCATCCAAATGCTCAGCCTGCACTTCTTGCCAACACGGATTCAGTATGGGATGCCAAAGATTTCCTGACCGCTTTTATGCAGCCGCCCGTATTTCAGCCCGGTGCTTCATGGTCGTATTCCAATACCAATTATTTTCTTCTCGGCATGATTATCAAGGCCGCTTCCGGAAACGATTATTATACAGAGATGAGAAACCGGTTTTTCGGACCCCTCGGAATGGACAGAACCGTGATCCCTGCTTTTGAAACCATCATGGCTCCGGTTGCTCATGTGTGGTTAGATATTAACGGAGATGGAGTAACCGATGACGCGCATAATTTTTATATGAATTATCTCTCGCTCAACTCAGTTGCCGGCGCAGCAGGAGGATATTTTTCTACCGCAAAAGAAACCTCAAAATGGATGCGTACTTATATGAGGGGCGATTTACTGTCCCCTTCCATTATGGCGGAAGCAAAAACTACAGTACCTTCTCCCGGTTTACCCGGTTCTACCTACGGGCTGGGACTTTCAGAGAAAACCTTTGCAGGATATCAGGGATGGGGTCACGGCGGAGACCTTGCATATTGCGCAAGCTCCTGGTACTTTCCCGCCAAAGATTTGAGCATTACCGTTTTTTGTAACGATGCCGATTTAATCTCATGGGATTTGGTGCCGGTAGTTTCTGCTTTACTCAAAGCCGCCAATCAGGCCGGAAACATCACTGATATTTCTTCATCCCATACAGTAAATACGCTGGTAAAAGTGTATCCCAATCCTTTTTCCCAATCGCTCTCCGTCAAAATCATGTTTCCTTCAAAAGTACAGACACTCACCCTTACCCTGTGCAATTCCATGGGACAAACAATCCGGGAAGTACAAAAAAACAATGTTGAAGCAGGTGCATTTGAGTATCAGTGGGAAAACCTTGCGGATTTACCTCAGGGAATATATATTGCAAGGGTTGTAGCAGATGGCAACGAGGTAAGAAATATAAAAGTAGTAAAGTAAACTTTGAATAAGTATCAAAATGGAGTGATATTTCTATCAGTACATTCCTCCGTTTTGGATATTTATCCTGATAAAGTCCAACTTGCCGGGGTAAGTAATCTTAAACCTTTTTTCGTTGTGTTAATATTTCAGAAAAAGGTGCGACATACTGAACAGGATTTAACGTTAAAAAAATGGAGAATATTTTTACAGTAAACAGCAGTTCAGATTGGTTATTGCCTCCTAAAAGCTGCCTGATCAATTTTTCTTATCTTAAAGAAATTCAGTGTAAAGCACCCTTTCGGAGTTTTTCCATCAAGTATGTATGCAACGGAAAAGAAAGATATCAGGTAAACGGGAATTTATACGACATAGAGTCGGGGCAATACCTTCTGGCCAATCATTTTTCGGAAGGAATAGTAGAAATAGACAAGCCGGTCAGAGGAATTTGTATTGATATTGCTCCGGAGATATTATCA
>WBZP01007928.1_pt1 | contig 10139 bp, 6 predicted proteins | sample 5204301 | NCBI WGS metagenome assembly WBZP01 (sample SAMN12412401, study PRJNA552823) | activated sludge metagenome | isolation source: activated sludge from nitrification reactor of wastewater treatment plant... | place: USA: Pennsylvania | collected 2017 | reverse complement strand
GCATGCCGAGATTGTCGGAGACGCCGCCGTCGACGAGATGCAGGTAGGGCCGCCCGCCGCTGTCCTGGAACGACTGCATCTCCTTCCACCGCTGCAGCGCACGCCCGGCGGGCCGGGCTCGGTTGCTCGGGTCCGCCACCGCCTTCACCCACGACGGCTCGCGGTAGCCGCAGTTGCCTCCGTAGTTGTTGAGCGTCACCGGCGACAGCACGACCGGGACCGCCGACGACGCCGCGGCGGCGCGGGCGAGCGGCACCGTCGCCAGGTCCGAGCAGATGAGGTCGAACTCGCTCTGGCTGAAGCCCAGCCGCGATCCGGTCGAGATGTCGGTGGCGGTCACGATCGCGAGCGGTCCCGGCCGGGCGATGAGATCGCCGTAGGTCGCCCGGCCGAACAGGATCTCGTCGTAGAGTTCCGCCGCCATCTCCGAGCGACCCCAGCCGTTCGACCACAGCGCCGTCCAGTTCCGCGGCGACAGGAAGCGCGCCAGCAGCTCGCCCTGGACGTTGCGCTTGAGGAACCGCTGCTCGTACTCGTCGAACAGGCGGTCGCCGTACAGCGCGTAGGCGAGCGCGGTGAAGCTGCCGCCCGACACGCCGGTGATGACGTCGACCTCGTCGAGCAACCGGCGCGAGCGCCCGCGCGCGTCGACGAACCCGGTGCGCCGCAACTCCTCGAGCACGCCGAACGAGAACGCGGCGGCCCGCGTGCCGCCGCCGGAGAAAGCGAGGATCACGAGCGTCTCGTCGGCCTCGTCGCGCTCCGGCCGGGTGTCGAGCCGGTACCCGGCCTTCGGATCGTAGCGATCGAGTCGACCATTGATCGGGCGCGACGCGCAGCCGGCGAGGACCGCGGCGACGAGCGCCAGGACAAGCAGGAGGTGCAGGCTGCGCAGCATGGCGCGCATCATAGTGGCCGACCCGGTCGCTGGCAATCGAGCGCGCGGGCGCCCGGCGCGACGCGGCAAGACGCTCACCCGGCGGCGGCGCGACGCAGCACCAGCAGCGTGCCGGCGATCACGAGCGCGCAGCCCGCGATCATCGCCGCCGTCACCGCCTCGTCGAGGAAGACGCGGCCCCACAGCAGGCCGAAGAGCGGGATGAGGAACGTCACGCTCATCGCCCGCGAGGCGCCGACGTCGGCGATCAGCCGGTAATAGAGCAGGTAGGCCGCCGCACTGCACAGCAGCGCGAGCGCGAGCACGCTGACGACCACCAGCGGCGTGATCGCGGCCAGGGGCGGCGCCGGCTGCAGGAGCGCCACGGGCAGCAGCACGACGGCCGCCCCGAGCTGGCTGCCGGCGGCGAGTGCCCGCGGGGCGAGGTCGCGCCCGCGCTGCGCGACGTAGTGGCCGACTGCGGCGTAGCAGAACGTCGCCCCGAGGCAGGCCAGCACCGCGAGCGCGAATTCGCGGCCGGGCGCCACCGGCCCGGCCCCGGTGACCAGCGCGACACCGGCGATGCCGAGCCCGAGGCCGCAGCCGCGTGCCCAGGTCAGCCGCTCGCTGCCGCCCACCGCCGACAGCAACACGGCGAACAGCGGTGTCGCCGCGTTGAGGATCGCCGAGTAGCCGGCCGGCAGGTGCAACGCCGCGAAGCCGAACAGCGTGAACGGAATCGCCGAATTGACGGCACCGATGCCGACGTAGCGCAGCGCGTGGTCGCGCCAGCCGAGCTCGACGCCGGCCAGCCGGAAGTAGGCGAGCAGCGCGATCCCGGCGATCGACACGCGGAGCCATGCGGTCTGCACCGGTCCGAACACCGGCGCGAGCACGCGGAAGAAGATGAACGACGCGCCCCACAGTGCCGCCAGCGCCGCCAGCCGGGCGAGGTCGGCCCGGGTGGCGGGCCGCGCCGCGCTCATCGCCCGACCCTCTGCGCCGCGCGCCGCGGGGCTGGCCGGTCCGCCGTGTCGCGGGCCGGGCGCCGGGGTGCCGCAGCCGACGCCGCGCCATCGGCGGACCGTTCGGCCGCCAGCAGCCGTGCCTTGCGCTCGATGCCCCAGCGATAGCCGGCGAGCCCGCCGTCGCGCGCGACGACGCGATGGCAGGGAATGACCAGCGCCGCCGGGTTCGCCGCGCAGGCGCCCGCAACGGCGCGGACCGCGCGCGGAACGCCCAGCCGCGCCGCGAGTTCGCCGTAGGTCGTCGTGCTGCCCGGCGGGATGGCGACCAGTGCGTCCCAGACGCGTCGCTGGAATGCCGTGCCGGCGACGTCGAGCGGCAACTGCAGGCCCCGCGCCGGCGTCGCGAGGTACGCGACGACCCGTTCGACGTGCGCGGCAAGCACGCGATCGGTATCGCCGGCACGGGCGTGCCGGTACCGCGCGACGAAACCGGCCACCAGCGCCGCCCGCCGGTCGCCCAGTTCGACGGCGCAGACGCCCGCCGCGGTGGCGGCCACCAGCAGGAAGCCCAACGGCGTCCGGCGCACGGTGTAGCGTACGTCGGCGTCCTGCGTGGTCCGGCGATACGCCGCCGGCGAAGCCCCCAGGTACCGTGGCGCCGCCGCGTAGGCACGCGACGACGACGAGAAGCCCGAGCGCTCGATGGCGTCGATCACGCGGCGCGTGCCATCGAGACCGTCGCGCAGCCGGTCGAACCGCGCGGCCTCGGCGTAGCGACGCGGCGTCATGCCGGTGGCGGCGCGGAACGCGCGGTGGAAGTGACTCGCGCTGTACCCTGCCTTGCCGGCGATGTCCGCGAGCCGCGGTGCCCGGTCGCCCTCGGGGACGGCGTCGAGGGCGCGACAGGCCGCGGCGACCGCCGCCGCGAGCGGCCGCGCCGTCGGCGCCAGCGTCGGGGCACAGCGGCGGCAGGCACGGAACCCTGCCCGCTCCGCCGCCCCCGGCGACGCGAAATAGACCACGTTCTCGCGGCGCGGCCGGCGCGACGGGCACGACGGCCGGCAGTAGATGCCGGTGGTCCGGACCGCGAACCAGAACGCGTCGTCGGCGCGCGGGTCGCGCGCGGCGACGGCGTCCCAGCGGGCATCGGCATCGGCGTAGCGGTTTCGGGTGGAGGACATGGCCGCGACTATACGAATCCAGGCGCCCCGCCCGCAACCCGATTCCTGCTGTCGAATTCGGCGCCGCCGCGGCACCAGCGGCACCGGCGATCGGGATTACACTGCGAACGTCACCGACTCGGCCGCGCGGGCGGCCGTTGCCGGGAATCCCCACTGCCATCATGAACGGACGAACGCTGCTGCTGCGTGGCGGGACGGTCGCCACGATGGACGACGCCGGCGCGGAGTTCGTCGACGGCGGCGTGTACGTCCGTGGCCACGTGATCGAGGCCGTGGGCCCGCTGGCCGTGCTCCCGGCAACCGCGGATACCGTCGTCGACCTGCGCGGGCACGTGCTGCTGCCGGGCCTCGTCAACACCCATCATCACCTGTTCCAGACGCTGACCCGCGCGCTGCCGGCGGCGCAGGACGCAGGGCTCTTCGACTGGCTGCGTGCGCTCTACCCGGTCTGGTCGCGGCTCACCCCCGAGATGTTCCGCACCGCCGCCGAGGTCGGCTTCGGCGAACTGCTGCTCTCCGGGTGCACGACGACCAGCGACCACCAGTACCTGTTCCCGAACGGCACGCGGCTCGACGACTCGATCGCCGCGGCGAGGGCGATCGGCATCCGCTTCCACGCCTGCCGCGGCGCGATGAGCGTGGGCGAGAGCGCCGGCGGCCTGCCACCGGACCGGCTGGTCGAGGACGAGGACGCGATCCTCGCCGACACGCGCCGCGTGATCGAGGCGTTCCACGATCCGCACCCGCACGCGATGGTCCGCGTCGCCGTCGCCCCGTGCTCGCCGTTCTCCGTGTCGCAGGCGCTGATGCGCGAGTCGGCGGCACTCGCCCGCAGCCTCGGCGTGCGCCTGCACACGCACCTGGCGGAGAACGACCACGACGTCGCCTACAGTGCCGAGCGTTTCGGTTGCACGCCGGCACAGTACGCCGACGATCTGGGCTGGACCGGCCCCGACGTCTGGCACGCGCACTGCGTCAAGCTCGACGTGGCGGGGATGCTGCGCTTCGCCCGCACGCACACCGCGGTCGCCCACTGCCCGTCGTCGAACATGCGGCTGGGATCGGGCATCGCGCCGGTTCGGGCGATGCTCGACGCCGGCATCCGCGTCGGGCTGGGCGTCGACGGCAGCGCGTCCAACGACGGCGGCAACGCGCTGGCCGAGGCGCGGCAGGCGCTGCTGCTGCAGCGTGTCGCCGCCGGCCCGGCTGCGCTCTCGGCGCGCGAGGCGTTGCGCCTGGCTACCCGGGGCGGCGCCAATGCGCTCGGCCGCGACGACATCGGCCGGCTCGTGCCGGGCTGTGCCGCCGACGTCGTCGCCTTCGACCTCGATCGGCTCGAATACGCCGGCGCCGCGGAGCACGATCCGGTCGCCGCGCTCGTGCTCTGCGCACCCACGCCGGTCGCGCTCGCCGTCGTCCAGGGCCGCGTCGTGGTCCGCGACGGCCGGCTGACGACGCTCGACCTGGCCACGGTCCGGGAGCGGCACCGGGGCCACGCGCGGCGACTCGCGCGCCGCGAGTGAGCGTCCGGCCGCGCGGACGGACGGTCGCCGCCCCCGCGCCCGGAGCCCGCCGGCGAGGACACTGGCGTCGGCGTGGTCATTGCCGCGGGCATTGCCGGCCGGCGCTGCGGGAACCTTTGGCCGGCGGACCGGTCGATCATCCTACGGCGCATTCGCGCCGCGCAGCCGAGGTGCCAACTGGCGTCGCAACAGGACGGGGGGATCGGTGCGTCTGGCCCTGCGCTTTCTCGTTCCTCTGGTCATCGCGCTGTCGGTGTTCGCCTGGGGCGCCGTGCCGCTGGTCGACACGCTGATGCAGCACTGGTTCCTGCGCGACCTCGACATGCGCTCGACCCTGGTCGCCAGCACCGTCGAGGAGCCGCTGACGGCGGCCATCGACGCCGGCGAAGAGGCGCGCATCTCCGCGCTGTTCAACCGGCTGATCCAGGACGAGCGGCTGTACGCCGTCGGCCTCTGCCTGCCCGGTGATCGGCCGCCCATCGCGACGTTCACCTTTCCGCCGGAGATCCGCTGCGCGGCGCTGGGTCCGTCGCTGCGCGCCTCGGAGCGACTGCTCGCAACCGCGCACGGTCCGGTCCACCTCGCGGTCCGCGACCTCGGCGCCACCGACCGGCCCAGCGGCCGGCTGGTGCTGGTCCACGACCTGTCCTTCGTCGAGCGCCGCGGCGCCGAGACGCGCCAATACCTGTTCGCGTTCTTCCTTGCGCTGGGCACCATCGTCGCGCTGATCACCGTGGTGATCGCGCAGATCTCCTGGCGCGGCTGGGTCCACGGCCTGCGCGCGCTCCTGCGCGGCGAAGGCATCGTCCGGCCGGCGGCGCGCGCGCCGCCGGAACTGCGGCCGATCGAGCGCGACCTGCGCGAGCTGATCCGCGACCTCGAGCGGCAGTACCGCCCGCTCGACGACAGCCAGCGGCTGTGGACGCCGCAGTCGCTGCGCGCGACGCTGCACGGCGAGCTGCGCGACGCCGACGTGATCACCGTCAGCAACCGCGAACCCTACATCCACGTGCGCACCGACGGCGGGATCCGCGTCCAGCGCCCGGCCAGCGGCCTCGTCACCGCGCTCGAGCCGGTGATGCGCGCGTGCTCGGGCACCTGGGTTGCGCACGGCAGCGGATCGGCCGACCGCGAAACCGTCGACGCCAGCGACCGCGTCGCGGTGCCGCCGCACGAGCCGGCCTACCGGCTGCGACGGGTGTGGCTCACCGCCGAGGACGAGCAGGGCTACTACAGCGGCTTCGCCAACGAGGGGCTGTGGCCGCTGTGCCACGTCGCCCACGTGCGGCCGACGTTCCGGTCGCGCGATTTCGACGCGTACCGGCGGGTCAACGCCCGCTTTGCCGACGCCGTCGTCGCCGAGGCGCGCGGGCCCGACCCGGTGATCCTGGTGCAGGACTACCACTTCGCGCTGCTGCCGCGGATGCTGCGCGACCGGCTGCCCGACGCGACGATCATCACCTTCTGGCACATCCCCTGGCCGAACCCCGAGGCGTACTCGATCTGCCCGTGGCGTCACGAGCTCCTCGACGGCCTGCTCGGCAGCAGCATCCTCGGCTTCCACACCCAGTTCCACTGCAACAACTTCCTCGACACCGTCGACCGCCTGCTCGAGTCGCGCGTCGACCGCGAGACGTTCACGGTGACGCTGCGCGGCGAGCGCACGCAGGTGCAGCGCTACCCGATCTCCATCGAGTGGCCGCCGGCGGCGCTGGCGCAGGTCCCGGACGTCGAGGCCTGCCGGCGGATCGTCCGCGAGCGCCACGGGCTGCCGCGCCGCCATCGCGTCGGCGTGGGGATCGACCGGCTCGACTACACCAAGGGCATCCTCGAGCGGCTGAACGCGATCGGCCGGCTGCTCGAGATCGAGCCGCGCTGGATCGGGCGCTTCACGTTCGTCCAGATCGCGGCGCCGTCGCGGGGCATGATCGACGACTACCGCGACTACGCGAACCACGTCCGCGAGCTCGCCGCCGAGATCAACGGGCGCTATCCCGGCGCCGCCGCCCCGCCGATCGTGCTGCTGGTCGAGCACCACGAGCCGGAGGCCGTGTTCGAGTACCACCGGGCCGCGGACCTGTGCTTCGTCTCCAGCCTGCACGACGGCATGAACCTGGTGGCGAAGGAGTTCATCGCCGCCCACGACGACGAGCTGGGCGTGCTGGTGCTGTCGCACTTCGCCGGCGCCGCGCGCGAGCTGCCGGAGGCGCTGATCGTCAATCCCTACGACGCCGACCAGTGCGCCGCCGCGCTGCACCTCGCCCTGACGATGCCCGAGGCAGAGCAGCGCAGCCGGATGCGGATCATGCGCGGCATCGTCCGCGAATTCAACGTCTACCGCTGGGCGGGCCGGATGCTGGTCGACGCGGCGCTGATGCGCCAGCGCGGGCCGTACGGCACGATGAGCGGATTCGAAGCGAAGGTGTGAACCAGGCGATGGACCCGTCCCCCACCAGCTCCGCGCGCCGCCGCCGCGGGCGGCCGCAGCCCCCGCCGCCGCTCGACGCGGCGTGCGCGCTGTTCCTCGACATCGACGGCACGCTGCTCGAGCTCGCGGCGACGCCCTCCGCGGTGATCATCGACACCGACGTCGCGACGCTGCTGCCGGCGCTGCACCGCACGCTCGGCGGCGCCTGCGCGCTGATCACCGGGCGGACGATCACCAACGTCGACCGGCTGTTCCCCGGGCTCGGGCTGCCGGTCGCAGGCCAGCACGGCTGCGAGCGACGCAGCGCCGCCGGGGCGGTGGTGATGCACGCGCCGGAAGCGGCCACCGTCGCGCGGCTGCGCGCGCTGCTCGCGGCCTTCGCGGCGCGCCACGACGGGCTGCAGCTCGAGGACAAGGGCCAGACGCTGGCGCTGCACTACCGGCAGGCGCCGCAGCTCGCGGCCCACGTCCACCGGACGCTGAGGAGCACGCTGGCCGACGAAGGCGTGCCGGGGCTGCGCCTGCAGCCGGGCAAGTGCCTGCTCGAGGTGCGGCCGGGCAATCGCGACAAGGGAACGGCGATCGCCGACTTCCTCGCCGAGCCGCCGTTCGCCGGCCGCTGCCCGGTGTTCGTCGGCGACGACCGGGGCGACGAGCACGGCTTCGCGCTGGTCCAGGACCTCGGCGGCTTCGGCGTCAAGGTCGGTCCCGGGCGGACGGCCGCGCGGCACCGGCTCGGCGGCGTCGCGGAGGTGCGAAGGTGGCTCGGCGACCTGGTCGCCACCACCGGCGATGGAGGTGAACTGCGGTGAACACCGAACTCGAACTGGCACTGGTCGGCAACGGGCAGGTCGGCTTCCTCGTCGACGGCCGCGCGCGAATCGTCTGGGGCTGCCTCCCCCGCTTCGACAGCGACCCGGTGTTCTGCGCGCTGCTCGACACCGCGCCCGACGACTCCGCGCGCGGCCTCTACGCGATCGAGCTGATCGACTGCGTCGGGGACGAGCAGGCGTACGACACCAACACCGCGGTGCTGGTCACGCGGCTGCACGACGCCTCCGGCGGCACCGTCGAGATCGTCGACTGCGCGCCGCGGTTCATCCACAACGGCCGGCTGTTCCACCCGATGACGTTCCTGCGCCGTATCCGCCCGCTCACCGGCAGCCCGCGGATCCGGATCCGGCTGCGCCCGGCCTGCGGCTACGGCGCCGACCGGCCGGCGATCACCGTGGGCAGCAGCCACATCCGCTACGTGATGCCGGACCTCGCGCTGCGGCTGACCACCGACGCGTCGCTCACCGCGATCATCGAGGAACGCCCGTTCCTCTGCGACCGCGAGCTGACGCTGCTGCTCGGCCCCGACGAGACCGTCTCCGGCGCCATCGGCGAGCTCGGGCGCAGCTTCGTCGACGAGACGCGGCACTGGTGGCGGGACTGGGTCCGCCGGCTGGCGATCCCCTTCGAGTGGCAGTCGGCGGTCATCCGCGCGGCGATCACGCTGCAGCAGAACGCGTTCGACGACACCGGCGCGATCGTCGCGGCGATGACCACGTCCATTCCCGAGGCGCCGGATTCGGGCCGCAACTGGGACTACCGCTACTGCTGGCTGCGCGACGGCTATTTCGTCGTCGACGCGCTCAACCGGCTCAACGCCACCGAGACGATGGAGCGCTACCTCGGCTACATCGTCAACGTCGCCGCCGGCGACGCGACGCTGCAGCCGGTCTACCGGATCAACGGCGACCCGGCACTGCACGAGTCGACGGTGGCGACGCTGCCCGGCTTCCGCGGGATGGGCCCGGTGCGCGTCGGCAACGACGCCTTCCGGCAGGTGCAGAACGACGTCTACGGCTCGGCGATCCTCGCGGCGACGCACGTGTTCTTCGACGAGCGGCTGACGCGGCCCGGCGACGTCCGGCTGTTCGAGCGCCTCGAGCCGCTGGGCGAACAGGCCGTCGCTGCGTACGACCAGCCCGACGCCGGGCTGTGGGAGCTGCGCGGACGGTCGTCGGTGCACGCCTTTTCCAGCGTCATGTGCTGGGCCGCGTGCGACCGGCTGGCGCGGATCGCCGTGCGCCTCGGCCAGGCCGCCCGCGCCGCGTACTGGCGGGCGCACGCGCACCGCATCCAGCGCTTCGTCAACGAGACGTTCTGGAGCGCGGGCCAGCGCAGCTTCGTCGCCGCCGCCGGCGGCGCGACGCTGGACGCGTCGATGCTGCTGCTCGCCGACCTCGACTTCGTCGCCGCCGCCGACCCGCGGTTCGCGTCGACCGTGGAGGCCATCGGCCGCACGCTCAAGCGCGGCGACTTCGTCTACCGCTACGTCGACGCCGACGACTTCGGCGCGCCCGAGAACGCGTTCGTCATCTGCACGTTCTGGTACGTCGACGCGCTGGCGGCGCTCGGGCGCACCGACGAGGCACGCGAGCTGTTCGGCCAGCTGCTCGCCCGGCGCAACCGGCACGGACTGCTCGCCGAGCACATCGACCCGAAGACCGGCGCACCGTGGGGCAACTTCGTGCAGACCTACAGCATGGTCGGGCTGATCACGTCGGCGGCGCGGCTGTCGATCCCCTGGGACGCGGCGTTCTAGCCCGGCGGCGGGCGATTCGTCAGCGCCGCCGCGACCGCCACTCGCGCCAGGCGATGACGGCGAGCGTGGCCGCAGTGAGCGGCAGCACGAACGCCAGCAGCACCGTGCCGTAGGTCGAGAGCGCGTCGTGCTGCTTGGCCGCGAGCAAGAGGAAGGCCGTGTAGGCGACGTAGTAGCCCAGGAACAGCAGACCCTCCCAGCGGGCGATCGCGTGGCCCGAGAAGAAGATCGGCAGGCAGGCGACGGCGACGGCGATCATGACCGGCAGGTCGAAGCTGGTCATCGCCGGCGCCACCGGCAGCGCCACCGGGGCGACGAGGCTCGACAGGCCGAGCACGCCGAGGAGGTTGAAGGTGTTGCTGCCGATCACGTTGCCGACGGCGATGTCGCGCTCGCCACGCAGTGTCGCCACGACGGACGTTGCGACCTCCGGCAGCGAGGTGCCGGCGGCCACGATGGTCAGGCCGATGACCGCCTCGCTCAGGCCGAACCCCCGCGCGAAGCCAAGCGCGGCCTCGACGAGCCAGTTCGCGCCGAGCACGAGGAGCAGCAGGCCAGCGACGATCCAC
>WBZP01007926.1_pt1 | contig 10143 bp, 9 predicted proteins | sample 5204301 | NCBI WGS metagenome assembly WBZP01 (sample SAMN12412401, study PRJNA552823) | activated sludge metagenome | isolation source: activated sludge from nitrification reactor of wastewater treatment plant... | place: USA: Pennsylvania | collected 2017 | reverse complement strand
GCCGACCTGGTGCGGCGCCTGCCGGCCGGCGCGCGGGTGGCCACGGTGACGGGGCGCTATTTCGCGATGGACCGCGACAACCGCTGGGAGCGGGTGGCGCGCGCCTATGCGGCGATGGTGAAGGGCAAGGGCCTTGCCGCCGCGAGCCCCGGGGAGGCTGTGGCCGAAGCCTACGGGCGTGGCGAGACCGACGAGTTCATCCAGCCGACGGTGATCGCGGGTTTTCACGGCGCGAGGGACGGCGACGGGTTCTTCTGCCTCAACTTCCGCGCCGACCGCGCGCGGGAAATCCTGCTCGCGGTGGGCGAGGACGCCTTCGCGGGCTTCGACCGCGGCCCGCGCCCGCACTGGGCGGCGCTCCTGGGCATGGTGGACTATTCGACGACGCACGACACCTTCATGGCCGCGGCGTATCCCAAGCGCCCGGTGGTCAACACGCTGGGCGCCTGGGTGGCCGCGAAGGGGCTGAGGCAGTTCCGTCTGGCGGAGACGGAGAAATACCCGCATGTCACCTTTTTCCTGAACGGCGGCAGGGAAGTGCCCGAAAAGGGCGAGGACCGCTACATGGCGCCGTCGCCGAAGGTGGCGACCTATGACCTGAAGCCGGAAATGTCGGCGCCCGAGGTCACCGACCATCTCGTCGCGGCGATCGGGGCGGGCTATGACCTGATCGTCGTCAACTACGCCAACCCCGACATGGTCGGCCATACCGGCATCCTTTCCGCCGCCATTGCCGCGGTGGAAGAGGTGGACAGGAGTCTTGGCCGCGCCATCGCGGCGCTGGAGGCGGCGGGCGGTGCGATGATCGTCACCGCCGACCACGGCAATTGCGAGGTGATGATCGACCCCGCGACGGGCGGACCACACACGGCGCATACCACCAACCCGGTGCCGGTGGTGCTGGTCGGCGGGCCGGCGGGAGCGCGGCTGAGGAATGGCCGGCTGGCCGACCTCGCGCCCACGATCCTCGACCTCATGGACCTGCCGCTGCCGCCCGAGATGACGGGGCGGAGCCTCATCGACCGCTGATGCGCGCCGCCGCCGCCCTTCTCGCCCTTGCGCTGACGCTCGGCCAGCCGGCCCGCGCGGCGGACCCGGCCGCCTCCGGCGCCGAAGCTGCCGCCACGGAACTGCGAAGCGCGATCGAGGCCCTGAACGCGGCCGAGGGTTCGCGCGAGCGTGTGGCGGCGCTGACGCGGACCATCCAGGCCTACGAGAACGGGCTTGGCGTCCTGCGCGACACGCTGCGGCGGGCGAAGGCGCGCGAGGCCCAGATCAAAGCCTCGTTCGAGGCACGGCGCGACCGGATCGGCCAGGTGCTCGGCGTCATGGCGATGATGGAACATGACCCGGCGCCGCTTCTCCTGCTGCATCCCGACGGGCCGCTCGGGACGGCGCGATCGGGCATGATCCTCGCCTCGGTGACGCCCGCGTTGCAGGCCGAGGCCGAAGCCCTGCGCGGGCAGCTCGACGAACTGAGACGGCTGAGCGCGCTCCAATCCGACGTGAACGGCACGCTCCAGCGCGGGCTCGACGCGGCGCAGGCCGCGCGTGCGGCGCTGAGCCAGGCGATCCAGGACCGCACCGACCTGCCGCGGCGTTTCCTCGAAGACCCCGAGGAGCTGAAGGCGCTGGTGGCAAGCGCGGACAGTCTCGATGCCTTCGCCGCCGGGCTTTCGGCGATGGAAACCGACATCGGCGCGCCGATGGGCGATTTCGAGGGGGCGAAGGGCACGCTTCCGCTGCCCGTCCACGGCGCGCTGCTCAGGCGCGCGGGCGAAGCCGACGCCGCGGGCATCCGCCGCCCCGGATTGCTGATCGCCACGCGTCCCGGCGCGCTTGTCACCGCGCCCTGGTCGGCGACGATCCGCTACCGCGGCCCGCTGCTCGACTACGGAAATGTGATGATCGTGGAGCCCGCCTCGGGCTATCTTCTGGTTCTCGCCGGTCTCGGCACCGTCTTCGGCGAAACCGGCGACGTGCTGGAGGGCGGCGCACCCCTGGGGCTGATGGGCGGGGCGGCGCCGGGCGACACCGACGCGGCCGGCCCGGCCGAAGAAGGCGGTGGCGCGGACCGCACGGAAACGCTTTATATGGAACTGAGACAGGGCAAGGAGCCCGTGGACCCGGCCCCGTGGTTCACCGACACAAGGGAAGACTGAGAGATGCGGAAATTTCTGATGGCTGCCCTTGGCGGCACGGTCGCCGGCGTGGTGCTGACGACCCAGGTGGCGGGGCCGCTGGTGGCGCAGGAGACCGAAAAGCCCAATGTCTACGAACAGCTCGACCTGTTCGGCGACATTTTCGAGCGCATCCGGTCGCAATACGTGGAGCCGGTGGACGAAGGCAAGCTGATCGAGGCCGCGATCAACGGGATGCTGACCTCTCTCGACCCCCATTCCAGCTATCTGCCCCCCGACGCCTTCGACGACATGCGGGTGCAGACCCGCGGCGAATTCGGCGGGCTCGGAATCGAGGTCACGCAGGAGGAGGGCTTCATCAAGGTGGTCTCGCCGATGGACGGCACACCGGCGGCCGAGGCGGGCATCCAGGCGGGCGACTACATCACCCATGTCGATGGCGAAAGCGTGCTGGGCCTGACGCTCGACCAGGCGGTGGACAAGATGCGCGGGCCGGTCGGATCGGAGATCGTTGTGACCGTCGCGCGCAAGGGTGTCGAGGAGCCCTTCGATGTCTCGATCATCCGGGACACGATCAAGCTGACCGCCGCGCGGGGCCGGCTCGAAGGGCACACCGTTGTGCTGCGCGTCACCACCTTCAACGACCAGACCTATGACAACATGGCCGACGCGCTGAAGAAATCGGTCGAGGAAGCGGGCGGCATGGAGAAGATCAACGGCTTCGTCCTTGACCTCAGGAACAACCCGGGCGGCCTTCTGACCCAGGCTATCAAGGTGTCGGACGCCTTCCTCGACAAGGGCGAAATTGTCTCCACCCGCGGCCGCAACCCGCAGGACAGCGAGCGGTTCAACGCCGAGACGGGCGACCTGGCCGAGGGCAAACCCATCGTCGTGCTGATCAACGGCGGATCGGCCTCGGCTTCGGAAATCGTCACCGGCGCGCTTCAGGACCACCGCCGGGCGATCGTCGTCGGCACCAAGTCGTTCGGCAAGGGTTCGGTCCAGACGGTGATCCCGCTCAGGGGCGAGGGCGCGATGCGGCTGACCACCGCGCGCTACTACACGCCGTCGGGACGTTCGATCCAGGCGCTGGGGATCGCGCCGGACATCGTGGTGGAACAGCCGAAGCCGAAGCCTGCCGACGCGGCGGCCGCCGCCGAGCCGGAATCCGCGGCGACCCAGTCCCGGTCCGAGGCCGATCTGCGCGGGGCGATCACCAACGACACGATGAGCGAGGACGAGAAGCGCGTCTGGGAAGAAGAGCAGTCGAAGGCGGAAGAGGCGGCGAAACTGCGCGAGGACGACTATCAGCTTGCCTATGCGATCGACATCCTGAAGGGCCTGTCGGCCATCGCCGTCGCCGAATGAGCCCCGAGGAAGCCACCCTCCTGCCCTACCGGCCCTGCGTCGGCGTCGTCCTGGTCAACGACGCCGGCCTGATCTTCGCCGGGCGCCGCAAGGACGGCCCGGCCTCGGCCTGGCAGATGCCACAGGGAGGCATCGATGCGGGCGAGAAGCCGCGCGAGGCCGCCCTGCGCGAGCTCGAGGAAGAGACCGGGGTTACGGCCGGGCTTGTCGAGTTCATCGCCAAGACCCCCGGATGGGTGACCTACGACCTGCCGGACGAGCTTCTCGGCAAGGTCTGGGGCGGGCGGTATCGCGGGCAGAAGCAGCGCTGGTTCCTGTTCCGCTTCCGGGGCAGGGACGCGGACATCGACATCGCCACGGAACATCCCGAATTTTCCGAGTGGCGCTGGCTGACCGCGGAGGAGATGCTTTCCACGATCGTGCCGTTCAAGCGCGGGGTTTATGATGCAGTCGTGGCCACGTTTCGCGAGCATCTGGCCTGAGCGGCAGGGTGTGAGGCCCCCCGCCGGCAGGCAGGGGGCCATCGGGCGGCGTTACTCGAATGCGCTGGCGGGGTAGAACTTCACGTTCTCCCACTTGCCGTCCTTCGCCTGCTGGATGGAGTAGGATCCGGCGGGCGTGCCGCTTGCGTCGAAAGCCAGAGGTCCGGACGCGCCTTCGTAGTTGACGTCCTTGCCCGCGGCGATTGCCTCCTTGCCGGCAGCGAAGGAACCGACCGGCTCGCCGCCGTCGGCGACATCGCGGATCACGGCATTGATCGCCTCTCCGGTGCAGGCATCGGCTTTCTCGAGCGACAGCGCGACGAGATTCGCCATGTCGAAGGAGTTGGCGGCGAAGGGGCCGGGCTCCGCGCCGAGCTTCTCCTGGTAGAGCGCCTCGAACGCCTTGTATTCGGGCAGCGAGGCATCGGCATCGGCGAATTCGACATAGGCGCGGTCGTTGATGTACTGGGCCCCGACCGCATCGAAGATTTCGGGCACGGCAAGGTCCGCGGTGAAGAGCCATTCGCCTTCAAATCCGCCGGCGGTCGCCTCCTTGATCACGGTGACGCCGGATTCCTGCCCTCCGGCCAGGTAGATCGCATCGGGCGCGTTCGCCAGGACCGACACGAGTTCGGCCTGGTAGGACGGCTGGCCGGGGTTGTAGACGACATAGTCGGTCAGCTCGATCCCCGAGGCTTCCAGCTTTTCCTTGGCGACCTGTGCGGGCGAGATCGTCGATTCCTCGTTCTGCACGAGGAAGGCCACGCGCTTGTAACCCTTTTCGGTCAGCCAAAGGCCGGATGCCGCGCCGTCGCCGAGGTCCGACGAGACCGTGCGATAGATGTAGTCGCCGCCGAGCTTGTTCAGCGTGATCGTGCCGGCGTAGGGCGACATCAGGATGGTCTTCGTCCGCTTCGCCAGGTCGACGAGGGCAACCATCTCGCCCGACGTCGGACCGACGACGGCGACCGCGCCGTCGCTTTCGATCATCTTCGTGGCTTCTCTGATCGCCGTTTCCGGGTTTCCGCCGGTATCGGCGACGACGGTGCGGATGTTGCCGCATTTCGTGCCTCCGGCGGCATTGACCTCGGCCACGCCGAGTTCCACACCCCCGGCGACGATCTTGCCGAATTCGCCGAGCTCGCCCGTCAGCGGCACGAGAATCCCGATCGTCACCTCATCGGCCTGCGCCGCCAGCGCCGTCGCGGAAAACGCGCCCGCGAGCAGCGTCGTCTTGAGCAGCATGCCCCTTTTTGTCCTCATTGCCTTCATCTCACTCCTCCCTGTTGTCTTTAGACGTTGACCTGAAGCAGCACCTCTTCCAGACGACCTGGCGCCAGAAGGGATTTCGCATCGACGGTTTGGGCGTTACGGCCGGCGTCGATCACATAGGCGGTCCCGGATATCGCGAGAATCTTTTCGGGGTTCTGTTCGACAACCCAGACCACGCCCATCCCCTCTTCGGCCAGTTCCCGCACCCAGGACACGATGCGGTCGACGAAGATGGGAGCAAGGCCCGCGGTGGGCTCGTCGAGGATGAGGATGTCAGGCCCGGCGACCAGCGCCATCGCGATGGCGAGCGTCTGACGTTCGCCGCCCGACAGGGTCGAGGCCGCCTGGTCCGACCGCTCGCCCAGGATCGGAAAGCGGCGCAGCACTTCGGCGACACGCTCCTCCGCGCCCTCGAAGGCCAGCGACGAGGCGCGCAGGTTGTCGCGCACGCTCAGCGTCGGAAACACGTTGCGATCCTGCGGGACGAAACCGACGCCCTCCTTGCAGATCGACAGGGGCGAATGCCCGACAAGCGAGTTGCCCCGGTAGCGGATTTCGCCGGCCATCACCGGCAGATGACCGGCGATGGTTTTCATCAGCGTGCTCTTGCCCGCGCCATTCGGGCCGAGAACGGCGGTGATCGCGCGCGACGGAACGGTCAGGTCGATCCCGTGCAGGATCTGGACCTTGCCGTAACCAGACTTCAGCCCATGCACCTCAAGCTGCATGATCGCTCCCCAGATAGGCCGTGATCACCTTCTCGTCTGCCTTGATCTCGCCCGGCGTTCCCTGGGACAGCAACTGACCGTTCTGGAGGACCACCACGGAATCCGCGATCCTGAGAAGGAAATGCAGGTTGTGTTCCACCACGATCAGGGTCCGACCTTCGGCGTGAAGGTCGACAAGGATATTGCTGAGCTTGGCCTGAAGACTTGGGTCCACCCCCGCGGTGGGTTCGTCCAGGAGCAGGATTTTCGGGTCGCGGACGAGCTGCCGGGCGACTTCCAGCATCCGCAACTCGCCCCCGGACAGGTTGCCGACATGATCGTTCACGCGGTCGGAAAGGCCCACGCGGGCGAGAACGGACGCCGCCCTGTCACGCAGGCGGCGCTCCTCTGCCCGCCAGCGCCCGAAGATCGCCGATCCGATCGTCTCGCCGTCGTTGTGTGCGCCGACGACGACGTTGTCGAGGACCGTCAGCGACGGAAAGGCGCGGGGCGTCTGGAACGTGCGGCCGAGACCCAGCGACGCGATCTCGGAGGCGCGGGCCTTGGCGAGATCCACGCCGTCGAGCAGCACTGCCCCGGAATCGGGCTTCAGGACGCCCGAGATGAGGTTGAACGTCGTCGATTTTCCCGCACCGTTGGGGCCGATCAGGCCAAGGAATGTCCCCCTGGCAACCGAGAAGCTGAGCCCCGTGTCGCCGCCCACTGCCTTGAGGCCGCCGAAGCGCTTTATCAGCCGGTCCACCACGAGAAGATCGCGTGTCATTCGGCGTGTTTCCTTCTGACGAGGGCTTCGAAGGGCTGCCAGCGCAGGATGATGATGAAGAGAATGCCCGTCACGATGTCCTCGCCTGCGGCCGCGATCTCTGCCGCGCGGACCGACTCGAAGGGAATGGCCCGGATCAGCTCCTGAAGGCCGATCAGCGCCATTGTCCCGAGCATTGCCCCGACGAGCGTGCGCTCGCCGCCAAGGACAAGTGCGATCCACACGAGGAAAGTGACCTCGGCCGAGAACAACTCGGGGCTGACAAGGGTCGTGATCATCGCATAGAGGGCACCGGCAAAACCGATCGGGATGGCCGAAATCACGAACACCTGGAAGCGCAACCGCGAGATGTCCTTGCCGATCGCCTGGGCGGCCGTCTCGTCGTCGCGGATGGCGTCGATCGCCCGTCCATAGGGCGAGGCGAGGAGGCGGCGGAACGCCAGCGCGGTCGCGATCATCAGAAGGAAGGCCGCGCCGGCATAGACGTAGCTGTCGGGAAGGCCGAGCGCGGCAGGGTCAGGACGTTCGACATTGGAAAGCCCCACCGTGCCATTGCCAATGCGCCGTTCGTTGATCAGAAGCGAGTTCAGCATCTCGGCAAAGGCGAAGGTCGTAAGGGCCAGATACTCCCCCCTCAGCCGCAGTGTCGGCCATCCGGTAAGGATCGCGAAGGCCATCGACGCAACGCCTGCGGCGAGAAAGCCCGCCCACCACGGCGCGTCGAGGCCGAGGAGATACTGGTCGAGACCCTCCGGCGGCTCCTGGGTGACGATGGCATAGACGTAGGCGCCGGCAGCGAAATAGGCCACGGTGCCGAAGTTGATCATTCCGCCGCGCGCATACTGGAGATTCAGCGATAGGGTCAGCACGCCGAAGAGGCTGCCGAACATGATGATCGAAAGCAGGGTCTGCATGTCAGGATCTCGCCTTTCCGGACAGTCCCTCGGGCCGGATCAGGAGTGCGAGGATCACGACGGCAAAAGCGATCAGCGGGCGATATCCGGCGGGTATGAAGTAGACCGACATGTCCATCGCGAGCCCGACGATCAGCCCGGCGACGATCACGCTGTAGAGCGAGCCGAGACCGGCGAGGATCGCCACCGCGAGAATCTGGAGGATCTGATTGAAGGCAATGTCGGTGGAAAGCGTGGCGATCAACGCCAACATCACCCCGGCAACGCCCGCGAGGCCCGAACCGATGAGCCAGGTCGCGCGCGATGTCTGGCGCACGTCGATCCCGCGCGAGGCCGCCAGTTCGGGGTTGGACGACATGGCGCGGATGGCAAGGCCGGTCCTGGTGCGGTTCATGAACAGCGCCAGCGAGAGGCCGGTCACCACGGCGAGCGCCACAACCGCGATCTGGTAGTTGGATATCCGCAGCCCGAACAGCTTGTAGCTCGTGGCGAGCGGCATGTCGAGCGAGCGGATGCCCGTGCCGATGACCGCATGCATTACACCTGCAATGACATAGGACACCCCAACCGAGGTGATCAGCAGGACCGCGGGCCCCAGGCGCCGCATCGGATCATAGACAATGCGTCCTATGGCAAGGCCGAGGAATGCCGTCACGACGATCGCGACGACAGCAGAGGGTATGAACGGCCATCCCGCCCCCGCATTCAGCCCCCAGGTGATGAACGCGGAGACGCCGAGCATCTCGGCATGGGCGATGTTGAGGAAGCCTTCGACCTGCCGGGTCAGCGAGAAGCCGATCGTCGCCAGGATCAGGAAGCAGCCGGTCACGACTCCTGTCAGGGCATATTGCGCCAGTAAGGTCACGCGGTCCCTCCCTCCCCGACGCGCCGCGGCTGCGGTCGCCGTCTCCCTGCGCCAGGCCCGTGGCGCGCCCGGTTGGGCTGCGCGTGCCGTGGTCGTTGTCGATTTACGAAGTATGCTTCTCTTTACCGCAAACGCAACGGTTTTCTTCGTGCCCTCGCTCCGCACCCGATCCCGCTGCCGGAACCGGGCGCCGGAGCCGCACCCCGAAAGCGCCGACTGCGGTCAGATCGTGCCCATCGGCGCCCGGCTCGCGTCGTTGTTGGCGTCGATCATCTTGTCGATGAGCCGGAAGAACTCGTCCCGCTCCTCGTCCGTCAGCGGCGCCACGAGACGTTCCTGCGCGCGGGCCATCCGCGGCCGGACGCGGCGGATGAATGCCTTGCCCTCATCGGTGATCTTCACCAGCTTCGCCCGCCGGTCGAACTTCGAGGACTGCCGGGTGAGCAGGCCGCGCCGCTCCAGCCGGCGGATCACGTCGGCGCCGCTGGTGCGGTCGATCCCGACCGAGGTCGACAGCGTCAACTGGTCCATCTCCTCGCCGCTCTGGAGCACGGTCAGGATCGCCGACTGCACCGGGGTCACCTCCTCGCCGCCGCATTCCTCGGCGAACAGGCCCACATGGATCTGGTGCAGGCGCCGGATCAGGTAGCCGGGGCGGTTCCAGAGCTCGTCGTAGGTGCGGCTCTTGACCTTGCCCGGCCGTGCTGCCTTCTTCAGGGATTCCGTCGTCCTGTCCATGCCCGTCACCTTCACGCGATCGCCCGCAAAGCCCGACGCATCCCCGCCGGTCCCGGGCACCAGTTATGCCGCCAGCAGCGCGGCAGGCAACCGGGACGTGATCGGACGAGAACGTGATCAGACTGTTGCGCCACAACATTTATGGAGTATGCTTCTTTTATGGTCCACCTCTTTTCGGGCCACGGGGACTCTGGTTTTATGGCGGCGGCCGGGATCTGCCGGGCGACGACGCGGAGGGGGAAGGCGTGTCCACGGGAATCGGCGACCGCGTCCAGCGCAAGGAAGACCGCAGGCTGCTGACCGGCCAGGCGAAGTTCGTCGGCGACATCCGCCTGCCCCGCCAGTGGGAGGCCGCCTTCGTCCGCAGCCCCGTCGCGCACGGGCGCATCCGCGCGGTGCGCAAGCCCGAAGGTCTTGAATCCCGCGTCTTCACCGCCGCCGACCTGTCCGACGTGCGCCCGATCCGCGCCGAATCGTCGCTGCCGACCTACAACGCCTCGGACCAGCATCCGCTGGCGAAGGACAAGGTCCGCTTCGTCGGCGAATGCGTGGCGATCTGCATCGCCCCCACCCGGGCCGAGGCCGAGGACATCGCCGAGCGGGTGGAGGTCGAGATCGACCCGCTTCCCGCCGTGGTCGACGCGCTGAAGGCGCGCGGGCCCGATTCGGCGCTGGTGCACGAGGACTGGGGCAACAACCTCTTCCTCACCACCTTCTTCGACGGCGACATCGAGAGCCTGCGGAAGACCGCCCCGGTGGTCGTGGAGCGGGAATATTCCACCGCCCGGCAGTGCATGAACCCGATGGAGGGCAAGGGCACGCTCGCCCACTGGGACGAGAAGGCGGGCCAGCTCGTCGTCTATACCTCCACC
>WBZP01007924.1_pt1 | contig 10144 bp, 8 predicted proteins | sample 5204301 | NCBI WGS metagenome assembly WBZP01 (sample SAMN12412401, study PRJNA552823) | activated sludge metagenome | isolation source: activated sludge from nitrification reactor of wastewater treatment plant... | place: USA: Pennsylvania | collected 2017 | reverse complement strand
CAGCGGGCGGGCCGCCAGCGGGGCCGACGGTGACGCACTGCGCCGTGCCGGGCACACCGAGGTGCCGCTGCGCCACGAGATCAGCGCGGTCACGGTGCCGGGTTGTGTGGACGGGTGGGTGGCGCTGCATGCCAGGTTCGGCTCGATGCCACTGGCCGACCTCCTCGCCCCGGCGATCCGCCTGGCCGCCGGCGGGTTCCCCGCCAGCGCGCTGCTCACCCGGTCCCTCCAGATGGTCGACGCCCAGGGCACGACGCATCTCGCCGAGTTGGCTACCCAGGCCACCGAGACCGGCGCCACGGTGCGCCGCCCGGGTGTCGCCCGGACGCTGCGGGCGATCGCCGAGGGCGGCCGCGGCGCGTTCTACGAGGGCGAGTTCGGCGCCGGGCTGCGCGCCCTGGCACCCGCAGTGTTCTCCGCGGCTGACCTGGCTCGCTCCCAGGCGGACTGGGTGACGCCGCTGCGCTCGCCGGCGTGGGGTGTGGACCTGTGGACCGTGCCGCCGAACTCCCAGGGCTACCTACTGCTCGGCGCGGCGGGCCTCGCCGATCGGATCGGCCTGCCCGACGACCCCGACGACGCCGAGCGGGCCCACCTGCTGATCGAGTGCGCCATCGCTGCCGGGTACGACCGCCCAGCCGTCCTGCACGAGGGCGCCGACGGCCAAGCGCTGCTGGGCGAGGTGCTGGTCCGCCAGTCGAGCATCAGCCGCACCGCTGCCAGCCGGCGGGCGCACCCGGCCGGCGACGGGGACACCACGTACCTGTGCGCCGCCGATGCCCGCGGGATGGTCGTCTCGCTCATCCAGTCGAATGCCTCGGGCTTCGGCTCGTGGATCGTCGAGCCGTCCACCGGCATCAACCTGCACAACCGCGGCCTCGGGTTCAGCCTGCAACCGGGCCACCCGGCCGAGATGCGCCCGGGGGCGCGCCCGCCGCACACCCTCAGCCCGGCGCTGGCCACCGGACCATCGGGACTGGTCGCCGCGCTGGGCACGATGGGCGGCGACGCCCAGCCGCAGATCCTGCTGCAGATCGCCGCCCGGTTGTTCCACCACGGCGCCGACCCAGGCCAGGCGATCACCGCCGGGCGGTGGGCGCTGCACGGCCCCGCCACCGGGTTCGACACCTGGACCGCCCCGCAGGGTCCGGGGGTCCTGCTGGAGGGCACCACCCCGCCGGCGTGGGACGGGGCGCTGTCGGCGCTCGGCCACCGCGTCCGGCGTGTGGGCCCGCTCGACAGCGGCTTCGGCCACGCCCACACCATCGTCCGCCACCCGGGCGGCGACCTCGCCGCCGCCGCCGACCCGCGCACGCTCATCGGCGCCGCCGAGGCATGGTGAGCATGGCGTGCCGGGCCAGTGCGATCGTCGGGCGAGCCCGTGCGTTTGCTAGACCACGTGCCAGGGAGGGACGCCATGGGGAGCACCGCCACCGTCGACATCTACAACCCTGACTGGTATCTCACCGATCAGGTGCACGACACCTTGGCCCGGCTCCGTGACAACGAGCGGGTGGTGTGGCAGGACATTCCCGGCGATGCCGGGTACTGGGCCGTGCTGACCCACGCCGATGTGGTGACCGTGGCCAGGGACCCGCAACGGTTCAGCGCCTCGCTGGGCAGCGTGATGCTGGAGACCCTCGACCCCGAGACCCTGGAGCGGATGCGCCACATGCTGCTGGTGATGGACCCGCCGCAGCATCTCGTCTACCGCCGCCCGCTGGCCTCACACTTCCTGCCCGCCGTGGTCGGGCGGATGACCGAGCAGATCCGTGTCCGCTGCCGGGCGATCATGGAACGCGCCGCCGAGCAGGGCGAGGTGGACTTCGTCCACGACGTGGCCGGCCCGCTCCCTGCGCAGATCATCGCCGAGGTGATGGGCCTGCCCCACGAGGACACCCCCATGTTGCAGCGCTGGGCGGAGATCCAGACCGGTGGCCAGGACGACGAGATCGTTGCCGGCTACGAGGGCAACGCCTCGATGGAGATGGCGATGTACGGAATCGCCAAGGCCGCCGAGCGCCGCGGCCAGCCGCGCCGTGACGACCTCACCTCGCTGCTCCTGGAGACCACCTTCGACGACGGTCAACCGATGAGCGACCTGGACTACGGCTCGTTCTTCGTCCAACTGGTGACGGCCGGCAACGACACCACCAAGACGGTGATGTCCTCGGGCGTGTACGAGCTCGTCCGCCGTCCCGACCAGCTCGCCGCCCTGCGCCGGGACCCGACGTTGATCCCGGTGGCCGTGGAGGAGATGCTGCGGTACTGCAACCCGCTGCACTGCTTCCGGCGGACCGCCACCACCGACACCGAACTGGGCGGCAAGCGCATCGCCGCCGGGGACAAGGTGGCGATGATGTACACCGCGGCCAACCGTGACCCGGCGGTGTTCACCGACCCGCAGACCTTCGACATCCGCCGCTCCCCGAACCCGCATCTCAGCTTCGGCATCGGTGAGCACTTCTGCCTCGGCGTGCACCTCGCCCGGTTGGAGATCCGGGTGTTCCTCGAAGAGCTGCTCGCCGGCTTCGCCACGATCGAGCCCACCGGTGAGCCGGTCAAGATCCGCTCCAATCTCAACAACGGCTACAAGCGCATGCCGATCCGCCTGGCCCGGTCCTAGGAGGTCAGCCGTCGTCGGTGTGACCGAGGCGATCCATGTCGGCTCGACCGATCCTCGCGCCGAGATCGGCCGCCCGAACGTCGTGGTCGCCTGACCTGGACGAGCTACAGCGCGCCGCTGGCGATCAGGTCGATGGCCCGCCGGCAGGTGCGATCGAAGGCGTCGGCGGCCATCTGCAGGTGCGCGTCGGGGGTGTTCTCCTCCTTGGTGTGGCTCAACCCGTCGATCGAGGAGGCAAAGATCATCACGGTGGGGATCTCCCTGGCCATCTCGCTGGCGTCGTGCAGCGCTCCGCTGGGGAGCTCCACGTCGTGACCCTCCACCTCGGCCACGCTGGTCCGAGCGGCCTCACGGAGTGCCGGGTGGAACGGCATCGGCGGGATGCGGAAGATGTGTTCCCACTCCACCGTGCAACCCTCTGCCTCGGCGGCGCGCTGGGCCGCGTCGTGGGCCTCGTCGAACATCGCCTGCAACGACCCGGCATCGATGTGGCGCATGTCCATCGTGATCCGCGTCTCCCCGGGCACGGCGGTGACCACACCGGGTTTGCACGCCGCGTAGCCCACGGTGGTCACCCCGTCGTGGCGGGTGCCGATCTCGGCGATCTCCAGGGCGAAGCGGCTGGCGGCGCGCAGGGCGTCGCGGCGCATGGGCATGGGCATCGTGCCGGCATGGGCCGCCTGCCCGCGGAAGGTCAGATACTCACGCTCGATGCCCTTGGTGCCGGTGACGGTGCAGATGCCCGTGTTCATCGACTCCAGGATGGGGCCCTGCTCGATGTGCACCTCGACGTACGCCTTGACGTGATCCAGCCGAGTGCGTGCCCCGTCGAGGTTGTCGATGTCCACGCCGTGCTGGGCGAGGATCTCGGGCAGTGACCCGCCCTCCTTGTCACGCAGACCGCGCAGGACCTCGACATCCAGCGTGCCCATGCACGCCGCGCTGCCGAACAGGCTGCGGCTGAAGCGGGCGCCTTCCTCGTCGGCCCAGTCGACCAGCGCCACCGTGACCGGGGGCGTGCCCTCGTCGGCCAGCGAGCGCAGCAGCTCCAGGCCGGACATCACCCCGAGCGCACCGTCCAGCCACCCGCCCTTGGGCACGCTGTCGAGGTGGCTGCCCACCACCAGCGTGTCGGCCCGTTCCCCGGTGAGCACCGCCCACAGGTTGCCGGCCTCGTCGGTGTCCACCGTGACCGGCAGCGTGGCCAACGACTCCCGGAGCAGCGCCCTGGCCTCCACCCACTCCGGTGTCCAGCACAGCCGCCGGCTGCCCTCGGGGCCTCCGGTGCGGGCGTCGAGTTGGCGCAGCGCGGCAACGACGTGATCGGGACGAAAAGTGCTCATCCCAGAAAAGTACCCCGCCGATCAGGCGAGACGGGCGGGCACGCTGCTCCAGCCGCGCACCGTGCTGGTGTGCAGGCGCTCGGCGCGACCGTGGTCGGTCTCCCAGTTCGGGAACCGGCCCACCAACTCCTCCACGGCGACTCGTCCCTCCAGCCGGGCCAGCGCCGCGCCGAGGCAGAAGTGGATGCCGAAGCCGAACGAGACGTGGTGGTCGAAGCGGCGGTGGATGTCGAAGCGGTCCGCGTCCGGGTACTTGCGCTCGTCGCGCCCGGCAGACCCGGTCAGCAGCAGGACCTTGGCGCCGGCAGGGATGGTGGCGCCGTGCAGGGCGATGGCCTCGTCGGCGACGCGGCCCTGCACCGGAGACGGCGCCTCGAAGCGCAGCAGTTCCTCGATCGCCTGGGGAACCAACCCCGGCTGGGCGGCGAGCTCGGCGCGCTGGTCGGCGTGCTGGTCCAGCACCACGGCCGCCCACCCGAGCAACCGGGCCACGGTCTCGGTGCCGGCGGCCACCAGCAGCACGGCGAAGTCGGCGCACTCCTTGGCGGTGAGATCCTGACGCACCAGGTCGGACAGCATGTCTGCGGCGTGGTGCTCACGGCGTTTGGCCAGCAGCTCGGTCAGGTAGGTATGCAGCTCGATCATCGCCGTCAGCGAGATGTCGTTGACCATCCCGACGTCGGGCTCGATGTGGAAGATCGTGTCGATCGTGGTCTTGGCCCACGCCCGGTCCTCGTCCGGAACGCCGAGCAGTCGGCTGATGACCATCGACGGGAGCAGCGCCCCGTACTCCTGGACGAGATCGGCAGCGGAGGGATCCATGCGGTCCAGCAGCTCCCGGCAGATCGCCCGGATGTCCTCCTCCATCGAGGCCACCCGCTTGGGCGTGAACGCCCGCGCCGCCATCGAGCGAAGACGGGTGTGGTCGGGGGGATCCATCATGATCATCTGCCCGGTCTCCATCCGCTGTGGCGACATCTGCTCGAGGACGATGCCGTGGCTCGACACCAGGCGGGCCGGGTCACGGTGTGCGGCCTCGACGTCGGCGTAGCGGGACAGGGCGTAGAAGTCGAACCGCTCGTTGTAGTAGACGGGCGCCTCGTCGCGCATCCGCCGCCATGTCTCGTACGGGTTGGTGTCGATCTCGACGTCGTACGGATCCCAGTACACGGCTGCGGTCGTGGTCATGAGCGGGACCGTACTCCGAGCCCGTGTCGCGCCCTCGTACCGAGCCACATACCGAACGGCCCCGACGCTCGTCACGGCACTAGCGTGGCGGGATGAGCACTGACGGGACTCCTGTCGACATCAAGCCGCGCAGTCGGGACGTGACCGACGGGATGCAGAAGGCCCCCTCACGGGCGATGCTGCGCGCCGTGGGAATGGGCGACGACGACTGGGTCAAGCCACAGGTGGCCATCGCCTCGTCGTGGAACGAGGTCACTCCGTGCAACATGACCCTGCGCAAGCTGGCCGAGCACGCCAAGGACGGTGTGCGCGCCGCCGGTGGGTTCCCGCTGGAGTTCGGCACCATCACCGTCAGCGATGGCATCAGCATGGGTCACGAGGGCATGCGTGCCAGCCTGGTGAGCCGCGAGGTCATCACCGACAGCGTCGAGTGCGTGATGCACGCCGAGCGGCTGGACGGATTCGTCGGCCTGGCCGGGTGTGACAAGAGCATCCCGGCAATGCTGATGGCCGCGGCCCGCCTCGACCTGCCCAGCGTGTTCGTCTACAACGGCAGCACGATGCCCGGTGAGCTGGACGGCAAGGCCCTCGACATCACGTCGGTGTTCGAGGCGGTGGGGGCCTGCGCCCTGGGGGCCATCACCGAGGCGGAGCTCACCGCGATCGAGCGCAACGCCTGCCCCGGCGAGGGCGCCTGCGGTGGCATGTTCACGGCGAACACGATGAGCTCGATCGCCGAGGCGATCGGCATGTCGCTGCCGGGAACCGCGTCGCCGCCGGCCATTGACGGCCGCCGTGAGTCCGACGCCCGGATGGCCGGGGAGGCGGTCGTGAACATGCTGCGCCTCGGCATCACGCCGCGCCGGATCATGACCAAGCAGGCCTTCGAGAACGCCATCGCCGTGACCTCGGCGCTGGGCGGTTCCACCAACGCGGTCCTGCACCTGCTGGCCATCGCCAACGAGGCCGGCGTCGAGCTGCACCTCGACGACTTCAACCGCATTGCCGCCAAGGTCCCGCACATCGCCGACATGAAACCCGGCGGGCGGTTCCACATGAGTGACCTCGACCGCGTCGGCGGGGTCCCGGTGGTGATGAAGCACCTGCTCGATGCCGGCCTGCTGCACGGCGACGTGCTCACCGTGACGGGCAGGACCATGGCCGAGAACCTGGCCGAGATCGACCCGCCGGCACCCGACGGCGTGGTGGTTCACCCGCTCAGCAAGCCGATCCACGACGAGGGTGGCATCGTGGTCCTCACCGGCAGCCTGGCGCCCAAGGGCGCCGTGGTGAAGGTGGCCGGGCTCACCGCCGAGCAGAAGCTGTTCGAGGGCCCAGCCCGGGTGTTCGACGGCGAGGACGCGGCGATGGCGGCCATCCTCAGCGGGTCGATCCAGCCGGGCACGGTGCTGGTCATCCGCTACGAAGGCCCCAAAGGTGGCCCGGGGATGCGCGAGATGCTGGCCATCACCGGGGCGCTGAAGGGCGCCGGGCGCGGCGGTGACTGCGCGCTGATCACCGACGGTCGGTTCAGCGGCGGCACGTGGGGGTTCTGCATCGGCCACGTGGCCCCCGAAGCCGTGGACGGCGGGCCGATCGCCTTCGTCCGCGACGGCGACACCGTGCGCGTCGACATCCACGAGTTGTCACTGGACCTGCTGGTCGACGACAGCGAGCTGATCCGCCGCAAGGCCAGCTGGGTGCCGAACCCGCCGCGCTACACCACGGGCGTGCTGGGCAAGTACGCCCGCCTCGTGCAGGGCGCCGAGACCGGCGCCATCACCAACACCTTGGATTGACGGAACCGGTCCCGGCCGGGCCGATGATCAGGTGAAGATGATCTGCCCGCCGGCGGCCCGGTCGTAGAACTCGCCGACGGTGATGATGTCGTCGATCTGCTCGACGAAGTCGTCCTTCTCCAGGCCGAACATGTCCACCGAGGCCTTGCAGGCGTACATGCCGCAGCCGGTGTCGCCGATCATCTCGATGAACTCACCGATCGGCGGGATGTCCAGATCGGCCATCTTCTTGTTCATCATGTGGGTGGCCAGCGCGGACATGCCGGGCAGGCCGCCGAGCAGGGTCGGGATGTGCATCCCCGGGTTGCCGACGGTGGCCACCTTGATGTGCTCGATCCGCTTGCGATGGACGGCGTCAAGGCCGAAGAAGGTGAAGAACAGGTTGGCCTCGATGCCTTCGGCGCGGGCGCCGTTGGCCATGATCAGCGCCGGGTAGATGCCGTCGAGCGACCCCTTGGAGACGACGATCGACACCTTCGTGATGGGGGCAGGGGTGTCAGCCATGATCAGATGCAGCCCTTCGGCTTGGGGATCCCCGCGTAGCGGGCGGCGGTCTTGGCCGGGCCCTTGGGGAACAGCTCGTACAGTTCCTTGACGCTGACGCCGGAGTTCTTGCCGAGGACCCGGACCGTGGGGCCGGTGCCCTTGGCGGCATGCTCGGACCGCATGAACTCGATGACCTGCCAGTGGCGGTCGTTCAGGGTCATGCCGTCAGCGGCGGCCATCTCGATGGCCATGTCCTTGGTCCACACCGATGGGTCGGCGAAGAATCCCTCGCCGTCCACCTCGACTGGTGTGCCGGCAACGGTGGTGGTGCTCATACGTGAGTCTCCTGGTTGATCTCATTGGGGTGAGCTTCCGGCCGGTCCTTGCCGGCCGATGGCATCTGGGTGTCGATGCCCGGAACGTGGCGACCGGGCAGCAGGCCGTGCCAGTAGAACCACTGGAACATCAGCTTGCCGAGGTGGTTCATCCGGCTCTCCTTGAGCAGCGGCATACCCACACGGCCCGGGTAGTGGCCCGGCAGCGGCTCGGTGTCGTAGTTGAAGTCGATCAACAGGGCCTTGCCGAACCCGGTCTCGATGAAGCAGTTGGCGTGCCCGTCGTAGCCGGCGTCCAGCGGCTGATCGCGCAGGAAGCGGACGACGTTCTCGACGAGGACCTCGCCCTCGAAGTGGGTGACCGAGCCAGCCTTGGAGGCCGGGACGGTGGTGGCGTCACCGATGACGAAGATGTTCGGGCGCACCTCGGACTGCAGCGTGCGCGGGTGTGTCGGCACGAAGTTCAGATCGTCGCCGAGGCCCGGGCTGCGACCCACATACGCCGCGCCGCTGTGCATCGGCACCACCACGGCGAGGTCGTAGGACTGCACACGCCCGTCGTAGCCGATCAACGTCTTGGCAGCGTCGTCCACCTCGCCGGTGTTGAACTCGGTGACCATGTCGATGTGCTTGTCCACCAGCAGCCCACCGAGGCGTTCGGCCGCGACGGGCTTGGTGAAGGCGGCGTCGAGCGGCGTGACGTAGGTGATGTCCACCCGGTCACGGATGCCCCGCTCGGTGAAGTACCAGTCGGCGAGGAAGCAGAACTCCAGCGGGGCGACGGGGCACTTGATGGGCAGGTCCACCACGTTGACCACGAGATGGCCGCCGTCGAAAGCGGCGAGGGCGTCCGCCAACGCCGTGGCGCCCGGGAGGTCGTAGAAGGTGTGCAGCGTGTCGCTCCACACCAGACCCTCGGTCTCCTCCGGCGACAGCACCGCACCGGAGGCGACGATCAGCACGTCGTAGGGAAGCTGTGTGCCGTCGGCCAAGTGGACCACTTCGGTCTCGATGTCGACATGGTCGATCGCCTGGTTGACGAACTCGATGCCGTGGTGCAACTGCTGATGACGGAGGCGGACGATGTCGGCGCCGTGGGTCAGGCCGAAGGGGATGAACAGCAGCCCAGGCTGGTAGACGTGGTCGTTGTCCTGGTCGATGACGGTGATGCTGGCATCGTGGATGGATAGTTCGCGGCGGAGCCGGTTGGCGGTGAGGGTACCTCCCGTGCCACCGCCCAGAATGACGATCCGCTTGCTCATGATGAGCCTCGCTTTCGATACTCAACATACCCCTTGGGGTATGATCTGAGTAGGGGCGAAGGACCCGAAAAAACGGCGAAAGCCCCGCCGCAGCGGGGCTTTCACTCGATCGTCTGCCTACCGGCCGGGCGGCGGCGGGGGCGGAGTGAACCCACCGGGGGGCGGCGGCGGGGGAGGACCCTGGCGCCCGGACGGGCGACCGCCACCGGAGAAGCTGGACTTCAGCTTGTCCACGTCGGTGAGGTCGGCCAGGTTGCCACCCGACTCCTTGAACCCGTTCAGCGTGCCCACCAGCGAGACGACACCGGCGATGAGCGCCAGCCACATGCCGATGCCACGACCGATGCTGAATCCACCGCCTGAACCAGTCTCCACGCCGGGGTTGAAGAGCACGCGGATGAGAATCAGCAGCAGGGCCAGCCCGGCGGCGCCGAGCATGACCAGCGGCCACGGGAGCGATCCGGCCTTCATCATCCCGGCGGCCATCAGGAACGTGATCAGCCCCACGGCCACCAGCAGGATCCACGGCAGGGTGCCCGTCCAGAAGAAGTCGAAGGCGTTCGGCTCTGCCGGAGAGAACGGGGTCCCGCTCGGGACATCGAAGCTGATCCAGGCGAGGAAGCCGGCGATGAGCATGAGTACCCCGCCGCCAACCTTCATCCAGTCGGATGTCTTGAACTTGCTCAGGTCCACGTGTTGCCCCTTCTGTGGGTGAGTGGTCGGGCCACCGCTGTTGGTCACCTGAACCGTACACCTTGTCAACGACGTGAGCGGTGTATTCGGTTCGCAACTACCGTCATCGTGATGCCCACCGCCCTGCTCTCCGTCTACGACAAGTCCGGCATCGTCGAGCTGGCCAGCGCCCTGGACGACGCCGGGTGGACGCTGGTCAGCAGTGGGGGCACGGCGGCAGCGGTGGCCGCGGCGGGCGTTCCCGTCACCGACGTGGCTGACATCACCGGCGTGCCGGCCATCCTCGACCACCGAGTCGTCACCCTGCACCCGCGGATCCACGGCGGCATCCTGGCCGATCCCACCAAGGCGTCCCACCAGATCGACATGGCCCAGTACGGCATCTCGGCCATCGACCTGGTAGTGGTCAACC
>WBZP01007923.1_pt1 | contig 10145 bp, 11 predicted proteins | sample 5204301 | NCBI WGS metagenome assembly WBZP01 (sample SAMN12412401, study PRJNA552823) | activated sludge metagenome | isolation source: activated sludge from nitrification reactor of wastewater treatment plant... | place: USA: Pennsylvania | collected 2017 | reverse complement strand
GCGAGGTGGTAGTCGCGCGCGACATCGAAACCGTCCCACCAGCCGGCCTCGATGCGTTCTGGGCCGGCCACGAGTTGCAGCGTGTCGCTGCGGGCGAGCGGCTGCGGCTCGGGCAGCAGCCAGACCGGGCGCGGCGGCCGGTAGTGGCTGGGCGCGGGGGCAGCCCTGCCTTCCCGTGGAACGACAGCCTGCCAGGCGCGCTCGGGCCGGTGATCGGCATGAAGTTCGATGCAGCCGACCGCATCGTTGCCGAGCCGTGCGCGCAGGCGTTCGACCAGCAGCGTGCGGGCTTCGGCCTGTTCGCGCGGGTTGCCGAGCTGGGCGCCGAACAGCGTGCCCGATTCGCCCGGCAGCGGCAGGATCTGCGCGGCTTCCAGCGCCACCGCCGTGACCGGCGCGACCAGCCGCAGCGCCGCGATGTGCTCGCGCGCCAGCAGGCTGCAGCGCGCCTCGTCGCGCGAGATGACACCCAGATGAACGCCGAGCACGCTGGCGGGCAGCTCGTCGTGCTCGAGCTGCAGCCGGTAGTGCTCGATGCCCGACTGGTGGGCGGCCAGATGGCCGGCGAGCGCGGCGAGCAGGCGGCGGGCGGCGAAGCTCAGTTGGTCGGCATCGGCGCTCGGCAGCGGCAGTTCGATACGCGAGCGGAATGTCTGCGGCGGCACGAAGGGCGGGCGCGGGTCGGGCAGGCGGCCGAACGCCCGGTCGAGCGCGCGGGTGAGGGCCTGCGCGTCGCGCCTGGCCAGCCCGTCGCGCGGCAGGTGCAGGCACTGGCCGATGGTGCCGATGCCGATGGCTTCGAGCAGGGCGATCGATTCGGCCCTGACCGCGTCCTTGCTGTCCGCCGTGGATTCGAGCACGCCGACCGGCAGCGCTGCCAGGCGTGCCGGCAAGTCGTCGAGGTGCTCGACGATGCGCCCGCCGCCGCAGAGCGCAAGCCAGCGCGCCGCCAGCGGCGTGGGCGCGGCGGCAAGCGAGAGTTCGAGACCGAGCGCCGCGGCGCCGTGCGCGATACGCCTCATCAGTTCGCCGGTGCCGCCGAACAGCCTGAGGCTGGCGCCGACCTCGAGCAGCACGCAGTCGGGCGCATCGAGCGCGAGTTGCGGCGTGAACTGAGCGGCCCAGCAGGCGAGTTCGACGAGCAGTGCGGCTTCGCCGCGAATGTCGCGCGGGCGTGCGACCAGATCCGGCGCTAGTGCCAGTGCGCTGGCCAGGCCGAGGCCGGGGTGGATGCCGGCAGCCAGCGCGCGAGCATTCGCTGCCACCAGTTTCGAGCCCCCCGCGCGGCCGCCCGAAGGTGGGCTGGCCTGCGCTTGGCGGGACGGCGCGTAGCGCCAGGTGTGCCCTGACGATGGTGCCGTGCCGAACACCGCGATGGGCGTGTCTGCGCTGCTGTCAGCACGGGTGCAGACCTGCAGCGGCAGCCCGGGCAGATGCAGCGCCAGCCAGGTCATGATGCCCGGCCATCGCCATCGCTTCGGCCAGGTGCGGCAGCGCGCGTGCCGTGCATTGCAGTTGCGGCAGCAGGATGGGGGCGGCCGGCGCTGCACCGCGGCGCTTGAGGATGCGCAGCGCGAGACCATCGAGCCGCGCCTGCAGCAGCAGCTTGAGCGCGGCAGGCGTGGCCTGCTGCGCCTGGTGCGCCGGGCGGAACAGCACGGACAGGGTGTGCGAGGCCTCGGCCGCCAGTTGCAGGCGGCGCAGGCTTTGCATGTCGGCGCGCGTGAGCCAGCACAGTACGGCGCTGCAGGCCTGCGAGGCGATGGCCTGGCGCGCCGCCCAGAGGGTTTCGGCGCGGCTCTGCGGGCGCACGATCAGCAGGCGCGCCAGGTCGATATCCAGCGCGGCGAGTGCCGGCGCGTAGGGCAGCCGGGGCGGGGCGATGCAGGCGATCCATTTGTCCTGGGCGGCAAGTCGTGCGAGCGCCGGGGCGAGCAGCGAGAGTTCGCCGATGCCTTCGGCCTCGGCATAGATTTCGGTCAGCGCGCCGACCGGCCAGCCGTTGCCCGGCAGTTGCGCATCGAGCTGGGCAAAACCGCTGGCAATGCCGGGCAGCGCGGGTGCGGCAAGGCTGTCGCCGCGCCAGATGTCGGTACGCGGCGGCAGGTCGGCAAAGGGCAGGAGGCTGGCCATGCTTCACTGGCTGGCCGACGGGTTGTGCGCCGCCCGCGGTGAATTGCGGCGCGAGCGTGTTGCGGCCTGGTGCGGATCGAGCAGCTTGAGTAGCTTTCTGCCGCGGGCCCGCATGGCCGGCGTGCCGATGACGACGAGTTCCCGGATGTGCCGGAGCACGGCCGGACGCAGCGTCTCGTTGCGCAGCGCCAGATCGGCAAGGGCCTGCATGGCGAGCGCCTTGACGATGCTGCTGCGCTCGTTGGTCCAGGCGAGCAGGATGTCGACGGTGCGCGCCAGTTCGGTCTGCGACAGGGCCAGGCGGGCGAGCATCGGCGCGACATGCCAGCGGACTTGCTTCTGCTCGATCTGCGCAAGCGGGCCGAGCAGGGCGGCCTTGCGGGCCTGCAGCAGGTCGGGGCGAAGCGCCGTGACCTTGTCTGCCGCATTGGCGCAGCGCATGGCGAGCAGCGGGTCGTCGCTGCCCATGCCGTCGAACAGGACGCCGATCAGGCCGGGCGCTGCGAGCACGCGCGCGACCGCTTCGTTCGATCTGCCGATCGAACGCCGGTCGCCGCCTTCGAGCATTTTCAGCAACGGATGCATGCGGGTTCAAGCCCAGGGATCGTAGGTGCCGAAGCTCCACAGGTGTCCTTCGGGATCGAGGCAACTGTAGCTGCGGCCGCCGTAGTCTTCGTCCTTTATGTCGTACACGATCTGCGCACCGGCGGCGACGGCGCGGGCGTAGTGCGCATCGGCATCTGCGACGATGAGGCAGGCGCCCTGCGTGCCGCTGCCGCCGAGATCGCGGGGCGGATTCATGTAGCGGCCGAATACGTCGTCGCGCGCCGAGCCCAGCATGATCATGCCCTTGCCGAAAGTCAGTTGCGCATGGGCGATGGTGTTGTTTTCGCCCGGCACGACCAGATGCTTCTCGAAACCGAAGGCGCGGCACAGCCAGTCGATCGCGGCCGGCGCATCGCGGTAGCGCAGGGTGGGGATGACAGTGGCAACGGTGTCCATGGCATGGGTGTTCATGACTGCCTCCGTGATTCAGGGTTTCAGAAGCTGCGCCCGTCGACCGGGACGATACGGATCATGTCGAGTCCTCTGCCGGAATGGTGACCTGCTCCTTCCCCCTTGCAGGGGGAAGGCCGGGATGGGGGTGCAACGCACCGCTTTCCGACAACGCCAGCCATACCGCCGATTTGACCGCTTCGATATCTCCAAGAACTTCGTGATTCCAGAAGCGCAAAACCCTGAAACCGGCAGCCTCGATGCGTGCGTTGCGAACTCCGTCCTGAAGCTGTAACGAGGCATGCTGCCCGCCGTCGACTTCGATTACCAGTTTCGCTTCGAGACAGATGAAATCGGCGATGTATCCGACGAGCGGAAACTGGCGACGGAATTTCGCTCCACCCATTTGGCGCAAGCGCAGCGCATGCCATAACCGCTGCTCGGCTTCCGTCATGTCATGCCGGAGTCTGCAGGCGAAACCGGTCATTGCAGGATCGGTTCGGTGCATTTCAAAATGTTCTCGTGGTCAGTTGCCTTACCCCCATCCCGGCCTTCCCCCTGGGAGGGGGAAGGAGAAGGGTCATGCCAGCCGTCCGTTGCGAATCAGGCCCACCGCCAGGCCCTCGATGACCAGCGGTTGATTGCGGGTGTCGACGACGATCGGGGCGAACTCGGGATTCTCGGGCAGCAGTTCGACGATGTTGCCCTTGCGCCGCAGGCGCTTGACGGTGACTTCGTCGTGCAGGCGGGCGACGACGATCTGGCCGCTGCGTACTTCGGTGGTCTGGTGTACGGCGAGCAGGTCACCATCGAGTATGCCGGCGTCGCGCATGCTCATGCCGCGCACGCGCAGCAGATAGTCGGCACGCGGCTTGAACATCGCGGGGTCGACCTGGTAGCGCCCCTGCACATGCTCGGTGGCGAGGATCGGGCTGCCGGCAGCGACGCGGCCGATCAGCGGCAGGCCGAGGTCGACCAGCAGGCGGATGCCGCGGGCGCGGCCTTCCTCGAGCACGATGGCGCCCTTGCGCGCCAGCGCGCGCAGATGCTCTTCGGCGGCGTTGGGCGAGCGGAAGCCGAAGAATTTCGCGATCTCGGCGCGGGTGGGCGGGGCACCGTTGGCCTCGACGCTGTCGCGGATCAGTTGCAGGATCTCGGCCTGGCGCGGGGTGAGCTTTTCGTTGCTTTCGGTCATGGTGGACAGGGGCTACTCGATCCAGAAATGCGGGTTGTGGGCAATTTCCCAGAGAAAGCCGTCCGGGTCGGCGAAGTAGCCGGAGTAGCCGCCCCAGAATGTCTTTTGCGCCGGCTTGACCGGTGTGGCGCCGGCTGCGCAGGCCTGGGCGAGCAGGGCATCGACCTCGGCTTCGCTGCGCACGTTATGGGCCAGCGTGAAGCCGCGAAAACCGCTGCCTGCCGGGGTGCTCAGGGCGTCTTCAGCCAGCGCGGCGCACGGGTAGAGCGCCAGCCAGACGCCGGCAAGGCCGAAGAAGGCGACGTCGCCCGCGCTCTCCGGGCGCAGCGGCAGGCCCAGCCCGTCGCGGTAGAAGGCGATCGAGCGGCCGAGGTCGGCAACGCCGAGGGTGACGAGGGAAAGGCGCGGTTCCATGGTGTGTGGGTAGCAGTTCTCGATGGCTGTAGTTTTGTACAGTTATCGAAAAAGTGCAAGAAAAAAATGTCGGGCCGGGCGGCGCGCCGGATTCGACCTGGAGTCGACGTAGAATCGCGCCACAAGAATGCACCGCGGCACGCCCGGAAGCCGGCGCCCCCGCCATCCCGGCCCATACCCGATTTCGATCTTGATTCTTCACCTGATGCCCGCGCGAGTGCGCGGTTTCCTTGAACGCCATACCGCGAGCCGCCACTACGCCTCGTGGGTGGCGCTGGCTTCGCTCGGCTTGACGCTGCTGCCCAGCCTGCCGTTCGGCGTGGTGCTGGTGACCGCGGTGCTGCTCGACAACCGCCGCTGGGTCCGCATCTGGCTGCTCTCCAGCCTGGCGGCGGCAGTCGGCTCGCTGATTCTCTTCGCGTTCTTCCACCACCTGGGCTGGGATCAGGTGGTGGCGCGCTTTCCCGAGATCGCACAATCCGGGGTCTATGCCAGGGTCAGCGAATGGGTTGCGCGCTGGGGGGTCTGGGCGCTGTTCGTGGCGACGGTGATACCGCTGCCGCAGACTCCCGCGCTCGCAGTGTGCGCGATTGCCGCCCAACCGTTGCCGCTGGCATTCATCGCGCTTCTGGCGGGGAAGGGGCTGCGCTACTTGCTTTACGCCTGGCTGGCGGCCAAGTCGCCGCAGACGGCACGGAAGATCTCGGCGCGCTACGGCTTGCTGCGCTAGCCGAACCGACCGGCACCCCCGGCGCGCATACCGAAAGAACTTGTTCGAGCGCGAACCCTGGTCTATCCAAAGAGTAGTACTGCGTGCGCAGTACGCAGGGACTGCTGCGGTCGATGCAAATCAACGGGGGCGAACGATGAACGCAAGGAGCGATCTTCCAGGTGGTAGTGCAATCACGCAATCCCGTTTAGAATCGCTGCGACTCGAAGGAGAGCACATGATCCAGCCCGGCCAGCCGGCACCGGATTTCTCGCTGCCCGATGCGGACATGGATATGTTCGATCTTCGCGCATTGCTCGGCCGCCAGCCGTTCGTGCTCTACTTCTACATCAAGGACGGCACGCCCGGCTGCATCAGCGAAGCCACGGAGTTCAGCGATCTCGAACCGGAGTTCACCCGCTTGCATTGCCCGGTGCTCGGTGTCAGTCGCGACGATTGCATCACCCATGCCGAGTTTCGCGACAAGCACGGTCTGGCGCTGCGGCTGTTGTCCGATCCGGATCGGGAAGTCTGCAGCCAGTACGGCGTCTGGCAGTTGCGCGAGTCCGATGGTGTCAGCAGAATGGGCGTGGTGCGCTCGACCTTCGTCGTCGATCGCCACGGAATCGTGCAGCACGCACTCTATGGGGTCAGTCCGCGCGGGCATGCGGCCCAGGTGCTCAAGCTCGTCAAACAACTCGACAAATCGGGACGCACTCATGCAGATCGCCAAGGACACCGTCGTCACGCTCAACTACCAGGTCACGGACCCGGACGGTAACATCATCGACGACGGCAAGAATCCCCTCGTCTATCTTCACGGCGGCTACGACGGCATCTTCAGCCGCCTGGAAGAAGAACTGCAAGGCAAGAACGCCGGCGAGAAGCTCTCGGTCAAATTGCAACCGGAAGACGCGTTCGGCGATTACGATGCCGAACTGGTTCGCGTCGAGCCGATCAATCTGTTCCCCGAAAACATCGAAGTCGGCATGCAGTTCGAGCGTGGTGGCGAAGATGACGACAGCGACGAGATGCTCTACACCATCACCGACATCGCCGATGGCAAGGTGGTGGTCGACGGCAATCACCCGCTGGCGGGCGTGTCGCTGATCTTCGACGTGACGATCGCCGATGTGCGTGCCGCGACGCGCGAAGAGCTGACCCACGGCCATGTGCATGGGCCGGGCGGGCATCATCACCACTGAACGCGACTGGCGGTTCGATCAAACGCAAACGCGGCCTGTGCGCCGCGTTTTCCGCTTTGGCGGCGCGGCGAATCAGCGCAGCAGCTTGCCGTCGGCGCCGAGGATGGCGATATCGACGTAGCGCGAGCCCGAGCGCGAGCGCGAATCGAAGCCGATGTTCATGCCGCCGAGGTCGACGTTGCGCAGCGCCTGTAGCGCGGCGATCAGCCTGGTTCGCGACGGCTCGGCGCCGGCGCGGCGCAGGCCTTCGACCAGCACGCGAGCGGCCACATAACCTTCGAGGACAGTCGCCGATGGCTGGCTGCCGGCCGGCGCGTGTTTGCCGAAATCGTCCTGGAACTCGCGCACGATCGGCACCCCGCGATTTGACGGATCGGGCACCACCTGCGAGACCGCGAATCCGTGCGCGGTCTGCACGCCGACCTTCTCGGCGACCTGCGGCGCCTCGGTCGTCGACAGGGCGAACAGTTGCGCCGTTTCGCCGGCGGCGCGGTATTGCTTGAGGAATTCGGCGCTGGCGGCGGTGTTCGAGACCATGACGATTGCCTGGGGCTTGGCGGCGCCGAGCGTCTTGACCGAGGCCTCGACCTGCGTCGTGTTCTTCGGATAGCTGGCGCGTCCGACCACCTCGACCTTGTGCCTTTGCGCCGCGGCGTCGATCGCCGCGAGGCCGTCGCTACCGAAGGCGTCGTCCTGATAGAAGGCGGCGATTCGCTTCTGACCGGTAGTGGCGAGGTGCGAGACGATGCGCTCGACCTCCTCGGCATAGCTGGGTCGGGTGAAGAACAGCATCGCATTCTCGGGACGAAACAGGCCGCTCGCGCCGGAACGCAGGCCGATTGCCGCGATGCCGGCCTCGCCCAGCACGTTGTCCTTGATAAGCGCATCGAGATTGCCTGTGCCGACGATGCCGAAGAAGGCCAGCGGACGGGATTCCGCGAGCGTCGCGCGGGCAAGCTTGACGGTTTCCTCGGCCTTGTAGCCGTCGTCGCGCGATACCAGCCGGATCTTGGCGCCGCGAATGCCGCCGGCAGCGTTGACCGCTTCGAAGCAAACCAGCGCGCCGATTCGCATGCCGTTGCCGGTGGGCGCAAGCGGCCCGCTCAGTGGGGCGACCTGGGCGATCAGGATCTCCGCCGCGACCGCGATGCCGGAGGCGAGTCCGGCGAGGAATGCCCCGATCCGCAGGGCGTTACGACGGACACTCGATCTGATCAACATGCTCGACACCTCATGACAGCCAAGCGGGCATAGGCATCGCGTAGCCTAGCCCAGCGGTGCGCCGATTCTTTGATATAGCGCAAGTGCGTTCGCTGCGCAGTGCACAAGACGCTGGTCGCCCCAAGCCCGGCCGCAGGCGCAAACCTACAACTCGATCATCCGCCGCAGATCGTACAGGCGCTCGAGCGCTTCGCGCGGGGTGAGGGCGTCCGGGTCGATCTGCTGCAGGGCGACGACTGCCGGGTGCGCAATGGGCGCCTCGCCGTCGTCGTGCGCGTCGATGAACAGATCCGGCTGCACGTCGCCGCCCGATTGCGCGGCGACCTCGCGGTTCTCCAGCGCGCGCAACCGGCGCCGCGCCTCGCGCACCACGCTGCCGGGAATGCCTGCCAGGGCGGCCACCTCGATGCCGTAACTCTGGCTGGCCGGGCCGTCCTCCACCGCATGCATGAAGACGATGCTGTGGCCGTGCTCCACCGCGTCGAGATGCACGTTGGCGCACTCCGGGTAGTCATGTGCCAGCCGCGTCAGCTCGAAATAGTGGGTGGCGAACAGCGTGTGGCAGCGGTTCCTTTCCAGCAGATGGCGGGCGATGGCGAAGGCCAGGGCGAGGCCGTCGAAGGTAGAGGTGCCGCGGCCGATCTCGTCCATCAGCACCAGGCTGTTCCCGGTTGCGCCGTGCAGGATCGCAGCCGCTTCGGTCATCTCGACCATGAAGGTGGAGCGCCCGGAAGCCAGATCGTCGGAGGCACCGATGCGGGTGAAGATCGCATCGAGCGGGCCGATCCGCGCGCTGGCCGCGGGGACGAAGCTGCCGCAGTGAGCGAGCAGCGCGATCAGCGCGACCTGCCGCATGTAGGTCGATTTGCCGCCCATGTTCGGGCCGGTGACCAGCAGCATGCGCCGGGTCGGTGCGAGCAGGCAGTCGTTGGCAATGAAGTTGTCAACCTGCTGCTCGACGATCGGGTGGCGGCCCCCAACGATTTCGATTCCTGGTGCGTCGGAGAACGCGGGGCGGCACCAGTCGCGGCGCAGCGCGCATTCGGCGAAGGCGGCCAGCCCGTCGAGCTGCGACAGGGCGCGCGCGGTAAGTTGCAACTGCGGGATGTCGGGCGCCAGCAGATCGAGCAGTGCCTCGTAAAGCATCTTCTCGCGCGCCAATGCACGCTCGTTGGCCGACAGCGCCTTGTCCTCGAAGGCCTTGAGTTCCGGCGTGATGTAGCGCTCGGCGTTTTTCAGCGTCTGGCGCCGCCGGTAGTCGGCCGGCACCCGCTCGGCATGGGCGTTGCCGACCTCGATGTAAAAACCGTGCACCCGGTTGTACTCGACGCGCAGATTGGCGATGCCGCTGCGTTCGCGTTCGCGGGTTTCCAGTTCGAGCAGGAACGCGCCGCAGTTCGACTGGATGCTGCGCAACTCGTCGAGATCGGCATCGTAACCATCGGCGATTACGCCGCCATCGCGCAACAGCGCTGCCGGGTCGCTGCGGATGGCGCGACTCAACAGGTCGAGCGCCGCGGCGGGCGGTTGCAGGTCGTGCGAGATGTCGACCAGCAGGCGCGCGGCGGGCTGACCGAGCGCGCTGCGCAACGGTGCCGCGGCCGATAGCGAATCGCGCAGACTCGCCAGGTCGCGCGGGCGCGCGCTCTTCAACGCGATGCGTGCCGTGATGCGTTCGACATCGGCGATGGCGCGCAGGCGCTCGCGCACTGCGCTGCACGGCCCGTCGCCGCGGTCGCCGATCAACTCGGCAACCGCATCGTGGCGCAGCGTGGATTGGTTGCAGTCCGACGGCGGGTGATGCAGCGCATGGCGCAGCCAGCGCGAGCCCATGGCGGTGACGCAGGTGTCGAGCAGCGAGAGCAGCGTGGGCGCCGGTTCGCCGCGCAGGGTTTCGGAAATCTCCAGGTTGCGCCGGGTGTTGGCGTCGAGCCGCAGGAACTCGCCTTCGTTTTCGAGCCGGATGTCGGTGACATGGCGCAGCGCCTGCTGCTGGGTGGTGCGCGCATAGTCGAGCAGCGCCCCGGCGCAGCCCAGCGCGAGCGAAGCCTGGGCGATGCCGAAGCCGGCCAGATCGCGGGTACCGAAATGCTGGGTGAGTTGGCGCTGCGCCGAGGCCGGATCGAACTGCCATTCGGCCAACCTGCGCACTGCCGCCGGTTGCGCATCGAGCAGGGCAAGCGCCAGCGTGTCGGGCGCGAGAATCTCTGCCGGGCGCAGGCGTTCGAGCTGCGCCGGCAGTTGCGCAGCATCGACTTCCATCAATCGCAGG
>WBZP01007922.1_pt1 | contig 10146 bp, 11 predicted proteins | sample 5204301 | NCBI WGS metagenome assembly WBZP01 (sample SAMN12412401, study PRJNA552823) | activated sludge metagenome | isolation source: activated sludge from nitrification reactor of wastewater treatment plant... | place: USA: Pennsylvania | collected 2017 | reverse complement strand
GCCGCCCACAACGTGTCCGCGTCTTGATACTGACTGAGATCGGCCAGCACGGCCTTCATCTCTTGGCCGCCCAGCGCGTCGGCTTCGCGGCGCGCGCGGTGCCAGAGCAGCGGCGCGATCGCGTTCTTGCGGAAGACGGCCGCCTTCGACTGCTTCACTTGATACGCGTCGTTCAGCGTCACGTGCTTCGGGGTGGCCTTGGACTCGGGCCGGTTGACGATGGCCTGGTTCAGGGCCTCCTCCGCGGCTTCGAGATACTTCGCGAGCAAGAACGACGACGTGTGCAGCGCGTCTCCCACGTTGTCGAAACCCGCCGCGCTTGCGTCCTGCGGCAGCAAGTCGCGCAGCTTCACCTCCACACCGAGCAGATCGCGTACAGTGTTCTCATACTCGTTGCGGTTCAGCCGCCGCAGCACCACGCGGCCTTCGGTCTCGCGCAGTTTCGCGGTCGCCGCCTTCACTTCGTCCGCGATCCAGTCTGCCGCGCCGCGCAATTCCTTCTCCGGCGCGACGGAGAGGATGAGCGCCACCGCCGCGCCGCAGCCGGCGGCGACGATGACGCCGGTGAGCAGCAGCCGCGTCTGCGTCCACGAGCCGTCGCCGCGCGCCAGGCCGAACACCAGCAGCGTGGCGGCGAGCGCGCCGGAAAAGGCGCCGCCGTGGATGAACGCCAGGGGCAGGCCGAAGAGCATGGCCGCCAGCGCGCCGACCGAGGCGCCGCCCGAGATGCCGAGCACGTAAGGATCGGCCAGCGGGTTCCTCAGCAGCACCTGCATCAGCGCCCCGGCCAGCGCCAGCAGCGCGCCGCAGGCGAAGGCCGCCAGCGCGCGCGGCAGGCGCAGTTCGCGCACCACGTCCGCCGCCACGCCCCCGCCGCCGCCGAAGAGCGCCGCGGCGAACTCGCCCGGCGCCAGCGGCAGGCTGCCCGCCGCCAGCGCGGCGACCAGGCTCGCCAGCCCGAGCAGGGCGAGGAGCAGGATCACCAGCAGGGCGCGGCGGCGCGTGGGCATGGCTAACTCCCTTCCCCCTCTCCCCCTTTCCGGGGAAGGGGGTAATGGTTGTTTGCCGCTGAGCGGCTCCGTGTCGCTGACTGCGCCGTCCTTGGGGCGGCCCGGCAGACGGCGCTCATTTGAAGTCGTAGCGGGCGCTCAGGACGAAGCTGCGCCCGTCGGCCGGATAGTAATAGTGATCGGCGATCCAGGGCGAATAGCCGGCATAGGGCGCGTAGCGCTTGTCGAAGGCATTGAGCAGGCGCGCGGTGACCGTCCAGGGCTGCAGGTTCCAGGCGGCCTGCAGGTCGAGCGTCGTGTAGCCCGCCAGCATGCCGCGCACGTTGTCGTAGTCGCCGCTGTAGCGGCGCGCGCCGACATAGTTGGCCATGGCCGTGTAGCTGCCCGCGCGCCCGGCATCCCAGTTGAGCCGCAGCGTGGCCTTGTTGCGGGGCACCAGCGGAATGCGGTTGCCGTCATACGGCCCGCTGCGGAACTCGGCGTCGGTGTAGGCGTAGGCCAGCTTCGCCTTGAGGCGCTCGGCGACGCGCCAGTCGACCTCGGCCTCGAGGCCCTGCCGGCGCGTCGGATCGAAATTCACGTTCGCGCCCAGCGCGCCGTCGTAGCCGATCTCGTCCTTCAGGCTCATGCTGTAGAGCGAGGCCCGGCCCTGGACCGGTCCCGCCGTGAGGCTGCCGCCCAGCTCGGCCACGGTGCCGTGCTGGGGCTTCAGGTCGCCGGCGAACACCGGCACGCCGAGAAAGGGATTGAAGCCGAACAGCTCGTCGGCGTTGGGAAAGCGGAACGTGGTGCCGACCTTGCCATAGGCGCGCCAGCCCTGGCCGCCGTAGCTCGCGCCCAGATCCCAGGCATTGCGCCGCCGCGTGGCGTCGCCTTCCATGGCCGGAAAGAAGCCGGCGTCCTGGCTGGCGCTCTGCTCCATGCGCTGGCTGCGCGCGCCCAGCGTCAGCGCCCAGGCGTCGCTCAAGGCCGTGGTGTTCTGGAAATAGGCGGCGCTGCTGGTCTGCGCGGCGTGCTGGCGCGGCGCGGTCGTGTAGCGGGCATCGACGTCGCCGTCGTAGTAGTCGATGCCGAGCACGGTCTCGCTGCCGAGCGCGCCCAGGCCGTGGCGCCAGCGCAGCCGCGGCGTGAACGAGAGCATGTCCTTGTTGCGCTCGGCGCGGCTGCCGAACGACGCGTAATTGGCATGCTGGTCCTCCTGCTCCGAGGACACCTCGGCCTCGAACAGGAGCGCCTCGGACACGGCGAGCTTCACGCCCGGGCGCAGGCGGGTGCCGTCGCGCTTCTGCCAGTCGTGCGGCGTCAGGCTGGCGCGCGGGTCGTCACGATACGCGGCGCGCATCAGGTAGCCGGGCAGGCCGGAGGAATCCTTGTAGGCGGCGTAGTCGACGAAGACCTCGCCGGCGCCGAGATAGGCGCCGGCGCGGCCGGAGAGCGACTGCTGGTCCTGCTGGCTGTTCTTGCGCCAGCCGTTGCTGTCGGCATAGTGGGCGAAGACATTGATATAGCCGCGCTCCCCGCCGCCTGCGCCATGGACGTCGAGGCCGCTGCGGCCGTAGCTGCCGGCGCTCGCCGTGGCGGCGGCGCGCGGACGGCCGGACTTGTCGGTGACGATGTTGATGACGCCGCCGGTGGCGCGATCGCCGTACAGAACGGTGCCGGCGCCGCGGATGATCTCGATGCGCTGCACGCTCTCGAGCGGAATCGCCGACCAGCTGATGGAACCCATGTCGATCGGGTTGAGGCGCTGGCCGTCGAGCAGGATGAGGGTGTTGCTGCTGGCGGTTTCGCCGAAGCCGCGCAGGTCGACCGTGGCATCGACGCCCAGGCTGCCGTAGAGGGTGCGCACATCGACGCCGGCGGCGGTTCTCAGGATGTCGGGCAGGTTCGTCGCCGGCGTGTTGCGCATGTCCTCGCGCGTGATCACCGTGATGTTGGCCGGCACGCGCGGGTCCGCCTCGGTGAAGCGGGTGGCGCTGACGATGACCGCCGCCTCGTCCTCGGCGGCGGCGGGAAATGAAATGAAAAGACTGCCCAGTGCGAGCGCGAGGGCACGTTTTTCGAAGTGCATGTGGATGGCTCCCAATTCCGGCCTGCGTCCCCGCTGCCGGACAGTGTCGATAAAACGGAAACGTGCAAGGGAGCTGCAAACGGAGCGGGCTGGGCCCGGAGCCGGTGGCCGCACCCCCGCGGCGATTCCGTACTGGTCTGTCCGAGGCCGGTATCCGGGCTCGCAAGTCTTGATCCGCCGCCTTCCCGGGCAAGAGCGCCTAGCAGGAGGAAACACGTATGCGTTGGGCTTAGGCGGCGATGGATGCAAGGCGCAGCGCGCCGCCCGCAGTCAACTGCGGGCAAGCGCTGCAACGACGCAGACGCGCCGCCTAAGCCCAACCCGCAGGGGCGTCGGCATTCGGCCGCGGCACGGCGTTGCGCCTCCTTGCTTGGGAATTACCCAAGCTGCGTCAGCGCGCCTTGTTCCGCAGCCGAATGCCTTAGCCGCATACGTGTTTCCTCCTGTTAGGCGCTCTCCACCCAGTGGCGTTTTGGCGGACCCGCACTCGCTTACCGTTGCGGGGGCAGCCGAGGCATTGCCGGCAGGGCCGGCGCACCTCGTTCCCGTTTAACCCGCCGGCGGAGGGCCGGCGAAGCACCTGGAACAGGATGCCGCGCGGAAATAACCGCACGGCGGGCGGGATTATAGCGGGAATTGCCAAAAGTCAGTCCCGGCAGGACGGCGCCTTCGCCACTGCCGTCACAAACCACATTCAGAATTCCCTGTTATTGCTTGACGTGAAACCGCTTTCTTTGTTAGTTTGTCGCGATGGACCGGGATCTATTCGCCCTCGAAGAACGCATCCAGCAGTTCGTCACCCTGTGCCAGAACCTGCGCTCGGAGAACCAGGAACTGCGCACGCGCGTGGCCGGACTCGAAGTCGAGCGCAACCGCCTCAACGAAAAGATCGAGACGGCCTGCAGCCGCCTCGAGTCCCTCATGGAGCGGGTGCCCGAGTGACGGCAAGGAAGGACGCCAACACGCTCGACATCGTCCTCATGGGGCGCGAATACCGCGTCGCCTGCGCGCCGGAAGAGCGCGAGGCCCTGCAAAGCGCCGTCGCCCTGGTCGACGAGAAGATGCGCGACATCGGCGAGAAGACCAAATCCACCGGCGAGCGCCTCGCCGTCATGACGGCGCTCAACCTCGCCCACGAACTGCTCTCCATCAAGCTGCCCGGCGGTTTTGACATGCAGGAGTTCCGGCGTAGAATCGGCGCCATGCAGGCGCAGCTCGACGAGGCGATGGCCAGCCAGGAACAGTTGTTCTAGCCCGTCCTTCCCTCCCGGGCGCGGCGTCAAGATTTCCCCTGCGGTGTTCGCCAAGGTCAACCATTCCTTGAACCAATGACTTGGCATTGGCTGCGGACCAAAGCGTCACTTTTGTGAGCGTCCCACGCCGGACGCGCCTGCGGTGACCGGAAAGCGGCCACTCTGGACCTCAGGTTCAGGATGCCGGCCTAGCGGCACAGGCGGGGGATCCCATCAAAAGCGCGGATTTTTCCGCGCTTTGTTTTTGCGGAGCGCGCATGAGATTCTGGTTGATGAAAAGCGAGCCCGAGGCCTACGGCATCGACGACCTCGCGCGCGACAAGGTGACCGCCTGGTGGGGCGTGCGCAACTACCAGGCGCGCAACTTCATGCGCGACCAGATGAAGCTCGGCGACCGCGGCTTCTTCTACCACTCCAACTGCGCCGAGCCGGGCATCGTCGGCATCGTCGAGGTGGCGAAGCTCGCCTACCCCGACGCCACCCAGTTCGACAGAAAGCACAAGTATTTCGACCCGAAGTCTTCGCCGGACGACCCGCGCTGGCTCAACGTCGACGTGAAGCTGGTGAAGAAGACGAAACGGGTGGGCCTGGCCGAGTTGCGCAGCCACAAGGAACTCGCCAACATGCGCACCCTGGCCAAGGGCAACCGCCTGTCGATCACGCCGGTCGACCCGGCGGAATGGAAATTCATCACGGAGAAACTGATGGGGGAGAAATCGTGAGCGGGTGGTGGCTCGCCTACCCGCTGCTCGGCTGCTTCGCCGGCTTCATCGCGGGCCTGTTCGGCGTCGGCGGCGGCCTGACCATCGTGCCGCTGCTGTTCATGATCTTCTCTGCCCAGGGCTTCCCGCCGGAGCACGTCATGCACCTGGCGCTCGGCACCTCGATGGCGACCATCGTCGTCACCTCGATCTCCAGCATGCGCGCCCACCACGCCCACGGCGCGGTGCGCTGGGAGATCGTGCGGACGATGGCGCCCGGCCTGGTCCTCGGCACGCTGTCCGGCTCGCTCTTCGCCAGCATCGTGCCGACGCGGCCGCTCGCCTTCGTCTTTGCCGCCATCGTCTACTACGCTTCGATCCAGACGATCCTCGACGTCAAGCCGAAGCCGACGCGCGTCCTGCCGCGCACGGCCTGGCTGTTCCTCGTCGGCAGCGTCATCGGCATCGTCTCCAGCCTGGTGGCGGCCGGCGGCGGCTTCCTCTCGATTCCCTACATGGTCTGGCACAACGTGACGATCCACCATGCGGTGGGCACCTCGGCGGCGCTCGGCTTCCCCATCGCGGTGGCGGGCAGCGTCGGCTACATCGCCGCGGGGCTGAACGCCACGGGCCTGCCGCCCCTCAGCCTGGGCTACATCTACCTGCCGGCCTTCGTCGGCGTCTCGGCGATGACCATGCTCATCGCCCCGCTCGGCGCGAAGACGGCGCACCGCCTGCCGGTGAAGCAGTTGAAACGCGCCTTCGGCGTCTTCCTCGCGCTACTGGCGACGAAGATGCTGCACAGTTTGCTTGGCTAGGGCTTCAGGTAGGCAAAGCCTTCCTTCGCCTGCAGGCGGCCGATTTCCGCCACCCCCGAGGGCACGATCTTCGCCTCGGGGATCACCTTGCTCTTGTCGATGTTGCGCCCCTTCAGGGTGAACTCGCAGACGCGGAACTCAACGCCCCTCATGGAGAGGTCTTCCACCGCGGCATCGTAGGGATTGCCGTTCTTGTCCTTGGCGCCCTCGAGCAGGAAGTCGATGCCCCGGTAGTGGGTCACCACGACGATCTTCGCGCTCGGATCGACGGCGAGGTGGTTGCGAATGTTGCGCAGCGCGTCGGTGGCCTGCTCGAGGCCCTGGTTGACGTGATAGATGACCTTGGTGGCATCGGCGCCCTTGCCGGCAGATCCGCCGCCCGAGGCGCAGGCCACGGCGGAGAAGAGGACAAGAGCGGCCAGCAGCATGCGCTGCGCCAGGCTGGGGTTTTCCATGGCGATTCCTTTCGCGGAAGATTCGAATGCCGGATTACGGCCGCACCACGGTCCAGCCCTGCCGGCTCTTCTCGATGATTTCGATGACGCCGGCCTTGACGTAGCCGACTTTCGGGTGCATGTCGGCCTGGGTCAGCTTCTGGCCCCGCATGGTGTTCTCGCACATGAGCACCTGGGCGCCGCTGCCGAGCGTCTCGTCGATGCGGTTCGCCAGCGGGGAGTCGAACTTGAGCATGCCCGAGCCGTGGCCGAAGACGACGAGCTCGATGTTCACCTTGTCCTTGCCGTATTCGGCCTGGATGTTCTTAACGACGTTGAGCGCCTGGTTCCAGGTCTTCGGGTTGTCGTCGCTGACCTGGATCACCACGCCCTGCTTGGTCGGGTTGGCCAGCAGCGGGGGTGCGCTCGCGCCCAGGATTGCGCCCGCCAGCGCAAGCTGCAGGAAGGTTCTGCGGATCATTTCGTCTCTCCTCTCGGGTGGGTGTCACCATGTGAGACGAGCGCGGGTGCCGGAATATTCCCCTTTCGTCGGCCGATCAAGTCCGCTCGCGCGAAGCGGGTATTGTCCCGCCCAGGAATAAATCATGATGCCGCCGCGTCATAATGGCTGACAGGAGAACGAATCCATGAAATGGCTGCAGACGCGGGCGCAGCGCGAATTGACCGAAAAGATCGAGGCGAGCCGGAACCGGCTGTATCGCGTCGCCTTCGCCTGGAGCCATGATGCGGCCCTCGCCGACGACCTGGCGCAGGAAACCCTGGCGCGCGGCCTGGCGCGCATCGGGCAGTTGCGCGAGGCCGAGCGCCTGTCGAGCTGGCTGTTCTCGATCCTGCACCGCTGCTGGATCGACCACCTGCGCCTGCGGCGCGATAACCTCGACGAGGACGCCCTGGCGGAGATGCCCTCCGAACTGCCGGGGCCGGACGGCCAAGCGGAAGCGCAGGAAACGGTCACGCGGGTGCGCACCGCCATTGCGGCCCTGCCGCTCGGGCAGCGCCAGGTGATCACCCTGGTGGACCTGGAGGAATTCACTTATGCGGAGGTCGCCGAGGTGCTGGCGATTCCGATCGGCACGGTGATGAGCCGGCTGTGCCGCGCGCGCGGCGCCCTGCGCGGGCTGCTCGAGCCGGCGACTGAGCAGCCGCGCCTGAGGAGCGTGAAATGAACGACAAGCGGACTTTTTCCGACGAACAGCTGAACGCTTTCGTCGACAACGAACTGGGTATCCAGGAGCGCGAGGAGATTCTCGCCGCCGCGGCCGCCGATGCCGAGCTCGGCCAGCGCCTGTGCGCCTTGCGCGCCGGCAAGGAACTCGTCGGCCATGCCTACGGCCGCGTGCCGGATGCCCGCCGCCGGGCTGGGCGACGCGTTTCCCTCTGGAGCGGGGCGCTGGCGGCGAGCATCGCCCTCGTGATCGGCGTGCTGATCGGCTGGCAGGGGCATCGCGCCAGCCAGGCCGGGCCGGAGCTTTTCGCCTGGGCCGGCGGTCTCTTCAAGCCGCAGCCGGCGCGGGTGCTGATCCATCTCGACAGTTCCCAGGTCGACCGCATGGAAGAGGCGCTGGACATGGCCGAGGCCTATCTCGCCAAGGCCAGCCAGGCCCGGGTGGAGCTGGTGGTCAACAACTCCGGGCTGGATCTGCTGCGGGAGGAGGCGACGCCGCATGCGGCGCGCATCGCCGACCTCGCCCGGCGCCACGAGCTGCTCACCTTCGTCGCCTGCGGCCACGCCATTGCGCGCTACCGCAACGCGGGGCTGGACGTCACGCTGGTGCCGGAAGCAAGGGTGGAGCGCACCGCGGTCGAGCACATCGTCGACCGCGTGCGCCAGGGGTGGACTTACCTGAAGATCTGAGCGGCAGGCCGCGCGACCTGCGCGGGCTCGGCGGCAAAGCCGATGCCGGAGAAGGCGGCGGCCAGGCACATCGCCGCGAATGCGATGAGCACCTTGGCCTTGTGCTTCCAGGGGCTGGCCGGCCCCTTCAGTTTTTCGTTACGCATATTCCCTCCTCCAAGGGTGACCCGCGACGCTCCGTGACCCGCGACGCGCTGCGGATACGATACACCGCGCCGCCCGGCGGATACAACGAATTATTTGATACCTGAATTAAAACGGGTCAGCCGGCAAAACGTTGACGCAGCAGGTTCTTCTGCACCTTGCCCATGGCGTTGCGCGGCAGGTCGTCGACGAAATGGACGGCCTTCGGCACCTTGAAGCCGGCGATGCGGCCCTTCAGCTCGGCGATGATGCCTTCGGCGGAAACGCCCTCGCCCCCCTTGCCGCGCACCACCACGGCAGTGACCGCCTCGCCGAAGTCCGGGTGCGGCAGGCCGATGACGGCCGATTCGGCCACCCCCGGCAGGGCGTCGATGGCTTCCTCGATTTCCTTCGGATAGACGTTCAGCCCCCCCGTGATGATGAGGTCCTTGTTGCGGCCGATGATGGCGAGATAGCCGTCCGGGTCGAAGCGGCCCATGTCGCCGGTGCGGAAGAAGCCCTCCGGCGTGAACTCCTCCTTCGTCTTCTCGGGCATGCCCCAGTAGCCAATGAAGACGTTGTCGCCGCGCACCTGGATGTGGCCGATCCCGCCGGGGGGCAGGGGCTTGTCCGAATCATCCACCACGCGCACCTCGGTGCCCGGCAGGGGAAAGCCGACCGTGCCGCCGCGGCGCTCGCCCGCGAGCGGGTTGGAGGTGAACATGCCTCCCTCGGTCATGCCGTAGCGCTCGAGGAGGGTGTGGCCGGTGCGTTCGCGGAATTCATTGAAGGTCTCCGGCAGCAGCGGCGCCGAGCCGGAGATGAAGAGGCGCATGTGGGCGACGGTCTCGCGCGTCAGCCCCTTCTCCTGCAGCAGGCGCACGTAGTAGGTCGGCACGCCCATGAATACGGTCGCCTCTTTCATCAGCCGCAAGGCGCGCGCCGCGTCGAACTTCGGCTCGAACAGCATCGGGCTGCCGTTCAGGAGCGCGCAGTGCGTGGCGACGAAAAGGCCGTGCACATGGAAGGTCGGCAGCATGTGCAGCAGCACGTCGCCGGGGCGGAAGCCCCAGTATCGGTGCAGCACGGCGGCGTTGGCGGCCAGGTTGCGGTGGGTGAGCATCGCCCCCTTCGAGCGGCCGGTGGTGCCGGAGGTGTACAGGATGGCGGCGAGGTCGCCCGGCGCAGACTGCACGGTGGCGAAGCTGCCGGGCATCTCCGCCGCCGCCGCAACGAGGCTGCCGTCACCGCGCTCGCCGAGGTCGTGCACCAGCGGCACGCGCGCCGCCCAGGCCAGTTCCTGCGCCTCCTCGAACTTCTCCGGCCGGCAAACGAAGAGGCCCGGCTTCGCATCGTTCAGGAAGTACTCGACCTCGCCGCGCTGGTAGGCGGGATTGAGCGGCAGGAAGACGCCGCCGGCACGCAGGCAGCCGAAATAAAGGTACAGGGCTTCCGGCGACTTCTCCACCTGCGCGGCGACGCGGTCGCCCGGCTTGATGCCGGCCGCAACAAGCAGGCCGGCGTACCGAGCGGACTGACTTTCCAGCTCGGCGTAGCTGACACGGCGGCCGTCGGGCAGGATCAGGCAGGGGGCATCCGGGTCGGCCGGAAAGCGCCCGGCGAGGAGGGCATGCAGATTTTCGTTCACGGGTTCAGTTCGACTGGTCGGGCAGCCACATGACGATCTCGGGGAAGAGCGCCAGCAGCACGATATAGAGCCCCATGATGACGATGAAGGGCATGACGCCGCGCATGATCTGGCGGAAGGTGATGTCGGGCGCGATGCCGTTGATGACGAAGAGGTTGAGGCCCACCGGCGGCGTGATGAGGCCCATCTCCATGTTGATGGTGAGGATGATG
>WBZP01007921.1_pt1 | contig 10148 bp, 11 predicted proteins | sample 5204301 | NCBI WGS metagenome assembly WBZP01 (sample SAMN12412401, study PRJNA552823) | activated sludge metagenome | isolation source: activated sludge from nitrification reactor of wastewater treatment plant... | place: USA: Pennsylvania | collected 2017 | reverse complement strand
GGTGCTGTCCGAGGCGGTCGAGCTGCTCGACGACATCGTCGACGACACGCTGCTCAACGCGATCGCCGACGGCACCTTCGGCCTCATGAAGCGCCCCGCCGACGCGGGTCGCGGCCTCGACGGCGTGGTGCGCAAGGAGCCGGGCTACCTCAACCCCGCGACCGACCTGCTCGAGGAAGGGGCCACGCGGTGACCGCGTCGGGCAAGCAGAGCAAGCACATCGTCCGCCCGTACGGCGACGCCACGGGCGACGGCATGGTGCAGGTGTCGTTCACGCTGCCGCTGCCGCACGACAAGCGGGCAGAGGGCGCGGCGCAGCTGCTCGCGAACAAGATGGGCATCGACCCGGCCATGGTCGTCCACGCCAAGGCGATGGGCCCTGACTTCACCTTCTTCGTGGTCTACGGCTCGGTCGACCACCTCGTCGACGTCCGCGACGTCACCGTGGTCGAGCGCGACTACCCGCTGCTGTCGCCCAAGGAGGTGAACACGGCGATCAAGAAGGGCCTGCGCCGCCCGCTGGTCGTCGTCGGCGCCTGCATCGGCACCGACGCCCACACCGTCGGCATCGACGCGATCCTCAACATCAAGGGCTTCGCGGGCGAGAAGGGCCTCGAGTACTACTCCGAGATCACCGTCGTGAACCTCGGTGCCCAGGTGTCGGTGCCCGACCTCGTCGAGCAGGCGCGCGCCCACAAGGCCGACGCCGTCCTGGTCTCGCAGGTCGTCACCCAGCGCGACGCGCACCTGCACAACACCAAGGAGATGAGCGCCGCGTTCCGCGAGGCGTTCCCGGCCGACAAGCGGCCGCTCCTCGTCGTGGGCGGTCCGCGCTTCGACGAGCTGGCCACCGGCGAGCTCGGTGTCGACCGCATCTTCGGCCGCGGCACCACCCCGGGCGAGGTCGCGTCCTACCTCGTCTCCGCGCTCGTCCCCGCCCCCTCGACCCGGAAGAAGGCCTCGTGAACGACGACCACCGCCTCGGCATGTCGGTCACCCACCGCCGCTACGTGCCCTACTCGCACGCGCACTACGGCGGCAACCTCGTCGACGGCGCCTACGTGCTCGCCATGTTCGGCGACGTCGCCACCGAGCTGATGATCCGCACCGACGGCGACGAGGGGCTGTTCGCCGGCTACGACGCCGTCGCGTTCCGGGCGCCGGTGATGGGCGGCGACGTCCTCGAGGCGACCGCCACGGTCACCCGCGTCGGGACCCGCTCGCGCGGCATGTCGTTCGAGGCGCGCGTGGTCTGCCGCGCGGCACCGGAGCGCTCCGCCTCGGCCGCCGACGTCCTCGTCGACCCGATCGTCGTCACCACCGCCACCGGCACCGTCGTCGCGCCCGCCTGATCACCGGTCGTCGTGGCCGTCGTTCTGCTGGAATGTCGGCCGTGAGCACCGGGGGAGCAGCCGCACGCTGGGTCCTCCCGTCCTTGCGCGGCTACCAGCGCTCGTGGGCCGGTCGCGACCTGGTGGCCGGGCTGGTGCTGTCGGCGCTGCTGGTGCCGCAGGGCATGGCGTACGCCGAGCTCGCCGGCCTGCCGCCTGTGACCGGCCTCTACACCTCGATCCTGTGCCTCGTCGGCTACGCGCTCGTCGGGCCGTCACGCCTGCTCGTGCTCGGTCCGGACTCGGCGCTGGGCCCGATGATCGCGGCGACGATCCTGCCGCTGCTCGGTGCCGAGGGCGACCCGGTGCGCGCCGTGCTGCTCGCGTCGGCGCTCGCGATCGCGACCGGTCTGCTCATGCTCGGTGCCGGGCTCGGCAAGCTGGGCTACGTCGCCGACCTGCTCTCCAAGCCGACGATCCTCGGCTACATGAGCGGCCTCGCGCTCACGATCCTCGTCGGCCAGCTGCCCAAGCTGCTCGGATTCTCGGTCGACTCCGACTCGTTCCTCGGCGACGTCGTCGCCACCGTGCAGGGGATCGCCTCGGGCGAGGTGCTCGCGCCCGCCGCGGCGATCGGCCTGCTCTCCCTCGTGCTGATCCTCGTCCTCGACCGGTTCCTGCCCAAGCTGCCCAACGTCCTCATCGCCGTGGTCGTCGCCATGGCGGTCAGCGTCGTCGTCGGCCTGGAGGAGCGCGGCGTGAAGGTGATCGGCACGCTCCCGCAGGGGCTGCCGTCCTTCCACGTCCCCGTGCTGGCGCTCGACGACCTCGCCGTGATCACGGTCGGCGCCGTCGGCATCGCGCTGGTCGCCCTGGCCGACACGATCTCGACCTCGACGTCGTTCGCGGAGCGCACCGGGGAGGAGGTCGACGGCAACCGGGAGATGATCGGCATCGGTACGGCGAACATCGCAGCCGGTCTGTTCCAGGGCTTTCCCGTGAGCACCAGCGGCTCACGCACGGCGGTCGCCGAGAGCGCCGGCTCCAAGACCCAGGTGACCGGGCTCGTGGGCGCGGTCGTCATCGCCCTGATGCTCGTCGCCTTCCCGTCGCTCCTCGCACCGCTGCCGCAGCCGACCCTGGCGGCGATCGTCATCGCCGCTGCGCTGTCGCTGGCCGACATCCCGGCGGCACGGCGCCTGCGCCGGCAGAGCCGCGGCGACTTCCTCGTGTTCCTCGCCGCGTTCCTCGGCGTCACGCTGCTCGGCGTCCTGCCCGGCATCATCATCGCGATCGTCGTGTCGGTGGGGACGGTGTTCGCGCGCATCTGGCGGCCGTACACGACAACGCTCGGACGGGCCGAGGGCGTGCCCGGGCTCCACGACCGCTCGCGCTACCCGGACGCCGAGATCGTCCCGGGTTGCACGGTCTACCGCTTCGACGCACCGCTGATCTTCGCCAACGCGGGCACCTTCCGACGCGACGTGCTGCGCCTGGCCAACGCCGAGCCGCGGCCGCAGTGGATCGTCGTCGCCGCCGAGCCGATGACCGACGTCGACACCTCTGCCGCGGACATGCTCGAGGACCTGCTCGTCGAGCTCGACGGATCGGGGATCGAGCTGCACCTCGCAGAGCTCAAGGACCGCGTCCGGATCAAGGTGGAGCGGTTCGGGCTCCAGCACCCGATCCCAGCGGACCGCTTCCACCCGACGGTCAACGACGCCGTGCGCGACTTCCGCCGCGAGACCGGCGCGGACTGGCAGCCGCCGCAGGAGGGCGATCGGCCGACGGACGACGGCGACGCGTCGTAGTGTCGACGGGTGGCCCGCTACTTCGACGTGCACCCGCAGAACCCCCAGGCACGGTCGATCGCCCAGCTCGTCGCGCTGCTGCGCGACGGCGGTCTCATCGCCTATCCGACCGACTCCGGCTACGCCCTCGGCGCCGCGTTCGGCAACGTCCAGGCGCTCGCGCGCATCCGCGAGATCCGCCACCTCGACGACCGGCACCACTTCACGGTCGTGTGCCGCGACTTCGCGCAGATGGGCCCCTACGTCCAGGTGTCGAACGCCATGTACCGCACCGTGAAGGCCTGCACGCCGGGGCCGTACACGTTCATCGTCCCGGCGTCGCGCGAGGTGCCGCGGCGCCTGCAGAACCCCAGCAAGCGCAGCGTCGGCATCCGCATCCCCGACCACACCGTCGTGCGGGCCCTCCTCGCCGAGCTCGGCGAGCCGCTCGCCTCGAGCACGCTGCTGCTGCCGGGGGACGAGGCGCCGCTCACGGACGGCTGGGAGATCAAGGAGCGCCTCGACCACCTCGTCGACGCGGTCGTCGACTCCGGCGAGTGCGGGTCGCAGCCGACGACCGTGGTCGACCTCAGCGGCGACGAGGCCGTGGTGCTCCGGGTGGGCGCCGGCGACGCGGCCCGCTTCGAGTGACCACCGCCGGCTGAGGCGGAACTCAGGGCGCTCCTGCGTCGTCGCTCCGGTGTGACCGGTTCCGGAGCCGGGCCGGGGGACCGTGCTCCCGTAGCCTGTGGCCATGCCTGAGCCCGCCGACGCCTCCGCGCGCGGGCGGCTGCTGCTCCGCGTCCTCGGAGCGATCGGCGGCGGGCTGCTGCTCGTGATCTCGTTCCCGCCCTACGACGTGGTCTGGCTCGCACCCCCGGCGCTGGCGGTCATGACGCTCTCGTGGCACGGCGTCCGCGCCCGCCGCGGCTTCTGGCTGGGCCTGCTCTCCGGCGCGGCGTTCCTCCTCTGGCACCTGCACTGGATGACCGTCATCGGCGACGACGCGTGGCTGCTGCTCGGCCTGGCCTTCTCGCTCTTCTACGGGCTCATCGGGGCCGGCGTCGCGGCGACCTCGCAGCTGCGCGTGTGGCCGCTGGCCGTGCCGCTCATGTGGGTCGCGGTCGAGGCGCTGAGAGGTCGGGTGCCTTTCGGCGGGTTCCCCTGGGGCGACCTCGCCTTCGGTCAGACCACGACCACCCTGACGCCGTACGCCGCGTGGGGCGGTGCGCCGCTGGTCTCCTTCGCGATCGCCTTCATCGGCGCGCTGCTCGCCTACGCCTGGACCGTCCGCGACCGTCCGCGCGCAGCGGTGGGCACGCTCGTCGCCGTCGCCGTCGTCAGCACCGCGGGCGGGCTCGTGCCGCTGCCGGTCGAGGGCGAGACCGCGGGGGGGCCGGCGTACACGACCGCAGCGGTGGTGCAGGGCAACGTCGCCGGGCCGGGCATGGACGCCTTCGGCGACACGCGCGCCCTCGTGCTCTCCAACCACGTCCGCGAGACCGAGCGGCTCGCGGCCGACGTGCGCGCGGGCCGCGCGCCCCAGCCCGATCTCGTGATCTGGCCGGAGAACGCCAGCGACCTCGACCCCTACGCCAACCCCGACGCGCGCCGGCTGATCCAGCAGGCGGTCGACGCCGTCGACGCACCCGTGCTCGTCGGCGCGGTCGTCACCAAGCCCGACGACCCGACGCACATCTGGAACGTCGGCATCGTGTGGCAGCCGGCGGGCGGGGGTCAGGGCGGCGGACCGACGTCGTTCTACGTCAAGCAGCACCCGGTGCCCTTCGGGGAGTGGGTGCCCTTCCGCGACATCCTGGCGAAGGTGATCACGCGGTTCGACCGCGTGCCCCGCGACTTCGCGCCGGGCGACAGCACCGGGGTGCTGCAGGTCGGCCCGGCGCTCGTCGGCGACCTCATCTGCTTCGAGGTCGCGTACGACGACCTCTCGCGCAACGCGGTCCGCGGCGACGGCGTCACCGGGCCCCTCGCGGGGGAGGGCGCCCGGATCCTCGCCGTCCAGACGAACAACGCGACCTACGGCCTCACCGGTCAGCCCGAGCAGCAGATGGCGATGTCGCGCCTGCGCGCCGTCGAGCACGGCCGAGCCGTTCTGGTCGCGGCGACGTCCGGCATCAGCGCGGTCGTGGCCCCCGACGGCACCATCGAGCAGCAGCTGCCGGAGTTCGTGGCCGGGCACCTCGTGGCCGAGGTTCCGCTGCGCGACACCCTGACCGTGGCCGACCGGCTGGGCGCGCTGCCCGCGCTGGCCGCCCTGGCGGGCGCACTGGGGCTGCTGGTGGTGGTGCTGGTGCGATCGCGGCGCCGACGCGACGTAGGCTTCATGGAGAGCAGGCCGAGCGAGGAGTCCCTACCGTGACCGAGGCGTCGTACGCCGACCTGGGACGCATCGTCGTGATCGTCCCGACCTACAACGAGCGGGAGAACCTCGAGCGCATCGTGGCCCGGCTGCGTGCCTCCGTCCCGGAGGCCGACGTCTTGGTCGCCGACGACAACAGCCCCGACGGCACCGGGCAGATCGCCGACGACCTCGCGGCCGCCGACGACCACGTGAAGGTCATGCACCGCGAGGGCAAGCAGGGCCTCGGCGCGGCCTACCTCTCGGGGTTCGCGTGGGCGCTCGAGAACGGCTACGGCGTCGTCGTGGAGATGGACGCCGACGGGTCGCACCAGCCCGAGCAGCTGCCCCGCCTGCTCGACGCGCTGCGCGACGCCGACCTCGTGCTCGGGTCGCGCTGGGTGCCCGGCGGCTCGGTGGTCAACTGGCCCAAGTCTCGCGAGGCGCTGTCGCGCGGCGGCAGCCTCTACACCCGCCTCATGCTCGGCGTGCCGATGAAGGACGCCACCGGCGGCTATCGCGCGTTCCGCGCCGACACGCTGCGCACGCTCGACCTCACCGGCATCGAGAGCGCCGGCTACTGCTTCCAGGTCGAGCTCGGCTGGCGCGCGGTGAAGGCCGGGCTGCGCGTGAAGGAGGTCCCGATCGAGTTCGTCGAGCGGGAGCTCGGCGACTCGAAGATGAGCCAGAAGATCGTGGTCGAGGCGCTGTGGCGCGTGACCGCGTGGGGCGTGGAGGACAAGGCCGCGAAGGCCAAGCGGCTGCTGGCCGGGAAGCGCTCCGGCGCGGGCTGGTGATCGCATGAGCCCGTGGTTCCTGCTGCTCGGGGCGCTCTACGTCGTCCTCGAGTGGTTCGTGGCATCGTGGCTCGCGTCCTACATCGGCTGGCTCGGCGTCGTTGTCGTCGTCCTGCTGCTGGTCCTCGTCGGCGCCGCGGTCATGCGCCGAGCCGGTGCTGCCGCTTTCCGCTCGCTGCGCCCGGTGCAGGTCGACGGCGTCACCGTGCAGCAGCAGCTGACCCAGCAGACCGTCGAGCAGGTCGGCCGTGACATGGGCGACGCCGGCGCGCTGTTCGTCGCCGGCCTCCTGATCGCGATCCCCGGCATCGTCACGAGCGTCGTCGGCCTGGTGCTCCTCGTGCCCCCGGTGCGGCGCTGGGCGCGTCGCGTGGTCGCGCGGACGGTGCGCCGCCGGGCCGAGGCTGCGGGCCTCGTCGTCGACGGCCGGACGACCACGATGCGCACGACGGTCGCCGGCGACGTCGTCCGCGAGGACACCGTGGTGCACGAGGACTTCGGCGCCGACCGCCCGGTGCGCGGCGAGCTGCTGCAGGGCGAGGTCGTCCGCGACGACGACCCGCCGCGCTAGGGCCCCCGGGAAAGCCCCGAGCCCGCCGCCTCGGGGGCGACGGGCTCGGAAGGGGAAGCAGCTCCGACCGCGGGGTCGGACCGGGGGGATGCCTCAGGCGGTCTTGCGGGCCGGGGCGTTGCTCTCGCGGAGCAGCTCGAGGCGCTCCTGGAGCAGGACCTCGAGGTCCTCGATGGAACGGCGCTCGAGGAGCATGTCCCAGTGGGTGCGCACGTGCTTGGTGGGCTTCGGCTCGGGCTTCTCGCCGTCGCGGATGACCGCCTCGGCGCCGCACCGGCACTCCCAGACCGCCGGGACCTCGGCCTCGACGGAGAAGGGCATCGAGACGGTGTGGCCGTTCGGGCAGTCGTAGTGGACCGTCTGGCGGGGGGCCAGCTCGACGTGGTCGTCGGTCTCGTAGCTCGTCGCGCCGAGCCGGGTGCCGCGGAGGGCGCCGTCGCTCATGGTGTCGTCCTGCCTGTCGGGGTGGGCCGCGGGTGGGGTGCGGTCCGCGTACGGTGCTAACGGTTGAGACGCACCCGGTGTTCCCGCGGTTCGCCGGACGGAAACTCGTCCGATAAACGGTCCGAGGGGCCGTGGCGCACGCCACACCCGCCACGGTCGGACCATCGGCGTCGGGGGAGCCCCGACCTGACCCCTGTCACCCGTTCGGCGTAGTCGATCCGGTGCGGCGGGGGAGCGGCCCTAGAGGACGGCGGGGACCTCGTTGCCGGCGTCGACGACGCCGGTGCGCATGTCGACGCGGCGCAGCAGGACGATGCCGACGGCGAAGAAGACCACGAGGGCGACGATGGCCCAGCGGTAGGACCCGGTGAGCTGGTGGACGACGCCGAACAGCAGCGTGCCCAGCCACGACGTCCCGCGCTCGCAGGCCTGGTAGAGGCTGAAGTACTCGCCCTCGCGGCCACGGGGGATCAGCTGGGAGTACATCGAGCGCGACAGCGCCTGGGTTCCCGCGACCACGAGGCCGATGCCGATGGCCAGGAGCAGGAAGAGGGCGACGCTGCCCTTGGGCACGACGAAGCCGACGCCGACGAGCAGGATCCAGATGAACAGCGCGCCCATCACCACGGAGTAGGCGCCGCGCCGGGCGGCGATCCGCCCCATCGCCAGCGCGCCGACGATGCCGAAGATGTTGACGAGGATCACGGCCAGGAAGATGTAGGTCTGCTTCATGCCGAGCTCGTACTGCCCGTAGACAGCAGCGGCCGCGATGACGGTCTGCACGCCGTCGTTGAAGAACAGGAACGCGAGCAGGAAGCGCAGCGTCTGCGGGTAGTCGCGCGCGTGGTCGATCGTCTCGCGCAGCTGGCGGAAGGAGTTGCCGAGGCTGACGTGCGCGTCGGGCTTGAGCGCCGGGTGGTCCTTGAGGCGCAGGTACGGGATGAACGTGAAGACCGCCCACCAGAGGCCCGCGACGAGGAAGAGGATGCGCACGAGCGCGCCGGTCTCGAGGCCGAACGGCTTGATGGTGAGGACGATCAGGCTGATGACGAGCAGCGTGACGCCGCCGACGTAGCCGAACGCCCAGCCCTTCGTCGACACCGCGTCGCGCTCGTCGGGCTCGGCGATGTCGACGAGGATCGCGGAGAAGACGGTGAGGCTGGCGATGAGGCAGACGTTGCCGATGATGACGAGGATCGCGCCGAGCCCCCATGCCGTGCCCTGCACGAAGAACAGGCACGCAGCAGCAGCGGCGCCCACCCACGCGTAGCCGGCGAGCCAGCGCTTCTTCGACGGCGAGCGGTCGGCGAGGGCACCGACGATGGGCATGAGGACGAAGGAGAGCACCGTCGCGATGGTGATGACGTAGAAGACGGCGGAGCCGGGGGAGACCGGGATCCCGAGCAGGCTGAGGTCGTTGGTGCACGGGGCGTCGTCGGTCGCGTCGGGGCAGCCGGCGGCGTTGTTCGCGATGCTCGTCAGATAGGGCAGCGCGAGGACGACGGAGACGGTCGTGACGAACGCCGACTGCGCCCACTCGTACCAGTACCAGGCCTTCTGCTCCTTGCGACGGACGGGCAGGTCGTCCCAGGTGCGCGGCTCCGCGAGGCTCATGGCGCCGATGATGCCGACTCGCGGCCCGCGGCGGGTGCGACCCGCCCAATCCGGTGGGGCTGTTCCGCGGTCCGGCGGGTCCGGCCCGTGCGGCAGGATGGGGGGATGGACCTGCGTGTGCTGCCCGAGCGGCTGTCGGTGTGCCGGCTCCCCGTCGACGCGCCGTGGCCGGTGCCCGCGCCGGGGACGTCGTTCTTCTCCGTCACGCGCACGGCCGGCGAGGTCTCCCTGGTGTGCACCGAGGACCAGGCGCCGTCCGGCGAGCACGTCCGGGTCGAGCCGGACTGGCGCGCCCTCGAGGTCGCCGGCCCGATGGACTTCTCGATGGTCGGCGTCATGGCCGAGCTGACCGCGCCGCTCGCCGACGTCGACGTGAGCGTCTTCGTGCTCTCGACGTACGACACCGACTACGTCCTCGTGCACGCGGCGGCGCTCGAGCGCGCCATCGAGGCGCTGCGAAGCGCCGGGCACGCGGTGCACGCCGGCTGATGCGGCCCGAGCTGCACGACGCACCGCGGCCCATCGACGTCGACCTGCTCACGGCGTACGTCGCCACCGAGGTGCTCGACGACGACGGCACCGTGTGGTCCGGTCCCGACGCGGTACCGGTCGACGGCGAGGTCTGGGTCGTGACGGCGGAGAACCCGTTCAGCGAGCTGCGGGACGCCTCGGTCAACGCCGCGGCGATGGCGGAGCTCGAGGGGGTGATCCGCGCGGCCGGCCACGATCCCGTCGTCATGGTCGGACGAGCGCCGGACCTGTCGTGGTCGGAGGACTGCTTCGGCGTGCACGGCGACGTCGGCGACCTCGTCCGCGCGTGGGGCCGTGAACGCGGCCAGCACGCCGTGTTCCGGCTCACGGGCGACGCCCACGACGTCGTGTCCTGCTGGAGCGGCGAGGTCCTCGCCACCCGGGTGCGCGCGCCGCAGCCGTAGACGCGCGACGCATCCGGGGGGCGACGTACCCTGGCCGCCCACGGGGGAGGGTGCGCGCATGGACGAGAAGCAGGGGCCAGCGGGGGCCGATGTCGGGCCGCCGCTCGTCCTCGCGACCGAGGCGGCCCCGAGCGCGACGGTTGAGCCGTTCGCCGATGTGCCTCCAGATCCGGGTTCCGGTGCGGGCCGGCGCCGCACGCTCCGCCGTCGCTGGCTCGTCGCTGCCCTGGCGGTCGCCGTGCTGGGCACGACGCTCGTCGGATCGGTCGCGATGCGCCCGCCCGGCAGCACCGCGGCCATCGGGGAT
>WBZP01007920.1_pt1 | contig 10151 bp, 20 predicted proteins | sample 5204301 | NCBI WGS metagenome assembly WBZP01 (sample SAMN12412401, study PRJNA552823) | activated sludge metagenome | isolation source: activated sludge from nitrification reactor of wastewater treatment plant... | place: USA: Pennsylvania | collected 2017 | reverse complement strand
CCGAGCCGGCCACCGCGCCGGAATGAAAGCCAAGGGGAAAGCCCTGGTCCTGGCCGCGTTCGGCGCGCGCGGCACCGGAAAAACCGCATGGGTGCGCCAGCAACTGGCCGAGCTGGCGCCGCCGCGCCTGCTGGTGTGGGACTTCAAGCACGACCCGGCGCTCTCCGACCTTGGCACCGCGCATCGATCGCTGGGCAAGTGCATCGAGGCCATGCGCGCGCCGTCGTTCCAGCTCCGCTATCAGCCCGACCACGGCGCCGACCTGGTCGCGCAGTTCGAACTGGCATGCCGCGCCGCGTTCGTCGTGGGCAACCTGGTGCTATTCGTCGACGAGCTGCCCGAGGTCACGAAGGCCAACCGCGCGCCGCCGGCCTGGCGCCGCTGCGTCAACGTGGGCCGGGACTACACCGGCGCCGATGGCAAGCGCCGCAGCCTGTCGATCATCGGCGCCGGCCAGCGCCCGGCCGAGTGCGACAAATCCTTCATTGCGAACGCTGATGTCATCCACACGGGCCGCCTGTCGCACCAGGCCGACGCGCGCGAGCTGGCCGGCTCCATCGGCTGCGACTTCCGGGAGCTGCTGAGCCTGGCGGACCTGGACTGGATCGAGCGCCGGGCCGGCGAGGTCGAACCGCGACGGGGCCGCCTGAGCTTCGATCGCGCGCCAGCTCGGCCGCGCCGGCGTGTACCTATTCCTAAGCTCTGAAACGTGACGGCCGGGCCGGCCGATCCGACGATTCGGGGCATCCGTTCCACCCCGTCAAGGATCGCCGCCATGGACACCGCAAAGCTTGTTCCCGTCGCCATCGCCCTCGGCATTGCCCTGGCCGTCGCGAAGTTCGCACCGAATCAGATGGTCAAGGCCGGCGCGCTGGGCGCTGCCGGCGTGATCGTCGCCAAGCAGATCCCCTACCTGCGCGAAGCCCTGGCCTGATCGGCCGCCAGCTCTCGCACCAGGTCAACCCGTCAACCAGCCGCGCAAAGGTATCCGGCCATGAACCAGCTCCGCACGCTCAACCCGTTCAACAATGTCGTGAACACCGGCATTGCGAACTGCGACCTGAATCCCCTCCTGGGCACCACCCTGGAGGGCATCAACCTGTCGCTTGGCGGCACGTTCACGAAGGCCATGATCACGCTGATCCAGCTCAAGGCGAACGGGAAGGTCATTTTCGAGACCACCGGCACGAATCTGGACCTGTCGGAGAACTTCAAGAACTACGCCGCGGCCGACGCGACCAAGCTGACCATCGATTTCATGGACCGCAAGGCGCGGACCGTGAACGCGTTCCAAGCCGGCGCCATCGACCTGTCGCCTGGTTCGGGCATCACGAACCTGCGCCTGGAAGTGACCATCACCGGCGCCACGAGCCCGACCCTGTCCGGCATCGCCGAAGTGTCGCCGGCCATCGCAATCCCGAGCGAAGAGGCCATCCGCTGGTTGATCCACCGCCGGCACCGCAACAGCCAGACCATCGGCGCGGCCGGCACGTTCAGCCTGCAGGTACCGCACATCGATCCATCCGGGGGCGGGTCTGTGTTCAAGCGCATCATGGTCTATTCGGCCAACTGCACCGCGTTCAAGGCCATGCGCGAGGGCATCACCGAATTCGAGGTCACGAAGGCGGAGAACGAGTGGATTCAGAAGCGCGCCGGCCGCAGCCCGCAGACCAACCTGGTCGTGTTCGACCCGGTCCTGGATAACGTCATGGCCGGCCGCGTGTGGGACACCCGGCCCGCGTCCGGCGTGCGCTCCGCTCAGCTCTACGGCACGTTCAGCGCCGGCGAGACCATCGCCATCGAAACCGAAGAGCTGATCCCGCTCAGCATGTATTGAGCCGGGTCGGCGACAAGGGCCACCCATGAGCGCAGTCACTCAGACCGCCATCGCCGCCGAGCAAGCCGACGAAGAGCGCACCAAGCGCCAATTTGTCGGCCTGATCGCGTCCGCGCTGGGGGTCGACCAGAACTACATCGGCGAGGATGGCCGGGCCGTGTCGCCGACCGGCCGCTACATCGTTTCCAACCCGGACGGCACCTGGTCGGAGCTGGGGCAGCCGGTCAGCAGCCTGCAGGGGGCCGCGCAACCGGCCGCGGCCGGCCTGGTGATCACGCCCGGGATGCTGCTGATCGCCGCCGCCGCGCTGCTGCTGCTGCGCTGACGGGGGCCGCATGTCCGGCTACGATGGCGAGGGCACCGGGGTCGACTTCTCGGGCAGTGGTTCCGAGGTCGCGGACGCTGAGGCGCCAGGTCAGGCGGCGCCCGGCGCTGGCCTGAGCTTCAACGGTCGAGGCCTGGGCCTGTCGGTCGCAACCGGCAGCGGCTACAACCTGGCCGGGCCCAGCCTCGGAATCGGCGTGCGGGCAGAGGGCGCAGACCTGGCGCCAGGGCTCGGCGACCGCAGCAGCGTGTCCGCAAGCCTGGCAGGCCTGTCCGTCGATCGCGCCGGCCAAAGTGTCGAGGCGCTGAATCGGTCCGATCAACAGACGCGAGCCACCGTGCAGCTGCTGTCGCAGATCCCCATCATCGGGCCCATGATCGCCCGTGCCTATCAGGGGGGCAGCGCCGTGGCCTCGTACACCGGCGCGAGCACCGCGGCGCCTGGTGCATCGCCCAGCGTGTCCGTCTTCGATGGGGGCAACATGGAGGCCGACCGCGCCGCGCTCGGCTCGCCCGTGCTGGACTATCGCGGCTCGCCCATGGTGCTGCTCGATCGGCCCGGCTTCGCGCCTGGTCCTGGGCGTGCGCTGTACGTCGCTCAGGCCGCGCGCGCGCAGTCCCCCACCTACGCCGGCACGCCGGCGCCATCGAACGCTGGCGCGCTGGTCCTGGCCGGCCTGGCCGCGTTCGCACTCGGGAGCTAACCATGGGCCGCGCTGCACAGATCTATGACTTCACCCTGGCCGCCGGTGGCGTCACGGAAATCCTGGCCGAGGGGAGCTACTACCGCGTCCTGTCGGCCACCGGCGCGCTGGAGATCCGCCGCGATGGTGGCTCGCGCCTGGGGCCGATCTACGCCGGCCAGGGCGAGCGCGACGAGTTCAAGCGCATCACGATCCGCAACCTGTCCGGCGCCGCCAATACGGGTTTCATCATCGTCGCGGATGGGTCGTTCATCGATGACCGCATCACCGGCGAAGTGTCGGTGATCGATGGCGAGAAAACACGCTCGCTGGCCGGCCTGAACATCACCGCCAACATCGGCTGCGCGGCCGTCGCTGCGCAGTACGCGCATGTTCAGCTCTGGAACCCGAGCGCCGACAAAAACCTGATCGTCAGCCAGGTCGACCTGATGAGCGCCGCGAACACCGGCGTGGTGTTGACCTGGATGACCAGCGCGCTATCCAACCTGTCCGCCGGAGGCGTCAACAACAAGAAGCTGAGCGCATCGGGCGGCATCGCGCAAGTGCGCTACCAGAACAACGCCGCCGCGCTGACCGGCAACCTGGGCAAATCGTTCTACCTGACCGCCTTGTCCATGGTGGCGTACCCGCTTCGCGGTCCCTATGTGGTCCCGCCGGGCTATGGCCTGACCGCCATTGCGCAAACCCTGAACGTGAACCTGCTGGCGAACTTTGACGTGACCGAAGAGGCCATCTGATGCTGCGCATTGCCAACCCCTATTTCAAGCCGGCCGCACAGGCCGCCCGCGAGGCCAAAGCCGCGCAGCACGCGCCGGCCATTGATGCCTGGCTGCGCACGCAGACCAGCAATCGGACGATCACGCTGGCCGAGCTGAAAGCCGCGCTGCCGGCCGCCGCGCCGGACCTGGACCGCCAGACCGTCAACATGATCGCCACCCTGCTGGGCCTGGTGATCGAGAACCCCGAGGACACCGAGGCATGAACCAGACCGGCCTGGCCGTGCTGATCGTGGCGCTGGCCGCCTGGCTGCTGCTGCGCCGCGCCGGTGACCAGCTCCCGGCCGTGGGCGAGGCCATCGAGCTGCCGGACCGGAGCTGGACGCCGCCGAGCTGGGCCGGCTGGACCGATGCGGCCGCCGAAGCGATGGCGATCGAGCCCGCCGGCTGGCTGTCGCCCATGTTCCAGCCGGACCCGCCCGATCTGGTCGAGGATCAACCGAGCCAGGCCGCCGGCATCATCGAGGCCGCCGCCGTCACCGTCACCGAGGCCGCCGCGGCCGTGCCCGAGCTGCTGGGCATCACGCAGCCGCCGCCGGCCGACCAGGTCGAGCGCAACCGCCGCGCCATGCTGGACGCCATCGCCTGGGCCGAGGGCACCGCCAAGGGGCCGGACAACGGTTACCGGGTCCTGTTCGGCTGGCCGGCGCCCGATCGCACCTTCACCAGCTACGCCGACCACCCGCGCCGACTGTTCGCCTTCACCGACAAGGCCGGGCGCCAGCTCAAGACCAGCGCCGCCGGCCGCTACCAGTTCATCGCGCCCACCTGGGATGACGTGCGCGCGCGCCTGGCGCTGCCGGACTTCTCGCCGGCGAGCCAGGATGCCGCCGCGATCGAGCTGATCCGCCAGCGTGGCGCCCTGCGCGATGTTGACGCCGGCCGCCTGGTCGCCGCCGTCGCCAAGATTCGCACCGTCTGGGCCAGCTTGCCCGGAGCTGGATACGACCAGCCCGAACGCAAGCTGGCCGAGCTGCAGGCCGCCTACCAACAGGCCGGCGGCACCCTGGAGGCCTGAGCCATGTCCAAAGCACTTCCGAACCTTCCGACCCCTATGCTGGCCGTGCTGGCGATCGGCGCCGTGTGGTGGCTCAGCCAGCGCCGCGTGGCCGCCGCGCCGGCCAGCTCGAGCACGCCGCGCCCGGTCTACGGCACCGATGCCGCCACGCGCTACGGTGGCGCGACCATGGTGAGCCCGTCTGGCGTGGTGCCCGCGGTCAACCCGCTGGCGGCCGTGCTGGGGTTCGCGCAGTCCCTGATCGGGCGCGCCAGCGCGCCGAAGGCGCAGCCGATCGCCGACCGGCCGCCCGAGGCCGCCGATTACCGCTTCGGCGGCCCCTCCGTGGGTGTCTATGGCGCACCGATGGCCGAAGGCCAGATCCCGCGCGCTGCGGACTACGTGCCCACCTGGACGCCGGACAGCGCCGGCGAGGCCGTCGCCCGGGACTACTACCTCTCGCACATGGACGAGTTCGCCGCCAGCCCGTCGCCGGTTTTCTGGACCGAGCCGGTGCCGACCACGGGCGGGTTCCTGGACTCGCAATGATCCATGAAGGTCGGACCTGTCTCTGCTGACCTGCTGCTGAAACTGGCGCTGCTGGCCGCCGGCGTGGGCCTGGCCGTGTACGTGTACCGGCGCACGGTCGGAGCTGCCAGCGCCGCGGCCGGCGCGATCGCGCAGCAAGCCGGCGAGGTCTACGACGCCGTCATCGTGGGCGTCAACCCGGCCAATCCGTCCAATTGGGTCAATCAGGCCGTGACGGCCGCCGGCTCTGCCGTGCTGTCTGACACCGCGCCCGGCCGCAACGCCGATGGATCGTGGACCGTGGGCGGATGGCTCTATGACGTGACGCACGCCGACCCTGTCCACAACGCCGGCACCAGCTCCGGTCAGGCCGCCGTGTTCGATCCGGTGAGCAACGAGCCAACCGACTGGACGCAACTGTCAAGCCTGGGGGCACCCTGACCATGGAACCGCTGACCGCACTGGCCGCGCTGCTGCCGCTGGGCGTCGAGGCCGGCAAGGCCGCCATTCAACGCTGGATTGCACCCGACCAGGTCAAGCCGATGAGCTACGCCGAGCAGCTGCAGGGGCGCGCGCAAGACATCCAGCTCTTTCAGGCCATGCAAGGAGGGGAGGGCGGCACCTATCCCTGGGTCGCCGCCGTGCGCCAGCTACAGCGCCCGCTGTTCGCGGCCGTGGTGACTGCGGTCTGGGCCTACCAGGCCACCGGCGGCACAGTGTCTGATTCGGTCGCCAACATGGCCGGCGCCGTGGGGTTCTACCTGTTCGGCGATCGGACCCTTTTCTACCTGACCGGGGGCCGCGCCAAGTGAACGAGCTGTTGCCCTGGCTGAATCTGCTGCTGGTGCCAGCCGTGGGCCTGCTGGTGTCGATCAATTCGCGCCTGGCGCGACTGGAGCAGACGCAGAAGCACCACGCCAAGCGCCTGCAGCGCCTGGACGGCATCGAGGCATGAAGGCGCCGCGCATCCTGCCCAGCGCGCCCGAGGTCGGCCGCGAAGCAATCATCGTGATCGCCGGCGCGCTGCTGGCCGCGCTGATCATGAGCCAGTTCCCGGCCGTCCGCGCCTGGATCAAAGAGCAATGGTCTTGAAGTGCGTGAAGTGCGGCAAGACCAGGGACACCCGCCTGGGCTGGTGTTTCACGTGTGCCAGCAAACCGAAAGGATCCACCATGAGCAAGACCCGCCGCCGCACCCCTTCGCGCGACTCCAAAGGCCGCTTCAAGAAGCGCCGCCGCTAATCACCCGGCCGGCCGCCGCTCGCATGGAGCGGTCAGCACCAAGCCGCGCCGGCCGAACTCCGACGCAATCAGCGCGCACCATTCGGCGCTGGTGAACCGGACCGCGACTGTGGACCCGTCGCGCCAATGGTGAAACGCCGCGCGATAGGGGAGCTGTGCACCCGCGTCGACGTCCGAGCACGCCGACATTGGAAACGCGCCAAGCTCAGACCGGCACAGCTCTGCCGATGAGAACGTCGCCTGCATGATCACCCCTTCAAACCCCTATGGCAATTGACTATCCCAAGGCCATGGGATAGAGTCCCGGCGTCCGGCCCGCGAATCCTTCAAACCGCGCGGGTTGGCGCTTGTCCCGGTTAGGCCGGGCCGGACACCCTCAAGCGCCACCGCCACCTGGAGAAAGCGCCATGCCCCTAGATTTCCCGCTGCTCTGTCATGGGAGCGCCTCCGCCGTCGCCGACGAGCTGGACCAAGCTGACGAGTTCGACGCGCAGCACCTGCGCGCGGCATTGATCAATGCCCTGCGAAAGATCGAGCGCCTGGAGGCGGACGCGCGCGCGGACAAGCGTTGTCTGAACGACTTGATGGCGCGCCTGTCATGAAGCAAACCATCTGCACCCCGACCAGCCGATGGTCGGTCGAGCCGTCCACCCTCGGGGGCCATGCCTTCGTGGACGTGATCCTGAAGCACGCATCCGGCGCCGTCCTGGGCGTCACCCTGAGCGCCGCCGAGGCCGCGCTGATCGCGCAAGCCCTGGACCTGGCCGCCGAAGAATGCGCGCACCAGCCGGCCAGCTACCTGCCGGGGGCAGGGGACAACGACACCAACGGTCTGCCGCCGGTGGATTTCGGGCTGAAGCCGCCGCCATATCCGCCGACGCAATCAGCGTGCGAGCCTCCATGGTTCTGCGAGTTCGGGCCGGCCGGCGTGAGTGCGCCGGAGAAGGTCGAAGCGGCCGTCCGGGATGGCATGACGCGCTGGCGCCTGTATCTGCATGGACGCCTGGTCGGCCAGTCCAATGACCTGGACAAGCTGTCATGACCGCCAGCCTCCAAGCCGATCGCATGCGCGCCCGCTACCAGGCCGCCATCGCCGCCCGGCCGGCGATCGATCCCCATGACATGAAGTGCGCCGCCGCCTGGCTGGCGAATGCGCGCGAGGCACTGCGCGAGGCTTACAAGCTGCTGCGCGTGCGCGAGGACCTGGCCGAGCTGGTCGAGCGCGCCGGATCGGCCGCCACGGCCGCCGCCGGCCGCCTGGAGCGCGAAGGGACCCGCCAATGATCGAGCAGCACGACCCGCAGCCGCTCAGCACCTGGGAAGCCGCTGCCGTGGTCCTGGCCTACCTGGCGAGCGCCGCCCTGGTCATCGTGGGCGGATTGGGCCTGTGGCACTGGTGGGCCGGGAGCGTGTAATGTCTTCTCGGTATACACGCGAAATCCGTACACCGGCCGGCGACTCAAGCGCGATCGATACGCGCCGCGCCGGCCGGCGCCGCCGGTTCAAGCTGCAGCGCACCGCGCAGTCGATCCTGTACCGGGACAAGGTCGAGCCGAAGAAACAGCATCGGACGGTCTGGTGCCACCGGCACGTCACCCATGAAGGGGGCATGCCCGTTCACCGCAAGCTGGACGGGACCAGCGCCCGACTCAGCCGGATCAAGACGTGCGGGTCCGTGTGGGCCTGTCCGGTCTGCTCGGCCAAGGTCGCCGAAACCCGGCGCCGGGAGCTGGTGCACGCCATGGTCCAGCACACGGCCGCCGGGGGCCACGCCTACCTGGTCACGCTGACGTTCCCGCACTACATCGGCCAGACCCTGGCCGAGCTGATGGAGCCTTTCACCAAGGCGCGCCAGTCGTTCCAGAACTGCAAGACCTGGAAGGCCGTCATGGCGCGCGCCGAAAAGGTCGGCGTAGTCAATTCGCTGGAAGTCACCTACGGCGCCGGCAATGGCTGGCACCCGCATTTGCACATGCTGGTTTTCTGCCAGCCTGGCGCGTTCGGCGAGGGCGAGCCGGACGACTCGGGCCGGCTGTCCAGCCACGCGATCGACCACCTGCGAGGCGAATGGGTCCGCCACCTGGAAAAGCGCCGCCTGGTCGATGGCGCCAATCGATCCTGGGCCAACCAGTACGCGCTGGACGTTCGCGGCGGCAAGATGGCCGCGGAGTACATCGCCAAATGGGGCCACGATCAAGCTTGGGGCCTATCGTCCGAGCTGACCAGCGCGCACGCCAAGACCGGCCACCGGGACACCTGGGGAGCGCAGCACCACTACACGCCATTCCAGCTCCTGGCGATGGCCGGCACTGGTGACGGTCACGCCATGTGCGCCTTTCGGGAATTCGTCGCCGAGTTCGACGGCCGCCGCATGCTCACCTGGTCCCGAGGCTTGAAAGATCACTTCGGCATCGCTGAGATGGACGACGACCAGGCCGCCGCACAGGAAGAGCTGGCGCTACCGGATGAGCACCAGGTCGGCGAGCTGCAGCCCGAGCAACTGCAGACCCTGACCAGGTACGGCCGCCTGGGCGACTTCCTGGCGATGGTCGCCGAGCATGGCCACGTCGAGCAGCCGCAGCGCCTGATCGATGAGTGGATCGAGGCACTGGCGCGCGATGGACCGCCAGGCCGCCGGGGCGCGATCCTGATGGACCGCTTGATGGTCACGGATCACGTGTATTTCCACCGCGCCGAGCTGATCGAGTGAAACCGCGCCGGCCGGCTGCCGGCACTTCCTGGAGGGCATGCCTGTGAAAGTTCGTTCATCGGTCCAAGTGAAGAACCTGGACCACCAGCGCGCCGGCGAGGCTGGCGTAGTGGTCGGGTTGGGAGTGGTGATGGTCAAGGGCGAGGGCGAAGGCGCGCCCGAGGTCCCCGAGCCGGCCGCCATCGTCCGTTTCGACCTGGACCAGCCGGACCAGTCCGACGTCGCGGTCCTGGTCGCCGACCTGCAGGTCCTGACGGACAACTGACCATGCCGCGCGCGCAATCGGCCAAAGTGGGGCAGGGGCCGTGCCCGTCCGTGGGGTGCGGGGCTACCGTGTGGTTCCGCCGCACCCGGTCCGGGATCCTGTTCCACAAGTGCGACGCCTGTGACAGCTCGGGCTATGCCGACGAGAACGGCGCCGCGTTCATGGCGCGCATGGCATCGATCGCCAACCCGGCGCCGCCGCCGCCGGAGCCGAAAGCGCCCGAGGCCAAGCCGGCGCCGCGCGCCAGGTCCATCGCCCGCACCGCGGCCAACCCGTTCAACCTGGGGAACCTGTGATGGTGGCGATCGTCCGCAACGCTGACGCGCAGCCGGCCGACGAGCTGGCCGGCCTGGTGCGCGAGGCCGACCAGCTCGGGGCCGAAGCCGACCAGGCCGCCGCCGCCAGCGAGCCCGGCCAGGCCGACCAGGCCGCCTCACCGGCGCTGACCAATGCGCAGTGTCTGACCATGGGCCTGCAGATAGTCCGCCAAATGCTCTGCACCGTCGCCAAGGTCACCAGCCCGAAGCGCACCATGGACGATGCAGCATGCCAGGCCGTGGGCGAGGCCGTCGCGCCGGTCCTGGACAAGTACGGCATCAACCTGGGCAACATGGCCGGCGATTTCATGGCCGAGCTGCGCGCGCTGGCCGTCACCGTGCCGATCGTCCTGGCCGTGCGTTCGGCGCTGCTCGATGAGCTGGCCGCCAAGCGCGCGAAGCCGATCGAGCCCGAGGCCGGCCATGCCGCAGCGCCAACCGAGCCGGCCACC
>WBZP01007919.1_pt1 | contig 10151 bp, 9 predicted proteins | sample 5204301 | NCBI WGS metagenome assembly WBZP01 (sample SAMN12412401, study PRJNA552823) | activated sludge metagenome | isolation source: activated sludge from nitrification reactor of wastewater treatment plant... | place: USA: Pennsylvania | collected 2017 | reverse complement strand
CGCGGGCGCGGGGGCAGCGGCGCCGCGGGCGGAAGCGGGCGCGCCGCCTCGCGCGGCAGCGCCCGCGCGAGCCACGGCCACACGCCGTCGCGGCTGCGGTGGAGCAGCACGACGACCAGCATGCCGAAGACGACGAGCTCGAAGTTCCCGGAGCGGCCGAGGAGGCTCGGCAGCGCGTCCTGCAGCACTTGCTTTGCCAGCGTGAGGATCGTCGCGCCGACGACGGCGCCCCAGACGCTGCCCGCACCGCCGACGACCGCCATGAACAGGTACTCGATCCCCTGGTTGATGCCGAACGGCGTCGGATTGACGAACCGCTGCAGGTGCGCGTACAGCCATCCCGACGCGCACGCGAGCAGCGCCGCGCCGACGAAGACGACCGTCTTCTGCCGCGCCGCGTCGACGCCGAAAGCCTCGGCCATCGTGAGCTGCCCCTTGAGCGCGCGCAGCGCACGGCCCGGGCGCGAGTCGAGCAGGTTGTCCGCAGCGAACAGCGCTGCGATCGTCACGACCCAGATCAGCACGCAGAATCCGCGCTCGGTGGCGAGCGGCCAGCCGAAGACCGCGAGGCCCGGTATGCCGGTGATGCCGGTGTGCCCCCCCAGCAACTCCGAGTTGCCGAAAACGTAGTAGAGGCTCATTCCCCAGGCGATCGTCGCCAGCGGCAGGAAGTGACCCTTCATCCGCAGCGTGATCAAACCCAGGAACAGCGCGAGCGCGGTCGTGAGGACGAGCGCGACGACGAGGTTCGCCCAGGGCGACCACTGGAACTGCGTCGCCAGCACCGCGGTCGTGTAGGCGCCGATGCCCACGAACGCCGCCTGCCCGAACGACGTCTGGCCGGCGACGCCGGTCAGCAGCACGAGCCCCAGCGCGACGATGCTGTAGAGGCCGATGTAGTTGGCGAGCGTCACCCAGAACGGCGGCGCCGCGAGCGGCACGGCGGCGAGCACGACGACGAGCGCCCACCGGGCCAGCATGCCGTGGCGTCGGCGCAGGACACCCGCCACGGCTCTACTCCTCTTCCTCGTGATGGCGCGTCGTCAGGCTTCGCCACAGCAGCACCGGGATGATCAGCGTGAAGACGATGACCTCCTTGAATCCGCTGGCCCAGAACGACGCGAACGCCTCGATCACGCCGACGAAGACCGCCCCGGCGGCAGCGACCGGGTAGCTCGCGAGGCCGCCGATGATCGCGCCGACGAACCCCTTGAGGCTGATCAGGAAGCCCGAGTCGTAGTAGACGGTCGTCAATGGCCCCACCAGCACGCCCGAGAACGCGCACAGCAGCGCGCCCAGCGCAAAGGTGAGCGTGCCGGCGAGACCTGGCGCGATGCCGACCAGCCGTGCCCCGATGCGGTTGATCGCCGTCGCGCGCAGCGCCTTGCCGTACAGCGTCAGACTGAAGAAGGCGGCCAGCGCTCCGATCAGCGCCAGGCTCACGCCGACGACGACGACGCTCTGCGCGCCGACGCCGACGCCGCCGAACGCGAACGTCCGCGCCGAGAACGGCGGCGTGCGCACGCCCTCGGCGCCGAACAGGACGAGCCCGAGGCCCGTCAGCGTGAAGTGCACGGCCACGGAAACGATCAGCAGCACCAGCACCGAGGCGTCGGCAATCGGCTGGTAGGCGATCCGGTAGAGGAGCGGCCCCAGGGCCGTCACCAGCGCCAGCGTCAGCAGGACCTGGACCCAGAACGGCAGCCCCGGTCCGGCGAGGACGGCGGCGGCCGCCGCGAGCGCTGCCGGCGCCCCGGCCCACAGCGCGACGCGGCGCGGCGCGCGCGCGAGCTCGCCGCGCCGCGCGCACGCCGTGAGCTCCATCGCCCCCGCCAGCACCGCCATGCCGAACAGCAGCAGGATCGACCCCGGCGGCCTGCCGGACTGCAGGCCGGCGAGCGTCAGCGTGCCGAAGGCCACCAGCTCGCCGGCGGGCACCCAGATGACCCGCGTGACGGCGAACACCAGCACCAGCGCCAGCGCGAGCAGCGCGTAGACCGCACCGGTGGTGATGCCGTCCTGCAGCAGCAGCGTGAGGATCGGAAGTTCCATCGCCGCACCGTGGATTCGGGTCGCGGTGCGGGCGTCCGGGCACGGCGTGGGCGCGCGGGGACCGGCGCGCCCCGGCCGGCCGCCCTACTTCTTCGCCAGCGCGTCGCGGATCTCGCGCAGCAGCAGCACGTCCTCCGGCGTCGCCGCCGGCGGCGGCGGCGTGGCGTCGAGCTTCGCGCGAACCGCGTTGAAGCGCTTGATCATCCAGAAGATCACCAGCGCGAGAATGAGGAAGTTGATCACGATGGTGATGAAGTTGCCGTAGGCGAACAGCGGGACGCCGGCCTTGGTCAGCGCCTCGTAGGTCATCGGGCCGGCGTAGCCGGCCGGCGGGCTGCCGAGCGCGATGTACCAGTTCGAGAAATCGAGCCCGCCGAAGATGCGCCCGATCACCGGCATGATCAGGTCCTTGACCATCGAGTCGACGATCTTGCCGAACGCGCCGCCGATGATCACGCCGACCGCCAGGTCGACGACGTTGCCCTTGACCGCGAAGTCGCGGAACTCGCTCGCGAATGACATTTGTCGCTCCTTTGCCTGTTGGACCCTGGATGCGCGGGCGGGCGCGGGGCTACACCGCCGCCTCGCCCGACTCCCCGGTGCGGATGCGCACGACCTGCTCGACGGCCATGACGAAGATCTTGCCGTCGCCGATCTTGCCGGTGCGCGCCGCCTTGACCACGGCCTCGATCGCGCGGTCGACGTCCTCGTCGCGCACGATAAGCTCGATCTTGACCTTCGGCAGGAAATCGACGACGTACTCGGCGCCGCGATAGAGCTCGGTGTGCCCCTTCTGGCGCCCGAAGCCCTTGACTTCGGTCACCGTCAGGCCGGCCACCCCGATCTCCGACAGCGCCTCGCGCACCTCGTCCAGCTTGAACGGCTTGATGATGGCTTCGATCTTTTTCATGGTTGGTCGCCGGATTGCAAACGTTGATGAATGGCCGCGCCTGATTGTCGCCCTTGCGTGAGCTTACACGATGCCCCACTGCGTCCGAAGTCCCGTGCAGCAGCGGCGCACATCAGCCGATGTCGTTCCAGTCCGACCAGGCCGAGGTGATCGGATAGCGCCAGTCGCGCCCGAAGCCGCGCGGCGTGATGCGGATGCCGACCGCCGCCTGGCGCCGCTTGTACTCCGAGACCTTGATCAGCCGGACCACCCGGCGCACGTGCTCGGCCGAGTAGCCCAACGCCACGATGTCGCGCGGGCTGCGGTCCTGCTCGACGTAGGCCTCGAGGATCGCGTCCAGGATGTCGTAGGGCGGCAGCGAGTCCTGGTCGGTCTGGTCGGCCCGCAGTTCGGCCGACGGCGCGCGGGTGATGATGCGCTCGGGGATCACGCGCCCGAGCTCGTTGCGGTAGCGGCACAGCCGGTAGACGAGCGTCTTGCTGATGTCCTTCAGCACCGCGAAGCCGCCGGCCATGTCGCCGTAGAGCGTGGCGTAGCCGACCGCCATCTCGGACTTGTTGCCGGTGGTGAGCACGATCGAGCCGAACTTGTTCGACAGCGCCATCAGCAGCGTGCCGCGCACGCGGGCCTGGATGTTCTCCTCGGTCGCATCCGCCGCCCGTCCGTCGAACTCGGGCGCCAGCGCCTGCTCGAACGCCCCGAACATCGGGCCGATGGGGATCTCGTCGTAGCGGACGCCGAGTGTCGCGGCCATCTCGCGGGCGTCCTCGAGGCTGATCGCGGCGTTGTAGCGGGACGGCAGCATCAGCGCCCGCACCCGCTCGGGCCCCAGCGCATCCACGGCGATCGCCAGCGTCAGGGCGGAATCGACGCCGCCGGAGAGCCCGAGCAGGACGCCGGGAAAGCGGTTCTTGCCGACGTAATCGCGCACGCCCATGACCAGCGCCGAGTAGACGTGCTCCTCGAGCCGCGTCGACAGCGTCCCGCGGACCGGCTTGACCTCGCCTTCCTCGAAGGTGAGCAGCGCGACGGCTTCGTGCCACGCCGGCAGCTGCTGCACGACCTCGCCGCCGGCGTCGACGGCGAACGACGCGCCGTCGAAGACGAGCTCGTCCTGGCCGCCGACCCGATTGACGTAGGCGACCGGCAGCGACAGGTCGCGCGCGCGCGCCGCGACCTGCGCGCGCCGCAGCGCGTGCTGGCCCGTGTGGTATGGCGAGCCGTTGGCGACGATGATGCACTCCGCGCCCGCGGCCTGCGCCTGGCGCGCCGGGTCGATGTACCAGACGTCCTCGCAGATGATGAGGCCGAAGCGCGTGTCGTCGACTTCGACCACGCACGGCGCCGCTCCCGGCTCGAAGTAGCGCTCCTCGTCGAAGACCGTGTAGTTGGGCAGCTTCTGCTTGCGGTAGGTCTGCGCCACGCGCCCGTCGCGCAGCACGGCGAGCGCGTTGTACCGGCGCCCCGCCTCCTGCTCCGGGAATCCGACGACCACCGGCACCTCGCCGACCGCCGCCGCCATCGTCGCAAGCTCGCGGACGCAGGCTTCGAGGAACGCCGGCCGCAGCAGCAAGTCCTCGGGCGGATAGCCGCAAAGCGACAGCTCGGGGGTGACGACCAGTCTCGCGCCGCCCTGCGCCGCCTGCGCGGCGGCCTCGAGGATGGCTTCGGCATTGCCGCGCAGGTCGCCGACCGACTGATTGAGCTGCGCCAGCGCGATTTGCATCCGGAAATGTTAACACGGCGACCGCGCGCCCCTGCCCGGGCTGGACAGAGGCCACCGGGCGGCCCCCGCGCTTGCGCCGCCGCCGCCCGCCCGGCCAGAATTCGTGCGTGCCGACCGATCCTCCCGCGCCAGCCGAGGTCACGCCCGCCGTCGACGCCCGGCCGATGGTCGTCCGCGACGACCTCGCGCCGGCCGACCTGCCCGCGCTGGCCTGGGATGCCCTCGCGCCGGGGCAGCCGCTGCTCTCGCACGCGATGTTCACCGCGCTGCACGCGAGCGGCTGCGCGTCACCGCGCACCGGCTGGCGACCGCGCTTTCTCACCGGCTGGCGCGACGGGCGCCTGGTCGCCGCGATGCCGCTCTACGAGAAGGCGCACTCGTACGGCGAGTACGTCTTCGACTGGGCGTGGGCCGACTTCCACCACCGGCACGGCGTCGCCTATTACCCGAAGCTGCTCGCCGCCGTGCCGTTCACGCCGGCGACGGGACCACGGCTGCTCGCCCTGCCGGGCACCTCGCCGCTGCCGCTGCTCGAAGCGGCGCTGCACCGCCTGCGCGCACCCGGGCCGCGCGGCCCGCGCTTTTCCTCGCTGCACCTCAACTTCATCACCGAGCAGGAAGCTAAGGCCTGTGCACGGGCCGGCATGGTCCTGCGCCACGGTCTCCAGTTCCACTGGACCAATCCGGGCCACCGCGACTTCGAGGACTACCTCGCCGCGTTCGCCCGCGACCGGCGCAAGAAGATCCGGCAGGAGCGCCGCAGGCTCGCCGCCGCCGGCGTGACCTTCGAGCGCCGCGTCGGCGGCGAGATCCTTAACGACGACTGGGCTCACTTCCATCGCTGCTACGAGAACACCTATCGCGCCCACGGCGGCACGCCGTATCTCGACCTCGGGTTCTTCCTTCTCCTGGCCGCGGCGATACCCGAGGCGTTGCTACTGGTGATCGGGCGCCGGGACGGGACTCCCGTGTGCGCGGCGCTCGACGTCTTCGCCGGCGACACGCTGTGGGGCCGCTACTGGGGGACCCTCGAGGCGATCCCCGGCGCCCACTTCGAAGCGTGCTACTACCAGGCGATCGAGTTCGCGATCGAGCGCGGCATCCGGCGCTTCGAAGGCGGCGCGCAGGGCCTGCACAAGCTCGCCCGCGGCCTGCTGCCGGCGATCACGAACTCGGCACACGCCGTTGCCGATCCGCGATTCGAGCGTCCGATCGCCGAGTTCTGCGCCCGGGAGCGGCAGAACGTCGCAGCGACCGAGGCAGAGCTCGCGTCGGCGGCGCCGTTCTCCTCGTCGCCGCCGGACGGATGCGTCGACCCGCCCGTTCGCGGCGAGGTCGGCAGCGCGCGACGGCCGCACCCGCGGTGACGCACGTGCTCTACCGCACCGACCACTTCCCCCTGCCGCTGCCCGCGGACCACCGGTTTCCGCTGGCGAAGTACGCGCGACTGCGCGAGCGGGTGGAAGAGCGCGTACCCGACCTCCTGGTCGACGCGCCGGCCGCGACCGACGCCGAGCTCGCGCGCGCGCACGACCTCGCCTACGTCGCAGCGGTCAGCACCGGCTCGCTCGACGCGGCGGCGCAGCGGCGCATCGGCTTCCCGTGGTCGCCGGCGATGGTCGAGCGCTCCCGCCGTTCCGCCGGCGCCACGCTCGCGGCCTGCCGGACCGCGCTGGCCACCGGCGCGGCGGTGAATCTCGCCGGCGGAACCCACCACGCGCACCGTGATTTCGGCGCCGGGTTCTGCGTGTTCAACGACGCCGCGGTCGCCGCGCTGGCACTGCTCGCCGAAGGCGCCATTGCGCGCGCGGTGATCATCGACCTCGACGTCCATCAGGGCGACGGCACCGCGTCGATCCTCGACGGCAATCCGGCGGCCTTCACATTCTCGATGCACGGTCGCGACAACTACCCGTTCCGCAAGGCCGCCGGCGATCTCGACGTCGAGCTCGCCGACGGCACGGCGGATCCCGCGTACCTCGCGGCGCTGCACTGTGGCCTCGACCGGGCGCTCGCCCGCGGCGGAATCGGGCTCGCGATCTACCTGGCCGGCGCGGACCCCTACGCCGGCGACCGCCTCGGCCGCCTCGCGCTCACCAAGCCGGGGCTGGCCGCGCGCGACGCCGCGGTGCTCGACGCATTGCGCGCCCGGCAGGTGCCGGTTGCCGTGGCCATGGCAGGCGGGTATGCCGAGGACGTCGACGACGTCGTCGACATCCACCTGGCGACAATCGGCGCCGTGCTCGCCCGCTACGCGCCGCAGCGCATGCTAGACTGGAATCGTGCCGACGCTGGTTCATCCTGAACGTACCGGCATCCCCCCTCGCCTTCGCCATCCCCGATGAACGATACCGTGCGTGTTGCGCGTGACGGCCCGATCGCCACGCTCTGCCTCAATCGACCGGGGGCGCTCAACGCCCTCGACTTCGACATGGTCGACGCATTGGTTGCCGCCAGCGCCGCCGTCGCCGGCGACCCGACGGTGCGCGTCGTCGTGTTGGCCGGCGAGGGTCGGCACTTCATGGCGGGCGGCGACATCCGTTCGTTCGCCGGCAAGCTCGCCGCCGGTCGCGACGAGCGGCGGCAGCGCTTCCAGCGCATGGTCGAGCAGGTGCACGCGGCGATCGAGACGTTGCACCGGATGCCGCAGATCCTCGTCGGCCGCGTACAGGGGGCGGTCGCCGGGATCGGCCTGTCGCTGGCGTGCACCTGCGACCTGCTGGTGGCCGCCGACGACACCTACTTCACGTCGGCCTACCGGCACATCGCGCTATCGCCCGACGGCGGCGCGACCTGGACGCTGCCGCGCCTCGTCGGCACGCGCAAGGCGATGGAGATCCTGCTGCTGGGCGAGCGGTTCGATGCCGCCGAGGCGCTGCGGCTGGGCCTCGTCAACCGGGTGGTGCCGGCAGCCGAGCTCGAAGGCGTCGTCGACGCGCTGGCGAGAAAGCTCGCCGACGGCCCGGGGCTCGCGCAGCGCAATACGCGGCGGCTCGTCCGTTCTGCGGCCGCGCGGACGCTGTCGGAACAGCTTGAGGCCGAGGCGGTGAGCTTCGGGCAGTGCGCGGCCGACGCGGACTTCGACGAAGGCATCGCCGCGTTCCTCGACAAGCGCCCGCCGCGGTTCGTCACCGATCCCGGCCCTGCCTGACCGGCCGCGGGCGCCGCCGGCCGCGCCGTCAGCGATTGCCGATGTCGTCGTCGATCACTGCCGGCGGCACGTTCGCCGGTGCCTCGTTGCCCGGGCTCGCGCCGCCGGGCTTGCCTCCCCGCCGCTGCCGATTGCCCCGTGCGCGCTTGCCTCCGGGCAGCGGATGGGATGCCGACGCGCCCGACGAACCCGGCGGTCCGCCCTGCGGATTGCGCTGCCCGGACTTGTTCGGCTTGCCGCGCCGCTGCTGCGAGCCCTTGGGACGCGGTCCGGTCGTTCCGGGCAGGCCCTGCGGGATCGCACCCGGGATCGTCAGCGTCGTCGTCACGTAGGGAGTGCCTGCACCGCCACCGCGCGGCTGGCCCGCCTGCGGGCGCTGCTTGCCCGGACGATGGGCCGGCGGCGCCGACGGTCCGCCCCCCGGTGCGTAGCTGCGCGGCCCCCGCTTGCCGCGCGGTCTCGACTCGCCCTTGGCGAAGAAGCTGCCGACCGGGCGGTTGTGATGCGTCGGCTGCCCGTGCGCGCTGTTGCCGGGCTGCGGGCCGTCGTGATCGAGATCCTCGTCGACCGGCGCCGCCACGCCTGCGGCCGCCTGGACCGGCGCCCGGTTGCCGATGTTGTCGCGATCGTGCGCCGCCACCGGATGGGCCGGTCGCGGACCCTTCGCCTTGCGCCCCTGGCCCTGCGGCCTAGCCGCGCCGTGCGGCTTGGCCGGCGCGCCCGCCGGGACGCCGGCCGCATGCAGCACCGCGCGGACTTCATCCGCCGTGAGCTCCAGCGTCTGGTTGCGCTTCAGGCGCGACGGCATCGCGACCGTCCCGTACCGCGTCCGGATCAGCCGGCTGACCGTGAGCCCGAGCGCCTCGAAGAGCCGCCGCACCTCGCGGTTGCGTCCTTCCTTGAGCACGACGTGATACCAGTGATTCGCGCCCTCGCCGCCGCCGTCCTTGAGCGACTCGACCTTGGCCGGACCGTCCTCGAGCGGGATGCCCGCCAGCAGCAGCTGCTGCTGCTCCGGCGTCAGCAGCCCCATCGTCCGCACCGCATACTCGCGCTCGACCTCGTAGCGCGGATGCATCATCCGGTTGGCGAGGTCGCCGGCGTTCGTGAACAGCAGCAGCCCCTCGGTATTGAAGTCCAGCCGACCGATGGCGATCCACTTGCCGCCGCCGATGTTGGGCAGGCGCGCAAAGACGGTGGGGCGGCCCTCCGGGTCGTCGCGGGTGACGATCTCGCCGGCGGGCTTGTGGTACATGAGGACGCGCACCCGCGGCTCGGCGAAGCGCACCTTCACCAGCTGCCCGTTGATCCGAACCTCGTCGCCGGGACCGACCTTCTGGCCGACCTCGGCCGGCTCGCGATTCACGGTGATGCGGCCGGCGAGGATCATCTCCTCCATCGTCCGCCGCGAGCCGAACCCGCAGGACGCCAGCACCTTGTGCAGGCGCTGCGGCTCGGTGAAGACCTCGTCAGTGGAGGACCGGTGGCGCGGAGGCGCCAGGCTCTCGGTGATCTGCTGCAGCGCCAGGCTCGGCTGCTGCACCGGGCCGGTCGGCGGTCGGTGCCAGGATCGGGCTCGCGAGCGCGAACTGCGCTTCGGCGGCTTCTGCGGTTGCATCGGGTATCTCCAGCAGGTGGGAAGCGTCGAGCTCGGACAGCGGGGGAAGCTCGGACAACGAGCGCAGGCCGAGGTCGTCGAGGAAGGTCTTGGTGGTCGCGTAGAGCGCCGGTCGCCCCGGCGTCTCGCGGTGGCCGACCACCTCGACCCATTGGCGGTCCTCCAGCGACTTGACGACGTTGGTGGACACGGCGACGCCGCGGATGGCTTCGATGTCGCCGCGGGTCACGGGTTGCTGATACGCGATGATGGCGAGCGTCTCCATCACGGCGCGCGAGTAGCGCGGGGGCTTCTCCGGCGAGAGCCGGTCGACGAATGCCTGCAGCGCCGGTGTTCCCTGGAAACGCCAACCGCCCGCGACCTCGACCAGCACGACGCGACGGCCGGCCCATTCGTCGCGCAGCTCCTCGAGCAGGCCGGTCACCAAAGCGGCGTCGAGGGCCGGATCGAACATCCGCGCCAGGTTTGCCGCCGTCAGCGGTTCGCCGGCGATCAGCAGCGCGCCTTCGAGCAGGTCCTTGATCGATTTCGGGTCATCCATGCTGGTCATCCATTCGCTGCCGCCCGACGCACCGCCGCTGGCGCGGCTGCCCGCAAACCACGGTGTCAGGCATCGTCGGCCGCCAGCGCGAACTCGGGCTCTCCGGCGACCAGATGCACGTAGATCGGCGCATACGGCTCGGCCTGCGCGATG
>WBZP01007918.1_pt1 | contig 10152 bp, 10 predicted proteins | sample 5204301 | NCBI WGS metagenome assembly WBZP01 (sample SAMN12412401, study PRJNA552823) | activated sludge metagenome | isolation source: activated sludge from nitrification reactor of wastewater treatment plant... | place: USA: Pennsylvania | collected 2017 | reverse complement strand
GTCCCATTGAGTCCCGCGCCATAGGCTGACGGCGCGATGCCGGTGGCAGGGCGGCGCGGCCCGCTCCGCCCGCGGCGCACCGGGCCGGTGCGCCCTACCCGTCAGACTATGATGCGAGCCTTCATAAGCCGTCGCGGCTCGTCGGGACGACTCGCCCTACCCGGCCAACGGCACCGCCTCCACCACCTCGATCCGGCCGTCCGGGGCCGCGCGCCAGCGCACATTCCAGCCGGCGACCGCCATCCCGTAGGTCTGGCCGCTGCCGGCCGCCTGATACGCCGGCTGCAAATCCAACCCGAGCAGCTGCCGCACAAGCGTCGCCACCGGCGCCGGCAGCGCCCGCTCGATCTCCGCCGGGATGACCACATCCGCCGCCGCCCGCGTCGGCGGCGCATCCTTCGCCCAGTCCGACCGCGCCTCCGGCTTCGCCTCGCACCACGGCAGATACGGTTTCACGTCATAGACCGGCGTGCCGTCCACCGCGTCCACGCCGCCGACGGTCAGCACCCCGGCCTCCACGCGGCGCAGCTCCACCAGCGAGAGCCCCAGCCCGTTCGGCCGCGACGGCGCGCGCGAGGCGAAGACGCCCACCCGCTCGTTGCCGCCGAGCCGCGGCGGCCGCACCGTCGCCGCGCCCGCCCACGGGGGGTTCAAGTGGAATCCGGTCACGAGCCACACATGCGAAAAATCCTCCAGGCCGCGCACGAACTCCGGCGCCGCAAACTCCGGCAGGAACTCCACCCGCCCCTCCGCCGCCAGCACCAGCCCGGACTGCCGCGGCACGCCGAACTTCTCGGCGAACGGCGTGCGCAGGATGGCGACGGGTTTGATCTCAGCCATGGTGGCACCACTCCCTCCGAAAACCGCGCCCACCGCAAAACCAAAGCAGCGGCCCACCTTGTCCGCCATCTCCGGCCGATGGCTGACCGATTGCTGATCCTACCCGAAAGAAGGGACCATGCGCGGTAGGGCGAATCCTCCGGATGAGCCGTGTTTTCGAGCGGCTCGTCGGGACGACTCGCCCTACCCGAGGTGCCAACTACGGTCGCTGCTTCAGGTAATCCTCAATAGGTATCCCGATCTTATCCGCGTGGATCCGCGTCATCCGCGGATGGCTCGGATTCGCCCAATAGTCTGACGGGGAGGGCGCACCGGCCCGGTGCGCCGCGGCGGAGCGGGCCGCTCCGCCTACCACCGGCATCGCGCGTCAGCCTATGGCCCGAGACTCAATGGCCATCCGATCTCAGCCAGCAGCATTAAGCCAATCCCTCCGGCCGCCTTCTCCGGCTGACCGCTTTCAGCTTGCCGCCTGTCACCTACCCCACCCTTGACAGCCACCCTTCCCTTGTGCCGGAGTGCTTGTTCGGCCCTCCAATCGTAAGGGGGACCAAACCCACATCCACCATGTCGATGACTCCGCTCGAAGAACTCCGCCACTCGGCCTCCCACGTGCTGGCGACCGCCGTCCTCCGTCTGTTCCCGGACGCCAAACTCGACATCGGCCCGCCAACGGACACCGGTTTCTACTACGACATCGACCTCGATCACAAGCTGACCATGGACGACCTGGCCAGGCTCGAGGACGAGATGAAGAAGATCGCCGAGGAAAACCAGCGCTTCGACCGCAAGGAGGTCTCGCGCGAGGAGGCCGTCGAGATCATCAAGTCCCGCGGCCAGGAACGCTACAAGCTCGGCCGCCTCGCCGACATCCCCGAGGGCGAGAAAATTTCCTTCTACACCAACGGCGAGTTCACCGACCTCTGCGCCGGCACGCACGTCCGCTACACGGCCAAGCTCAAGGCCTTCAAGCTCCTCTCCATCGCCGGCGCCTACCACCGCGGCGACGAGACCAACAAGCAGCTCCAGCGCATCTACGGCACCGCCTTCCCCACCAAGGACGAGCTCGCCGCCTACCTCACGCAGATGGAGCAGGCCAAGCTCCGCGACCACCGCAAGCTGGGCAAGGACCTCAAGCTCTTCCACATCGACGAGGACGTCGGCCAGGGCCTCATCCTCTGGACGCCCGCCGGCTCGATCCTGCGCCAGGAACTCCAGACCTTCATCGGCAGCGAGCTCAAGAAGCAGGGCTACCACCAGGTCTTCACGCCGCACATCGGCCGCCTCTCGCTCTACAAGACCTCCGGCCACTTCCCCTACTACAAGGACTCGCAGTTCCCGCCCATCGTGGAGCGCGACGCCCTTGAGCAGCTCATTTCCTCCGGCTGCTCCTGCGCCGAGATGGCCAACCGCATCGAGGGCGTCTCCGCCCACTTCGCCGAGGCCGTCAACCGGCGCACCGGCAAGGAGACGATCACCCCGGACCGCGTCCTCCCCGACGACCAGCTCATCGACGGCTTCCTCATGAAGCCGATGAACTGCCCGCACCACATCAAGATCTTTGACTCGCAGCCGCACTCCTACCGCGACCTCCCCGTGCGCCTCGCCGAGTTCGGCACCGTCTACCGCTGGGAGCAGTCCGGCGAGCTCAACGGCATGACGCGCGTCCGCGGCTTCACCCAGGACGACGCCCACCTCTTCTGCACCCCCGATCAGGTCGCCGCCGAGGTCCTCGGCTGCCTCTCGCTCGTGAAGACCGTGCTCACCACGCTCGGCATGTCCGACTACCGCGTGCGCGTCGGCCTGCGCGACCCCGACGGCAAGAAGTTCGCCGGCGACCCCGAGAAGTGGGACCTCGCCGAGAACGCCTGCCGCGAGGCCGCCCAGACCCTCGGCGTGCCCTTCACCGAGGAGCCCGGCGAGGCCGCCTTCTACGGCCCGAAGATCGACTTCGTCATCAAGGACGTCATCGGCCGCGAGTGGCAGCTCGGCACCGTGCAGGTGGACTATGTGCTGCCCGTCCGCTTCGGCCTGTCCTATGTCGGCGCGGACAACACCACCCACACGCCCGTGATGATCCACCGCGCCCCCTTCGGCTCGATGGAGCGCTTCTGCGGCGTGCTGATCGAGCACTTCGCCGGCGACTTCCCGCTCTGGCTCGCCCCCGAGCAGGTCCGCCTCGTGCCCATCTCCGACAAGGTGATGGACTACGCCAAGGCCACGCTGACCGAGTTCCTCGCCGCCGACCTGCGCGTGACGCTCGACACCCACTCCGACAAGCTCGGCGCCAAGATCCGCCGCGCCGAGATCGACAAGGTGCCCTACACCCTCGTGCTCGGCCAGAAGGAGGCCGAGGCCCTCAGCGCCTCCGTCCGGTCCCGCGCCAAGGGCGACGAGGGCGTGCACAAGGTCGCCGACATCATCGCCCGCTTCAAGGCCGAGGTCGCCACCCGCGCGCTGCCGGTGCGGAAGGCTTAAGCGGGATAAGGTTTAAGCTTTAAGCCTGCCGATCGCTTACGCTCTTAAACCTTATCCCCTGATGAGCGCCTGGCGCGAAGAATTGGATGCCATCGTCGGCGCCCGGGCCCACGGGCAGCCCGCATACTTGACCCCGCGAACTTTTAGGCGATTATCCTTCCTATGAATTACCGGGTTACACTCTACCAATCCGACGAGGGCTGGGCCGTGAGCTGCCCCGACCTCCCGGGCTGCCACTCCCAAGGCACCACGCGGGATGAGGCCTTGGCCAACATCAAGGATGCCATCCGGCTCTGGATCGAGGTCGAGGCCGAGGAGACCGGCCTGAAGCGCTTGGAACAGGCCGAGGTGGTAGTCTGATATGCCGCGCTTGCCCGGCATCGGCCAAGGCGACGCCGTCCGGGTCTTCCAAAAGCTCGGCTATCGCGTAGTCCGGCAAAGCGGGCATATCGTGATGAGCAACGGCAAGACCCGGCTTATCATCCCGCGGCACAGCCCCATCAATGCGATCACCATGGGCAGTATCGCCAAGGATGCGGGTCTATCTCCTGAGCAATTCCGGGCCTTTCTCTGATCCTTCGCGAGCTTAGCGACCTCCGCGTTTCACCCTATGTCTGTCTGGAAAGAAGAACTCGATGCCATCGTCGGCGCCCGGGCCCACGGGCAGTCGGAGGAGATTTTTCCCCGGCTGCAGCAGCTCGATGCCCGCCACCCGAACGTCGCCGAGATCAACTACCAGCTCGCGTGGACCTGCGACGTGCTCGGCCGCGCGGCGGAAGCCCTGCCCTACTACGAGAAGGCCGTCGCCCTCGGCCTGCCGCCCAACGAGCTCTCCGGCGCGTTGATCGGGCTCGGCTCGATGCTGCGCACGCTCGGCCAGCTGGAACGCTCCGCTGAGGTGCTGCGCTCCGGCAAGGCGCAGTTTCCGGACAACGCCGAGTTCGATGCCTTCCTCGCGCTGACGCTGCACGCCTCGGGCAAGCATGCCGACGCCCTGCAGCTGGCGCTTAACACCCTCTGCGACACGACCGACGATCCCGGCCTCACCGCCTACCAGCGCGCCATCCGCCACGCGGCGGGACGGTTAAAGTGATTTATTCGGAAGCCATGAAACCATGAACCGATCCTGGTTTCTTGGTTTCTGAATTAATCTTCAAACTGCCTTGTCCGACCATTCCCCGTTCACCAGCCGCTTCAATTTCAGTGGATTGGCATCCTGCAGCTCGGGCGGCAGCATTTCGTCGGCGAAACTTTGGTAGCAGATGAGCCGCGCCCAGCGGTTGAGGGCGCGCGTGCCCACCGCCGTGCTGCGGCCGCCGTCGCTCGTCGAGGGATACGGGCCGCCATGCACGATGGCGTGGCTGACCTCCAGGCCCGTCGGATAACCGTTGAGAATCAGCCGTCCGGCCCGCTCCGCCAGGATGTCCACGAGCGGCCCCTGGGCCTTCGCCTCGGTGGCGCCGGCGTGCACCGTCGCCGTCAGGCTGCCCTCGAGTTCACGGGCGACCGCCAGCATCTCGGCGCGGTCGTCGCACCAGATGACGAGCGAACTGGGCCCGAAGATTTCCTCGGAGAGCGCGTGGTTGCCGATGAACTCCTTCGCGCCCGTCTCGAACCACACCGGGGCCGCGCCGCAAGCCGAGGCGGCCTTGCCCTGGGCAATCACCCGGACGCCCGGCTGGTGCGCACGAGCCGCGGTGTGGCTGACGAAATTTTGGCGGATACCGGGCGTGAGCATCACGCCCTCGGGCGCGGCGGCGAGGCGCGCCGCCAGATCCCGGACGAACTGCTCCGCCGCCGGCGAACGCTGCAGGATGATCAGGCCGGGGTTGGTGCAGAACTGGCCGACGCCCACCAGGGCCGAGGCGCAGAGTCCCTCGACCATCCCCGCCGCGCGCTCGGCAATGGCGCCGGGCAGAATGAAGACCGGGTTGACGCTGCCCATCTCGGCATAGACCGGGATCGGCTCCGGCCGCGCCGCCGCGATATCCGCCAGCGCCCGGCCGCCCCGGACCGAGCCGGTGAAGCCCACGGCCTTGACCGCCGGATGCCTTACCAGCGCCTGCCCGACCACGAAGCCGACGTCGAAGAGCAGGGAAAACGTGCCTTCCGGCAGCCCGCACTCGCGCACGGCGTGGAGGATCAGGCGTCCGACCAACTCACCCGTGCCGGGGTGCGCCGGGTGCGCCTTCACGATGACCGGGCAGCCGGCCGCAAAGGCCGACGCCACATCGCCACCGGCCACCGAATAGGCGAAGGGGAAATTGCTCGAGCCGAACACGACCACGGGGCCGATCGCGCGCAGCATCGAGCGATGATCGGGCTTCGGCAGGGGCTGGCGGTCCGACCGCGCGGTCTCGATGCGCGCATCGAGCCAGTCGCCGCGCGCCGCCGCCTCGCCGTAGAGCCGGAGCTGGCCGGCGGTGCGGACGATCTCGCCCTTCAGCCGCGCCTCGGGCAGGCCCGTCTCCTGCATGGCGCGGGTGACCAGGTCAGCCGACTTCTCCTCGAGCTTCGCCGCGATGGCACAGAGAAACTTGTTCCGCTCGGTGCCAGGCAGCCTCGCCCAGGCGGGCGCCGCCTCGCGGGCGAGTTGCACAGCCCGCTCCACGTCTTCCGAGGCGGCCGACAGGAAGCCCGGCTCCAGGTGGACGTTCCGCGCCGGATCGAAGGCCTTGAAGGTGGCGCCGCCGGGGCCGCTGGAGCCGAAGCCAATGAGGGAACCGCCGTCGGGTTTCATGTATGGAATGGTGTCATCCTGAACGAAGTGAAGGATCCAAAGTGATTTTCCCCGGCGGGCATCGCGCTGGATTCGCTACGCTGCCAATGAACTCCCTTGTTTGTCATTCTGAACGAAGTGAAGAATCCATCGGCACAACCGCCTGCGGATATCGTGATGGATGCTTCGCTGCGCTCAGCATGACAATGGCTTGGAATGTTCATTGGCGAATCCCACGCAAGTCTCGCGGCTTGCTGTCTAGTCTCGGAATGACAGGCAAATTAGAGTTTCCCTATTGTCGGGGATTTCCGCGCCGAGGCGAGCACGGCCTGGGTCAATTCGAGGTCAGCTCCGGCCAGCGGCAGACGGGGCGGCCGGACATGCGGCGTGCCGCGCCCCATCTCGGCCTGCACCCATTTGATGTGCTGGACGAATTTCGGGACCGTATCGAGGCGCAGCAAGGGCAGGAACCACTCGTAGAGGGCCGCGGCGCGAACCTTGTCGCCCCGGCTGGCATAGTCGAACAGGGCCACCGACTCCGCAGGAAAGGCGTTTACCAGGCCGGCCACCCAGCCGGTGGCGCCCGCATACACGCCCTCGACGATGGCATCATCCATGCCGACCAGAATCCTCAGCCGCGGACCGACCGCAGCGCGGATGGCCGTCACCCGGCGGACATCGCCGCTGGATTCCTTCACCGCGTGCAGATTGTCGTGCTCCCTCGCCAGCTCGGCGATCTGGGCGGGCAGGAAGTCGGTTTTGTAGGCGGGCGGGTTGTTGTAGAGCATGCACGAGAGCCGGGTCGCCGCGATGACCGCGCCGACATGGGCCTGCATCTCGCGCCAATCGGAAACATAGACATAGGGCGGCAGCACCATCAGGCCCCGGGCTCCGGCCGCTTCGGCCGCCCGGGCCATCGCCACGGCCTCCGCCGTGCTGAGCGACGCGATGCCCAGCACCACCGGCGCGCGGTCGCCGACAGCGCCGACGGCGGAGCGCACGAGGGCAATCTTCTCATCGAAGGTCAGGGTCTGGGCCTCGCCGAGCGAACCGCAGCACACGATGCCGGTGCAACCGCTGTCGATCATCCACCGGCAATGCGCCGCAAACGCGTCGTGATCGACCGACAGATCGGCTTTCAGGTTGGTCGTGACCGCGGGGAGGACGCCTTGCCAGTTCATGGGGTGCTTTGGGAGTTAAACAAACATAACCGTCATTCTGAGCGAAGCGAAGAATCCAGGATTATGTTCGCAGCGGTCGTCGTGCTGGATTCTTCGCTTCGCTCAGAATGACAGGTCAGGCGAATCGATTGGGGTTAAGGAGGCTCAAGTCCACGGACGGTTTCTTCCCGGTCAGCACTTCGGTGATGAGCAGGCCGGAGATGGGCGCGAGCGTGAGGCCGAGCATGGCGTGGCCGCTCGCGGTGGAGAGATTGGCGTAGCGGCCGAGCCGCCCGATGTAGGGCATGCCGTCGGGCGAGACCGGCCGATAGCCGAACCAGGGCTTGATACCGGCGAAATCCGCGTCGGTCAGCTCCGGCAGGAAGGCCTTGGCGCCGTCGATGATCTGCTGGACCCGCTCGGGGCGGACCCGGTCGTTGTGGCCCGCGATCTCCATCGTGCCGCCGAAGCGGAGCTTGTCGCCCATCGGCGTCACGGCCACGCGGCGCTCGGTGAGGATCATGGGCTTCGTCAGGCGCAGGCGCGGCCGGTCCATGGTCAGGCTGTAACCCTTGCCCGCCTGCATCGGGAGGCGCAGCTCCAGGCCCTGCAGCATGGCCGGGGACCACGAGCCGCCGGTCAGCACATATTCATCGGCCAGATGGTCCCCGCCGGTCGTCGCCACGCCCGTGACCCGGCCGCCGGCGGCGCGCCACCCATACACGCTGGTGTTCCAGCAGAACTTCACGCCCATCTCCTTGAGCAGGGTGGTCAATGTCGGGATCAGCCGCCGGGGCGAGATATGCGCATCGATGGGAAAGTAGATCGCGCCCGCCACCTGCAGCTTCGCGCCCGGCTCGAGCGCGGCGGTCTGCGGCGCGTTCAGCACGCGCGCCTCGACTCCGACCTCGTTGCACAGCGCCGCGAGCCCGGCGCTGTAATGGTCGAGCGTCGCCTGCGTCTGGCAAAGATTCAGCAGCCCCTCCTGCTTCAGCTCGAAGGCATCGCCGGTGATGTCCGCCAGATCCACCACGAGCTTCCGGCTGCCGAGACAGAGGTCGCGTAGCACCGGCGCGGAGCGGCGGCGGTGCGCCTCGGTGCAATGCCGCGCAAACAGCCAGCCCCAGCGGATCAGGTCGCTGTCGAGCCGCGGCTTGATGTAGAACGGGCTGCGCGAGCTCAGCATCCACTTCAGCCCCTTCCACACCATGCCCGGCGCGGAGATGGGTTCCACGTGGCTGGGCGAGATGTAGCCGGCGCTGCCGTGCGCGCAGGAGTCGGCGCCCTCGGCGTTGCGCTCGATGACGGTGACCCGCCAGCCCTCGCGGGCCAGATAATAGGCGCAGCTGAGGCCGATGACGCCTCCGCCGCAGATGATGACTGACTTGGATTGGCGCATGGGATCAGCGAATGTCCGTGGGAGCGTGCTTGCACGCGACATCCCGACAGTCGCGACCAAGGTCGCTCCCACATGGACGGAAAAAATGCGGAAGCCGGGACTTCATCGGATCCCCCAGCAAAACGGATCGGCCGGGTCGATCAGCAGCGCCGCGTCGGCTGTCACATGGGCCGTGCCGGTGATGGTCGGGACGATCTTGTCACCCTGCTTGCGATATTTCGCGCGGAAGGTGCTGCCGACGATGCTCTCCTGCACCCACTCGTCCCCCGGGGCCAGCTTGCCCTCGGCGGCGAGGCAGGCGAGCTTGGCGCTGGTGCCGGTGCCGCACGGCGAGCGGTCATAGGCCAATCCGGGGCAGAGGACGAAGTTCCGGCTGTGCACGCCGGGCCGCGGTGAAGGCCCGCAGAGCTCCACGTGATCCACCTCGGGGAAACCGGCGGCGTTCACCGCCCGGCGGATGCGCGCGCAGTAGCCGGTCAGTTGCGCGACGTTCGCCAGCGCGAGTTCCTGCCCGTGGTCCTCGACGAGGCAGAACCAGTTGCCGCCCCAAGCCACGTCGCAGCGCACCGTGCCCAGCCCCTCCGGCGACAGCGCCAGACCCGCTTGCCGGCGGTAGCTCGGCACGTTCTCCAGGGAGACCTCACCGCCCGGGGCGAGAGTGGCCGTGACGGTCCCCACCGGCGTGTCCAGCTTCACCGGGCCGGGCTGGATCCGGCCCAGGTGCGCCAGCGCCACGATGACGCCGATGGTGCCGTGCCCGCACATGCCGAGGCAGCCGACATTGTTGAAGAAGATGACGCCGAACGCGCAGCCCGGCGCATGCGGCTCGACCAGCAGGGCACCGACCATGACCTCCGACCCGCGCGGCTCACCCACGATGGCCGTGCGGAACCGGTCGTGTTTCTCCCTGAAGAGTTTCACCCGCTCGGCCAGCGGGCCGCCGCCGAGGTCGGGTCCGCCCGCCAGCACGATGCGGGTGGGTTCACCGCCCGTATGGGTGTCGAGGATCCTGATGGAGGGGAAGGCCGTCATGGCGGGCCGTCACCATCGCCGCCCCTCGCCGCAGAGAAAAGCCAAATGTAGACCGGAAGAGCGCGAGCGGGCCACGGACAACTGACTGCAGGATCGGATTTTTAACCCAGAGGCCGCCGAGGCACAGAGCGGGAAATTAACTCTGCGCTCTCCGTGTCCTTTGTGTTTAAGAAAATCATCATCACCGCAGCGCCGCCATGAGGCGCGTGCGGGAAGAGAGGCCGAACTTGCGCAGGCAAGCGCTGACCTGGTGCTTCACGGTGGGCTCGGCCTTGCCGAGGAAGGCGGCGATTTCCTTGTTGCTGTAGCCGGCGCAGACATAGGAAAGCACGTGGTGTTCTGCCGGGGTCAGCCGTTCATGCGTCGGCGGCGGAGCCACCGGGCGCGGCAGCAGGCAGTAGTAAGGCTACCCTCGTTTTGTGGACAGTGGGCGCGGATCATCCCAATAGGAACCGATACCCGTGCCAAAGACCAAACCATCATACTCCGCCGAGTTTAAGCGTGAGGTGCTCGCCTATCAGGCGAGC
>WBZP01007915.1_pt1 | contig 10154 bp, 9 predicted proteins | sample 5204301 | NCBI WGS metagenome assembly WBZP01 (sample SAMN12412401, study PRJNA552823) | activated sludge metagenome | isolation source: activated sludge from nitrification reactor of wastewater treatment plant... | place: USA: Pennsylvania | collected 2017 | reverse complement strand
CCAGACAAGCACGAAGGACCTTCCATGCCACGACTTCGCTTCGGCGTGTTCCTTGCGCCACACCATCCCATCGGCGAGCACCCAACCCTCCAGATCCGCCGTGACATCGAGCTCGCCGAATACTGCGACCAGCTCGGGTTCGACGAATTCTGGTGCGGCGAGCACCACTCGGGCGGCTGGGAAACCATCGCCTCGCCGGAGCTGTTCCTCGCCGCCGCCGGCGAGCGCACGAACCGTATCATGCTCGGCACGGGTGTGGTCTCGCTGCCGTACCACCACCCCTTCAACGTTGCTCAGCGCATCGTCCAGTTGGACCACCTGACGCGCGGGCGCGCGATGCTCGGCGTCGGCCCGGGCGCGCTCCCTTCGGACGCGCGCACGCTCGGCATCGACCCGGCCGTGCAACGCGACCGCATGGACGAAGCCCTCGGCGTCATCATTCGCCTGCTACGTGAAGACAAGCCGTTCAGCTACAAGTCCGAGTGGTTCGAGCTGGTTGACGCCCAGCTCCAGATCAAGCCGCTGCAAGAGGACATGCCGATCGTCTGCGCGTCGACGATTAGCCCGGCGGGCATGAAGGCCGCCGGCAAGTACAACGTCGGCGTCATCTCGATCGCGAGCGCCAGCGAAGAAGGCCTTGCCGCGCTGCCCACGCAGTGGGGTTTCGGCGAGACGTACGCCGCCGAGTTCGGCAACACCATGGACCGCTCGAAGTGGCGCATCAACGCGAACTGGCATGTCGCGCCGACCAAAGAACAGGCCATCAACGAGATCGCCGACGGCATGCTGCGCCACCACAACGAGTACAACGTGGGCATCCTCGGGCGCCAGGGCGCGCAGGCCTACAGCGACGCGATGGCGTTCGCGAACCGCGCCGCCAACGCCGAAGGCTCCATGATCGGCACGCCGGATGACGTACTGGCCTCGATCAAGCTGCTGCAGGAGCGGTCGGGCGGCTTCGGTACGCTCATCGGCTTCGCGCATGACTGGGCCCCGCGAGAAGCCCAACTGCGCAGCTACGAAATGTTCGCCCGCTACGTCATCCCTCGCGCCCAGGGCCTGATCGAGCCCGTGCAGCGCTCGGCCGACTTCGTCTCCGCGCACAAGTCCGAGCTCATGGAGAAGGCCGGGCAGGCAGTGCTCGGCGCCATCCGCCAGCACAACGCGAGCCACCCGCGGGAAAGCGCGGCCACGCCGGCAGCGCACTAAACGTCGAAGCGGGGACGCGCCGGCATTCACCGGACTGTCACCATCTGCCGCCTTGTCGTGCCCGGCGAGTGGCGAGACGATGGCTGCGTGAACCTGCTCAGCGCCCTCGCGCCAACTACCATCCCCGTCGACCCGGTCGAAGGCATCCAGGGCCGCGTGGCGTTCAGCGCGGCCGTCAAGGCGGTCAAGGTTGAGAACGAGATGGCTAAAGAAGTGGTGCGCCTGCTCGAACCGGGCGTTGGCCGCCGGATCAACGCCTCCGCGTAGCGCCTCTCACTGACTTCGAGCGGAGCGTCTGCTACCCTCGCAAACGCCCATGACCACCTTTCCGGCCAACGCGACGCTTCGCATCGTGCCCGTGCGCGACGCTGACATCGACCAGGTGGCGGCGCTCGTGAACCGCGCGTTCTCCCGTTACTCAGACATCTTCAAAGGCAGCCGCACCTCGCCCCAGGACTACCGCGACGAAGTTGGCGAAGACGCCCGCATCCTCCTGATCGAGCGGGACGGGCGGTTGCTCGCCACCGGCATGGTGGCGCTCGCCGAACGCTTCGTGGAAACCGACCAGTTGGGCCCGGCGGGCACCGCCCGGCCGGAGGTCATCCCGCTGCTCGAAGCGACCCATCCATGGAACGGCGCCCTCTACTTCGGCCTCGCCGGCGTGGAGCCGGAGCTGATGAACGGCGGGCTCGGCCGCATGCTGGTTGGCCATGTGGAGCGCCTCGCCAGGGAAGAAGGCTTCCCCGGGGTGGCGCTCGGCACGGTGCGCGAGTTCGGCCTCGTCGACTACTACGAGAAGCTCGATTACCGGGTCGTCCATGAAGCGGAATTTCCGGTGGGACACTGGGACTTCATCGTCCCGCACCGCTACTGCGAGATGGTGAAGCCGGTTTGAACCTGGATATCGTCCCGGCCGAAGCCTGCGACGCCGTCGCGATCGCGCGCGTCGTCAACGCGGCCTACCGGGTCGAGGACTTCTTCAAGGTGGGCGACCGAACGGACGCCCGGGAAGTCGCCGAGTTCCTCCTCCACGAGACCTTTCTCGTCGCGCGTGACGAAGACGACGCGATCGTGGGGGCCGTCCGCGTTTCGACGGACGGCGAGCGCGGCCACTTCGGCATGCTTTCGGTCGATCCCTCGGCCCAGGGCACGGGGCTGGGGCGCGCGCTCATCGCCGCCGCCGAGGACTTCGCACGCGAGCGAGGCTGCACGGTCATGGACCTCGAAGTCGCCAGCCCGCGCACCGAGCTGCCGCCGTTCTACCGGAAGTTCGGCTACGAGGTGACCGGCGCCGCCGAGTGGCCCGCGCACGTCCTGCACGAACTGAAGTCGCCGGCGCACTTCATCGTGATGTCGCGCGCGCTTTAGCGCCGGCCGAACTGCCGCTCGAAACGCGGTGCTAGACTGTGCTTCATGGTTCGCACCTTCATCAACGGACGCATTGTCATGGACCCGGATGTCTGCAGCGGTAAGCCCGTGATCGAAGGGACGCGCATCATGGTGCGGAACGTGCTGGGGATCGTCGCCGGTGGTGGGACGGTCAATGAAGTGATCGAGACCTATCCCGAGCTCGCGCCGGAGGATGTCTCGGCGGCGCTGGAGTTCGCCGCTGAGCTCGTCGATACGGTCGCGGGCGTTCCCGCCTAGTGCCGGTCCTCGGGTTTGCAGCACACTGCTGGCGTCGCGCGTCCTGAGTTCGTTTACAGGCCCCATGAGCCGCGACCGGGCAGGGAGCGGGCAAGTCCACGCCACACGGATGCCGATCGCAGTCTCCACGCTCCCGGCCGAAGCGCGTCAGCCGGCAATGAACTTGCGACGCGCGCTTTAGCGCCGGCCGAACTGCCGCTCGATGGCCTCCGTCCCGAGGTGCACCAGCGTCGGCCGCCCGTGGGGGCAGGTGCGCGGCGCCGTCGTCCGCTCCAGGTCCTCCACCAGCCGCCGCATCTCTTCCATCGAAAGCAGCATCCCCGCGCGCACACTCGCATGGCAGGCAACGGTCGCCGCGGCCTTGCCGAATGGGTCGTCGACGCGCTGTTCGTTCTCCAGCTTCTGGAGCAGCGCGCGCACTTCCTCGATGACATCGCGCGAGCCGAGGCCCGCCGGGACCGAGCGGACCAGGGCGGCGTTGTCCCCGAACGGCTCGGTCTCCAGGCCCAGCCGCGCAAGCGACTCGCGGTGCTCGTCGAGCGTGGCGGCGAGGCCCGCCTCGAGTTCCAGCACAAGCGGTTCGAGCAATGGTTGGACGTTCCCTTCGGCCACGCGCGGCGCCGCGACCAGCCGGTCGTAGACCACGCGCTCGTGCGCGGCGTGCTGGTCAAGCAGGTACATCCCGTCGGGGCCTTCGCAGATGACGTACGTCGCGTTCAACTGGCCCACCACTCGCAGCATCGGCAGCACGGCGCGCTGTTGCGGAGGGGCACCGGCGGTATCTGGCACCGCGCGGCTCAGGCCCAGGCTGCCCTGTACCGGCTGCGGACTACGCAGCGCCGGCGGCGGCTCGTTGTGGAGCGGACGGGTGAGCACAACCGCCGGAGATGGAGGGGCCGCCCCCCAGGCCACCACCCGGCTCGCCTCCAACGCGACGGCCACCGCCCTGCGCACGGCACGGCCAACCGCGCGCTCGTCGCGGAAGCGCACCTCAGCCTTCGCCGGGTGCACGTTCACGTCCACGTCTTCGTCGGGCAGCGAGATGTGCAGCGCGGCCACGGGGTGCCGCCCAATCGGGAGCTGCGCCTGGTAGGCGTCAATGAGCGCGAACGTGAGTGGCCGGCTCTGCACCCAGCGCCCGTTCACAAAGAACGAAATGGCGGCCCGGTTGCCCCGGTGCACACTCGACGGGCCGCACAGCCCGGTGACCGTCACCGACTCCTCGGCGAAGTCGACATCGAGCATCGCCGAGCCCATCTCCGCGCCGTAGATGGCCGCGAAGGCGTGGCGCATGTCGCCGTCACCGCTCGTCACCAGCGCCCGCCGGCCACCGGAAACGACGTGGAAGGCGATGCCCGGGTAGGCGAGCGCGTAGTGCGAGGCGAGCACCACCACCTGCCGCCCTTCGGAACCCGGCGCGCCAAGGAACTTCCGCCGTGCCGGCACTCGCGCGAAAAGGTCGCGCACGGCGATGTTCGTGCCGCGTGGGCCGGCTTTCGCGTAGCGCCGGACCACCTGGCCCTCGACCAGCACGGCCGTCACGCCCGTCGGCTCGGCCTCAACGCGGGACATGATTTCCAGGTCCGAAGCGGCGGCGATCGACGGCAACGCTTCGCCGCGAAACCCGAGCGTGTGGACATGCCCGAGGTCATCGAGTGCCGCGATTTTCGATGTCGCGTGGCGCTCGAAGGCGAGCTCCAGTTCCTCCGGGTGAATGCCGCGCCCGTCGTCGGTGACCCGGATCAACGTGAGCCCGCCGTCCTCGATTTCGAGCGAGATCCGCGTCGCACCGGCATCGATCGCGTTGTCCAGCAGTTCGCGCACGACCGAGACGGGGCGTTCGACCACCTCGCCGGCAGCGATTCGGGCCGCTACCTCCGGTGGCAATACGCGAATCGTGCGCCGGACCGCCACCTCGCCCGAGGTCACTTGCGTGGCCCTTCGAGCCCTGCGCGCGCGGCCGCCCGCAGTTCGTACAGCTTCTGGATGGCCTCGATCGGCGTCATGCCGTCGATATCCAGCCGCGCCAGTTCGCCTTCCAGGGGCGAGGGACCGCCGAAGAGCGACGGCTGCAACTGCGGCTCGACCGGCGCGAACCCGGCCGAACCGGAGCGGCCGGCCTCGAGCTCGGTCAGCAGGTGTTCGGCCCGCGTGACGACCGCGCCCGGCAACCCGGCGAGGCGAGCGACGTGGATGCCGTAACTCTTATCGCCGGGCCCCGGGAGGATGCGATGCTCGAACACCACCTCCGCCCCCTCCTCATGCACGCCGACGTGCAGGTTCCGCACGCGCGGCAGGATGTCCGCCAGCGCCGTCAGTTCGTGGTAATGGGTGGCGAAGAGCGTGCGCGCCGCGACCTCTTTGCGGTTGTGCAGGAACTCCAGCACGGCGCGCGCGATGGCCATCCCGTCGAACGTGCTCGTCCCGCGGCCCACTTCGTCGAGGATGACCAGCGAGTCTGGCGTCGCGTGGTGGAGGATGGTCGCGGTCTCGACCATCTCAACCATGAAGGTCGACTGGCCGGCGGCCAGGTCATCCTGGGCGCCGATGCGGCTGAAGATGCGGTCGAACAGCGGCAGCCGGGCTTCGGCCGCGGGTACGAAGCAGCCGGACTGCGCCATCAGCGCGATGAGCGCCACCTGGCGGAGGAAGGTGGATTTGCCGCTCATGTTCGGCCCGGTCAGCACCACCACCTGGCAGTCGTCGTCCAGGACGCAATCGTTCGGGACGAAGTGACCCGGCCCCACCGCGGCCTCGACCACCGGGTGGCGCCCGCCCATCAACCGCAGTTCGTCCACGCCGAACGAAGGGCGCACGTAGCCGCGCTCGCCCGCGACCTCGCCCAGGGCAAGCACGAGGTCGATGAGGGCCACGGACTCCGCCACGGCCTGCAGGGCGCCAAGCTCCGCCGCCAGTGACTCCATCAACTGGCTGAACGCCTGCCGCTCGAGTTCGACCAGCCGGTCGCGCGCGCCCACCAGTTGCGACTCATGGTCCTTCAACTCCTCGGTCACGTACCGCTCCGCGCCGACCAGCGTCTGGCGCCGCTGGTAGTGATCCGGCACGAGCGAGGCATTCGCCGCCGAAACCTCCAGGTAGTAGCCGAACACCTTGTTGTGGCCGACCTTGAGCGTCTTGATGCCGGTCCGCTCGCGTTCCAGGCGTTCGAGGCCGAGGAGGAAGCCGCGCGCGTCGCGGGTCATCGACCGAAGGGAGTCGATCTCCGGGCTGAAGCCGGGCCGGATAACGCCGCCTTCGTCGAACGTTGGCGGTGGGTCGTCGTCCAGCGCGGCGTCGAGCGTGACCAGCGAATCCGCGGCCGCGGCGAGCCCCTTGAGCGCGTCGCGCAGCAGCTCCGGGGCGCCCGCGGGCGAAAGCAGCGCGCCCAGGTCGAGTCCCGAACGGAGGCCTTGCCGGAGAGCGGCGAGGTCTCGCGGGGTTGCTCCGCGCGCGCCCACTTTGCCCAGGATGCGGCCGATGTCCGGCATGCCGCCGAGGACGAGCTGGCAGCGTTCGCGTTCGATGGGGTGTTCGATGGCCCAGCCGGCCGCGTCCAGCCTCCGGTCGAGCGCGGAGGCGTCGCGCAGCGGGTGGGTGAGCCACTGGCGCAGCAGCCGCGAGCCCATCGCCGACTTCGACCGGTTCAGCACCTGGAAGAGCGACGACTGGTGGCCGGTCTGGGGCAGGACATCCAGGTTGCGCAGGGTGCGCTGGTCGACCGCCATCACGCCTGCCTCGGTCACCCTGCGGACGCGCTGCAACGCGCCGAGCGCGGCGGCGTACGTCTCGCGCAGGTAGAGCAGCACATGCGCCAACGCCGCCGCTTCGGCGCGGTTGGCCACAATGGTGTCGCGCGCGTGTTCGCCGAACTGGCGTGCAAGCTCCGCGTCCGCTGCGAGGTCGCTCAGTTGCGGCCGGATGACGGTGTTCGTGCCCGCTGTGGCGTCATTCATGTCCTCAACCAGCAGTTCGGAGGGAGCGCTGCGGACGAGCTCAAGGGTGGCTTCGGCGCCGGCCGCGAGGCGCACCTCGCCGGTCGTGATGTCGGCCAGCGCGAGCGCCGTGTCGTTGCCACGGACGGCGATCGCGCCCAGGTAGTTCGGCGCATCGGACGCGAGCGAGGCGTCCGCGGTGACCGTCCCCGCAGTCACCACGCGCACGACATCGCGGGGGACGATGCCTTTCACCTCCGCCGGGTCAGCCAGTTGTTCGCAAATGGCGACCCGGTAGCCTCGCCCGACCAGTTTCGCCACGTGGCCGTCGATGCTGTGGTAGGGCACGCCGGCCAGCGGCACGCGGAGGTCCTTGCCCATCGGCTTGGAGGTCAGCGTGATCTGGAGTTCGTTGGCAACGAGCTTCGCGTCATCATCGAACGTCTCGTAGAAGTCGCCGAGGCGGAAGAAGAGGATGGTTTCGGGGTAGCGCTGCTTCAGTTCCAGGTACTGCAGGCGGATGGGCGTGGACACGCGGCGCGGCTCCCCGGCGGATAGGGCATTGTAGGGGAAGGCGAACGTTTGTGCGAAGCAAGAGGGCCTTCGTCCAGGCGAATCGCGGCCGCAAAATCAGGGGCCCGGACGCCATCCCTTTGTGATGGCGCCCGGACGGCTACGACTTGGAGGGTGTGCGACCGGCTGTCTCAGAAACGGGTGTTGAATCAGGCTCGAGGCGCACGACGGGGACCCCGCGACGCGTGAGCACCACTTCTTCGCCAGCCTGTGCGCGCCGGACCAGTTCATGGAGCCGGGCTTTCGCTTCCCGGATCGAAACGTGCATGGGAGAAGTCTAACCGGTCGTTGTTTGGCCGCGCAGCCTCTCACGCAGCCTGGTCACTGAACGGCCTTGCAGCTTCACCGACACTCCGTCGGCGAACGTGATTTCAATTGCTCTGGCCGGGACGAACGGGAAGCCTACGAGCCGTGATGCAGTAGTGTCCCGAACAGCGACGATGGTGCTGACCGGACGGCTCAGGCGAGGCCGGAGCAACCTCGCCAGGGGGTGCACGCCTCGAATCTCGAAGACACCGTCTCGCACGCTGACCTCGACGACATCCGAACGCAGGCCACGCAGACGATAGGCGACCGTCCGGTACTCATCCTGGGTCACACCTATTCGCTGGCCTGTAGCTTCGCCAGGCTCTGCTGCGCCTCGTCCACGCTCTCCAGCTTCACGATCCCGCGCTTGAGGGCGTAGCGGATGAGGTCCGTGCGGGACTTCGCCTTCAGCTTGTCCATGATGTGCGCCTTGTGCGCTTCCACGGTCTTCACGCTCACCACCAGTTCGTCCGCGATTTGCTGGTTGGTGTGCCCTTCAGCGATGAGCTGGAGCACTTCGCGTTCGCGCGCGGTCAGCGTGTCCAGGCCCGTCTTCTGCTCGGGACGCCGTGCCTGGAGCTGCAACTCGGGGATATCGAAGCCTTCGCTCAGCGCGGCCGAGTAGTACTGGTTACCGCGGTGCACGGTCTGGATGGCCAGCACGAGTTCGGAGACATCGCTGTTCTTCACCAGGTAGCCGGACGCCCCGCTGCGTAGCGCGCCGGTGATCTGCTCCTCGTCGACGAACCCGCTGAGGATGACCACCCGCGTGGAGGTCGAGGCTTTGCGGATCTGGCGGGTCGCTTCGATTCCGTTGAGGCCGGGCATGACCACATCCATCAGGACGACGTCGGGTTTCAGCCGGTCGGCCGCCAGCAGCGCCTCGCGGCCGTTTTCGCAGTCCGCCACCACTTCGATTTCGGGGCGGCTTTCGAGCAGCATGCGCAGCCCCTGGCGGATGACCGCGTGGTCGTCCACCAGCAGGACGCGTATCTGGCGCTGGTTGGCGCCCGCAGAGATGCCCCTGCCCGGGGTCCTGTTCATGCCCATTGACAGCCTCCGCCTCTCCCCCGTGTACGCGTGTGACCGCGCGCGGTCGTGCTGTGCTCTTCGGCGCAGTCTACTCGCAGTTCAGCGCACCTCAAGCGGCGCTACTGCAGCCGATGGGAGGCTCTCGCGGCGACTGCTCCGGCCGGTCGAAATCGCGCCCGCCCATCGCTGGGCGGGTACAGAGGGAGGGATCAGCCGCTGGATTCGCGATCGGGGCAGGTCCCGCATCGCTCGAACATGCCCGAAGGTTCGCGCGCCGCCACGCCGGCGCGCTCCAGCAGGCGCCGCAGCGTCCAGAGCGGGAGCCCCATCACGTTGCAGTAGCAGCCTTCGAGCCTGGTGACCGTCGGGACATCTTCGTCCTGGATGGCGTAGGCGCCGGCTTTGTCCATCGGCCGCCCGGAAGCGACGTAGGCGCGGACCGCCTCGTCGGAGAGGTCATTCAGGGTCACATCGGAGACGATGGCGCCCGTCGACTCGGTGGCCGCGGAGACGATGGCCACGCCCGTGACAACACCGTGCGTCCGGCCCCGCAGCTCGCGCCAGATGCGCAGGGCATCGTCGGCGTCGGTCGGTTTCTCGTACGACCGGCCATCGAGGAAGACGATCGTGTCCGCGCCGATGACCACCGCGCCAGGGTCTCGCGAAAGCACGTCACGCGCCTTGTCGCGCGCCAGGCGCATCGCGTTTTCGACCGGCGGGGCATCCAGCGGCTCCTCGACCCCGGAGGGGACAACCTCGAACGCATCGACCAGCGCGGCGAGCAGTTCCCGCCGCCGCGGCGAACCCGAAGCGAGGATGACCCGCGTCACGCGTCCCAGTCGCTGTCGAACGCTTCCGGCGCTTCGTCCACGAGCAGTTCCGACTCAGGGATCTGCCGCGGTTCACCGGCGAAAGTCAGTTTCGAGACGCATTCGATGTGTCCCGTCTGCGGGAACATGTCCAGCGGCGTGACCCAGTCCAGGCGGTAGCCGCCATCGACCAGGATGCGCAGGTCCCGCGCCAGCGTGGCCGGGTTGCACGAGACGTACACCACGGTAGCGGGTTGGAACTCCTTGATCGCCCTTAGCACGGGCGGGGCGCAGCCGGGCCGCGGCGGGTCCAGGACGATGGCGTCCGGCCGCTCCTCGAGCTGCGGGAGCACGTCTTCCACTTTCCCCACCAGCATCTCGACGTTCGGCGCCTGCGCAAGGTTGCGCTCGCTGTCCTTCGCCGCGCTGTTCGACTCCTCGATCGCGAGCACCCGCTCAAATCGGTCCGCGAAGAGCACCGCGAATGTGCCCACCCCGGCGAATCCGTCGATCAGCAGTTCGCCGCGCTCGGGCAGCGCCTCGCCGACGAGGCGGAGCATCTGTTCGGCCTGGGCGTGGTTCACCTGGAAGAACGCCGAAGCGCTCACATCGAAGCGCCTTCCCCCGAGCTCTTCCACGTACGCCT
>WBZP01007914.1_pt1 | contig 10154 bp, 11 predicted proteins | sample 5204301 | NCBI WGS metagenome assembly WBZP01 (sample SAMN12412401, study PRJNA552823) | activated sludge metagenome | isolation source: activated sludge from nitrification reactor of wastewater treatment plant... | place: USA: Pennsylvania | collected 2017 | reverse complement strand
GGTTTGATCCTATTCAACTGCCCCTGGGTCAACATGAACACGTCACTCATAGCCACCTCCCCAGCCAGAGTGAATCACATCTCATGTCCTGAGGGAATGCTAAAAATTAATGAGTCCTGAGCCTAATTTATTCCGCGCGTGAGATGTACTAGGGGTAACGCAGCACCGAACTGGAGGCATGCCCCATGCCGCAACAGACGGTTGCGGACGTTACGCTTGAACCGTATCGCAAGCCGACTCGCAGAAAGCGGTTTCTCGAAGAAATGCACCGCGTGGTGCTGTGGGCGGAATTGGTGGCGGTCATTGCGCCAGTGTATCCCAAGGCTGGGTGGCCGGCCGTCCACCAGTGGGGATTGAGCACATGGTATGACTGCATTGGCTGCAAGAGGGGTTTACCCTGTCGGACCCGCCGGTTGAAGAGGTGTTGTACGACTCGCGCGCCATGCGGCAGTTTGTGGGGATTGATCTGGACCGCGAGCCAGCGCCCGATGAGACGATGATCTACAAGTGTCGGCATTTGCTCGAAACTCACCGGATCGGCGAACAACTCTTTGCGCGGATGGGGGCGGATCGGGCCGCTCACGGGATGAAGGCTCATATCGGCGTGGATAGCCAGACCACACTGATTCATTCGGTGGCAGCCACGGCAGCCCATGGGCATAACAGCCAGGTGTTGCCCGAGCTGTTGCCTGGCAAGGAGACGCGGGGCTGGGGGTGATGCCGCCTACAGTGGATAACGTGCGGTGATCCGGCAGCGAGCCCAATGCCAAGAGTTTCGTCCAGGCGAACGGGTCGCCATCGGCCACTGAGTGACGAGGCGCGGGCTCGAAATCGTAGGAAGTCGAAGGTCCGTGCCAAAGTGGAACATGCGTTCTTGGTGATCAAGCGGTTCCTCGGCTGGGCCACAGTCGGCCATCGGGGACTGGTGAAGAATACCCACTGGCGGCAGCTCAGCTGCGGGCTGGCAAATCTGTAAGTCGAGCGACGACGGCTCATGGCGGGAGCCTAGCGGATGAGTGGGCGAACGGGGTTCCTGGCGACTCCCAAGAAAACGATTCCGGGCCAGCCAATTTCTGGCTGGAGACCCGTGTGGATCCATTCAGGAACAGTATTCTTTCTGGACACGCGAATGAATCAGACGTTCCTGAAGTATTTGGAGTCCGTCAGGTTGTAGGACCTCGCCCCTTTCGGACAGGCAACCGACCTTGGCCTTATCATGTCAAGCCGAGGTCCACGCGAAGGACCCTGGCGATACCCCATAAATCACAAACTGAGAAATGGGAACCGTGAGCGGAGCATGTTTCGTGCGGAATTTATGCTGAAGATTTCTTCATGCTCTCATCATGGAACATTCATGTTTGAGTGATATGTTTTTTTACGGATCGAAGAAGATGAAGACCAGGATGACGATATTCTCTGCGCTCTTTCCGGCCATTGTTTTGGAGCGCTCATCATAAGGAGAAAATTCGCCATGCGTATGATCGGGCTGTTTGCAATCTGGGTATTGCTGGAGGCCTGTACAGTTACACCGATGTTCCCTCCGGAAGTTATGAAAAACGTCGAAACCAATACCTTTGATGTCGAGGCGTGGCAGAGACAGACCTATCGTTCGTCGAATGTCGGCTTTGTTCCACACAAAGTCGAATTAGGAGGGGAAATCATAGGAGTTGTTCGGAAACCGAAAGGCATCGTCCTTCTCGTCGAGGAACAACCTGTCGAGGGCCGTTCGGTATACGCTTCTAAGAGTGGCGAACGAGGAGACTCATTCTGGTATGCCATCGCCTTCAATGGTTCTCCGGAGTCTAGCATGTTGCAGAGAGGCAACAAACTCGTCGTCGTTGGAACGACCGACAGCGCCACCACGGAAATGCTTGGTGGAGCACCGAGGGTGGTGCCGCACCTTCTCGCGCAGTGTCTTCATATTTGGAATACCCGAGAATTGGAAATGGCAGGCTTTTCTTATTATGGCGGCGCAATGGGACATCATCCTGCAGAAGAACGAACATTCTGTGTGGGAAATGACAGCGGAGAATCTTTGCCCCTGAGTGAGAGCCAAGGTAAAAAAGGAACTCACTCTGCGGGGTTGTAGCTTCTTTGGGTGCTCAATCCAACTGCAACCACCGCAAGCCCAGATCAGCTACGGTGTTGCCATGCGAGCGAGATCATGCAGACATCTGAGCACTGAAGAACGTAAGGGCCTGAGTCTAGGCTGTGCCATGGCCACTCACTCCGAACAATGGCGTGAATGGTGGGACGTGTTCCGAGGGCCGTCCAGCGAAGCGCCATTGCGACTACCCGAGCTCATCACCGCTGCTGCACATGGAAAGTCCTTGACCTGTGGTTGCGGCAGTCCATCAAGACACATCTGACGAGGGACAGATTGCCGAACGCCTCCGGCCTGTGTATCCATCACGGTATGGAGTAACACCTCTCAATCCAATCCATCTATGCGGCTGGGGCGCGAGCCACGCTGACCTCGCTCGCGGGAGAAGGACCGATGAGGTCGGTTTCCTACCATTACGCCGATTGCCGCCCGCCGTGCAGTGGAAAGCACTGAACGACAATTGAAGTCAAAAGACGGCGGAACACGAACAGTTTGTACATAGCCTCTCAATCCAGGCGTTCTTTGCCGATCCGCACAGCCCCTGGCAACGAAGAACCAAGGAAAATGCCAACGACCTGCCGCGCCAGTATTTGTCCAAGAGGACGGATCTGTCCGGTTCCACTCCACGTGAGCTGAATACCATCGTTTGAACAAGCGCCCACGGACATGTTTCGGTTTTGCGACGTCGCTGGAAGTCCATGGGCATCTGCGCCATCCTTCCTCTATCGCCCTTGAAATTTGAACCTGTCTCCATAGTCCGATGAATGGGGAATTGGAAGAATAGTGCCTCTGTGACGATACGGGGGTGATGCAAAAGTTGCTTCGCATAAGCCGAGGTATGGTTCGCGGGGATCTTGGAAGTAGAGGATGGCGAGCAGGTAGAAAAGAACGGGAAGGCCTGGAGGCCCTCCCGCGAAAAGCGAAAGCAGAGAAATCTGCAACCAAGATTGTCGCCGCCAAAGCCGAACGTATCTTGTTCACGTGCTATGTCGCACGAGATTCGGGAGAGAGGGCAATGATCATTGATGGCCCCACTTCGAATGGTGCTCAATTTGTCTTGTGAGCAGATAAGAGATTGCCGACCGACAGAATGTCACCCATCACCAGTCAGATCGCCCTGCAAAGAGTAAGGAACCGGGTTGAGATTGTTGCATCGTTTCCTTGGGAGGGAGTAGAAGAGAATTATGCTGCCTGGATCCAGGAATCACCGTGAGCTCGGTTACTCAGGCCTAGCCATTGTTGCTCTGATTCTCACAGTTGGATCGCTTCTCGGCACAGATGCTGAGGCTGAAGAAAAACCAAGTCCTGTTGTTCATCAGTTCGAGCCTATTCCCAGAGAAGCGGAGAAGATGACAGTGCGGCGGCTGCTGTCTGAAGTTTTGAGGCTGCGCTTCAATGGCTACCTTCAAGGCTCGTATACGCAGAATTTCAATAACCCGTCCAACCGTATCAATCAACTCCGCATTTTTGACGTAAACTCCAATAAGTTTCGGCCGAACGTGGCCCAGTTTGTGCTGGAGCGGACAGCGAAGGGTGATGGTTCTGCTCTCGATCGGCTCGGCTTTCGCGTTAAATTCAATGCGGGGCGCAACTCGAGTGACATCGGTGGGGTGAATCTTGGTCCCTGGGCGGACTTTCAAGAATTCTATGGCCAATACATCGTTCCAATCGGTCGTGGGCTTGACCTGCAGGTCGGCCAGTTCAACGCTCTGGTCGGCTATGAGCAGGTGGGGAATCCGTACAGTCCGAATTACTCACGGTCCTATTTATATTTAGGACAACCCTTCACGACGCGCGGTATCTCGGCTACATACGAGTTCAATAAACAGGTCACGCTGTCGGTGAGGGCAATCTCCTATATCAACTCGATTCAAGGAGATATGCATCACGATCCGTTGGTGGAGTATATGCTGATGGTTTCTCCATCTGAAAAGGTGAAAACCTTGCTCTATGGGTTGATCGGGCCGAGGACTGGTGCGCCCGGCACGCCGGGCGGGATACTCGTGCTGACTGGCGGGTATATGAGCTGGCAGCTCGCCGAGCAGACATGGGCGGTTGTTGAGGCGTACTACGCCAATCAGTCCAACAGCAGCGCGATCAGTTCAGGGAAAAATGCGCGTTGGGATGGGGTGGCCGCCTATCTGTTTCATGACTTCGCGAACAAATGGGGCATCCGTTTACGCGGGGAGATTTTCGAAGATGCGGGAGGTTTGGTGACCTGTCAGGGAACGACGGACTATCACCTGAGGACCAATGTGTGTTTCGGCGCCACATCGGGGGCACCGTCGCCGGCCATCGCGCAGACCCTATGGGAAGTTACCGCCACGCTTGAGTATCGGCCGTTTTCGTCGGTGAGGACGCGGCTTGAATATCGCTATGACAAGTCTGATCATAATGTCTTCCAGCTCGGCGACCGGGCGACCAGTTACCAGCCGACCCTCTCGCTTGATGTCGTTTATCTCTTTTGATCGGGAGGAACGCGCAGGCCGATGCCTAGTTATGAAATAAGCGGGAGGGGAGGTGTTCGGACAGTGCGCGCAGAAGGAACCTCTTTTGTCATGTGGTGCTCTGTCTTTCGTTCGTGCTGAGCTTGTCGAAGCACATCCTGGGTCATTCGGGCTGATGACGCTCGATGTCCACAATTGAAATAATCTCGACATTTTTCTTGAAGGGTGAGAAGTGAGGAGCTGGGTAGAACTCCCTTGGAGGGATTGTTGTGATCAACCGGGCCTGGAAATGGCTAATGGTGTGTGTGCTCCTCATCAGCCTCATCGCCTGTTCTGGACCGCAACCTATCTTACGATCCAATAAGCAACTGCATATGTACGGCAGGCAGGTGGCTCAGCAAGAGATCGATTTCTGCCAGCAGCGAGCTGACAACTCTGGGCTGCAGCATGGGACCAACCAAAGTACCAATGCGGCAACAGGGGCGGTGTTGGGTCTGACACTTGGAGGAGCGGTCGGTGCTTCGGCTGGAGTGGTCGGAGGATTGCCTGGCATCGCGATTGGGGCTGCCGCCGGCAGTGCCATTGGGTTTACGGTCGGATTACTCGGTGGTACGTTCAAACCGCTGGAACCAGATCCTCCCTATGCGGATGCCGTCACGAAGTGCCTCAAAGAGAAGGGCTACGAAGTCAGCGGCTGGGAGTGACCATCCACCACGACAAAACATTTAGTATCGCACAGGGTCCAGGAACCGTATCGTTGTTTCCAATAGTGTTTCTCTGGACTCTGGATTCTTCGTCACCATAATCTGGACAAGCAGATCAACCTGTTCCCCGGCCTTCAGCATCGGTGCCTTTAACGCCCCCACGTTTTTCCCGCAGGCTCCTTGGTCAATCACCTCGATTTGTCCGCTCTCGTCCTCCAAGGTCAGCGTTGTCCGTTCGTGAGGGCTTCCGCAGATCATCCGATTCGGGATGGTCTCGGTCTGCATCACCATGACGGTTCCGGCGATGCGGATATCCCTCATCTGATAGCGATCCGGATGTGCCAGCAGGGAGGCGATCGGAATCCGTTCATACGTGGAGATGGACATTCTCACGGAACCGACCCGGGAGGGTAGTGAGCGCTCATCTGCGGCGAATGCGGAATGAGTAGTGATCAGCACTGACAGGATGAGAATGAGGGATCGAAGCCCGATGCGAGTATGTGAAGCGGTCATTCGTGCCTCCCAATTAAGGCTAGGCTAAGCCTAGCAGAACGGAGCCGACTATTCGGCACGGTGCCGGTCTATCGCCACTCGGGATCATCCTCTTTTCTGTCCAATTGTTGGACGCACCCAACAAAAATCTATGAGTTACAACAGGATTGAGACCGTTCTGGTAACGGAGGCAAACTGGAATGCCTATTGCGAGAGTGAAGACTCATGGTGCCTCTGTTCAGGTGGTTGTGGTGAAAGGCCTGACGAGTAGCGTGACAGATTTACCGCACAGGGTGGATAGATTGCGTTAATACGAAACGAGAAGGGGAGGCTCACGATGTTTGTCGTGCTTGGTGCAACAGGGAATACAGGATCAGCAGTTGTGGAAACATTGCTGAATAGGAAGCAGTCGGTGCGGATTATCGTCCGTTCGGCTGACAAGGGAGCTGGATGGAAGGCAAAAGGCGCAGATGTTGCGGTCGCCTCGTTAGATGATGTGCCGGCCTTGACCAAGGCCTTTGAGGGAGCCACAGGCATCTATCTGATGGTGCCCCCGAATTATGGGGCAACAGCCTGGTTGTCGGACCAACAGGCCCGCATGGATCGCGCCGCTGAGGCAGTCGCGAAAAGTGGGGTCGGCCATGTGGTGTATCTCTCTTCCGTCGGTGGGCAGTTACCGAGTGGGACTGGTCCCATCAGAGCCGTTCATTATGGTGAGGGGAAACTGACGGGGGCCGTGACACATCTCACGATCTTGCGACCACCGTACTTTATGGAAAATTGGGCGCCCGTCATCGGGGCGGCAAAGGCGCAGGGGGTCTTGCCGACCTTCATCGCCCCTCAGGTAAAGATCCCCATGATTTCGACCAGGGACATTGGGAGAATCGGTGCGGAACGACTGATAGCAGGTGGGCGAGATAAGCAGATCGTGGAGTTGGCAGGCCCGGAGGAGTATAGCCCGGAGCAGGTGGCGACTATGCTTGGTCAGGTCTTGGGGAAGGCCGTGACGGCTCAACATGCACCACTCAGTGCTGTCATTCCAACCTTTAAGTCGTTTGGGTTTTCCGATGAGGCGGCGAAGCTATTCGAAGAAATGTACACCGCGTTTTCGACAGGGGCGGTCGGGTATGAGATGCCTTATAAGCTCGTACGCGGGACGATCACCCTTTCGGAGGCGTTACGGAGGATGGTGTAAGGAGAACATCATGACGACAAGCACCTTGGTTGCCAAAGATGTGCTCGGAATTTATCGGCCGGGATCATCTCATATGGTCGGGGATGGATTCCCGGTGCGTAATCTATTTCCCAGCAACGAATTGGACCAGGCGGTCGATCCGTTTCTTCTCCTGGACTATGCGGGGCCGCAGAAGTTCGAACCGACCGATCATCCACGTGGCGTCGGCGAGCATCCTCACCGAGGGTTTGAAACGGTCACGATGATGTATCAGGGATCTGTGGCCCATCGCGATTCCTCCGGCAATGCGGGAGTGATTGGTCCGGGCGATGTGCAATGGATGACGGCAGCCTCCGGGGTCGTGCACGAAGAGTTGCATGAAGCTGATTGGGCGAAGAAGGGCGGGACTTTCCAGGCCATCCAACTCTGGGTAAACCTGCCGCGGTACAAGAAAATGTCGGCGCCGAGGTACCAGACAATTCTGAAGGCCCAGATCCCAACCATTGAGATAGCGGGAGGGGCAGGTCGTCTCCGCGTCATTGCCGGTGCATGCCAGAGTTACACGGGACCGGCCCGGACAGTGACGCCGATTGAACTTTATGATCTGGAGTTGGTCGCCGGAGGATGTGCAGAGGTGCTTTTGCCGGATGGGCATACTGCGTCCCTCTTCGTCATGCGAGGTCTGGTGTCGGCAAATGGCTCGAACGATGCCGGAGAAGCGGAATTGATCGTCTGCGAGCGGGCAGGGTCGTCGATCGTCATTGAGGCTCGTGAGGGCAGCCTGCTTTTGATCTTGAGCGGCCAGCCGATCAGGGAGCCGATCGCGCGCTATGGCCCGTTTGTCATGAACACCAAGATTGAGCTCGTCCAGGCGCTCGAGGATTACAAGGCCGGCAAGATGGGGCATTTGTCATGAGTGAACGAGCCCTGAGCCTCGATGTCTATTCCGATGTCATCTGCCCCTGGTGCTATGTGGGCAAGCGGCGGCTTGAGCGGGCGCTACAGGTTTGGGATGGTGCGCCTGTGAATGTCCGCTGGCAACCATTTCAATTGAATCCGACCATGCCACGCAACGGAATGGATCGACGGCAATATCTTGACATGAAGTTCGGGAGTCCTGCCGCCGCTCGAACGATCTATGACCAGGTTTCGACAGCGGGTGCTGCCGAAGGGATCCGGTTCGCCTTTGAGCGGGTGACGCGCACGCCCAACACATTCGCTGCGCATCGCCTGATTTGGTGGGCGGGACGGCAAGGGAAGCAGGATGAAATGGTTGAGATACTCTTTCGCCGTTATTTCCTGGAGGGCGGAGATATCGGGCATATCGACACCTTGTCACAAGCCGCTGCTGATGCGGGATTCGATCGAGCAATCGCCTCAACATTTCTGGCGGGCGATGAGGGTGTCGAAGAGGTGAACGTGGAGGAATCGGCAGGGCATCGGTTGGGCATTCGAGGCGTTCCCTATTTCGTGATCAACGGAACGTCTGCGCTCTCAGGGGCACAGCCTCCTGAGCAGTTGGTGGCGGCCTTCAGAGAGAGTGCCGCAGGCTCGGCGGTGGGAAAGGCCGGTGGGTAATGGCCGTTCAGGTCTATGGCTGCAACCACGTCGTGATCGAAGTGACGGATGCCAAGAAAGCGGCGCGGTTTTATCAGGATGTATTTGGGCTGAAGATGTTGCGCGGCGGGGAAGGGGCGGCCTGGTGCAAGCTGGGCGAACATCAGTTCATGGCCATCTTTGAAGTCGAGACGTTGCAGCCGGATCGAACCAAACACTTCGGGCTGATGGTGCGCGATGCGCGACAGATCAAAGAGGTCCGACGGAAGCTGACTCAGAAGTACAAGTTGAAGCTCCATCCTGATTTTCGCTGCGACTTTCGAGACCCCTGGGGAAATCGCATCCAGGTCGGGGATCTCAGTGATGAATCGTTGGTGTGGCTCCTGCCGTATCAGGAGGTGCAGAAAACAGGCATTGTATTCGCTTCGAAGCGGAAAAGTGGTGCGCGTAGTAAGTGATCAGGATGGTATGTTGCAGGACAACGCGAACTCGGCGGCGAATGGTTTCCCAGTGAATGCTGAAGCGGAAGAATGGTCACGAAGAGTACGCCGCTGTTGCCGGAAAGCTGAACCCGATACACATACTTGCGAGGTGTCTTCATGGAGCAGAAAATTCTGGTCGCGCTGACGAGTGTGGAGAAATATCCCAACCTCAATCGGGCGACTGGGTTATGGCTTGGAGAAGCGGTCCACTTTGTGAAGAAAATCGAAGCGGCGGGCTATCACGTCGACTATGTCAGCCCTCAAGGGGGCTATACCCCGATTGATCCGCATAGTCTTGCGATGGCTGATCCTGGTGATTGGGAGTGGTATCACAAGAAAGAGTTCATGAACCGTCTTGGGGCGACGCTGAAGCCGAGTGAGATCAATCCTAACGACTACGTGGCGATCTACTTTGCCGGAGGTCACGGAGTGATCTGGGATTTTCCCGAGAATCAGGCACTCCAGACGATCAGCCGGAAGATCTATGAGAACGGCGGCTATGTGTCATCGGTCTGTCACGGTGCGGTCGGTTTGCTGAACATTACGTTGTCAAACGGATCGTTGCTCATTAAGGACAAGAAGGTCACCGGCTTCTCAAACGAGGAAGAGAAACTGGCCGAGCTGGATCAATTCGTGCCGTTTCTTACGGAAACAGAGCTGGTCGCACGAGGAGCGCTCTACAAGAAAGCCGAGAAGGCGTGGGCTCCGTTTGCGGTTGAAGACAACCGACTGATCAGCGGGCAAAACCCAGCATCCGGCGGAGTCGTTGCGGACCTGCTGCTCGCGGCGCTCAAAAGAGATAGATGACGCGACGGTCCTTGTGAGCCGCTGGACTGGTATTGGGGTCGTCGAAAGACGAAAGAGCAAACTCCTGCGGCAGGGCTTATGTGGAAGAGCGTGGATCATCCTGACCTAGCAGTGTGTTGATAAACACTTTCACCATGCGGAAAACGCACAGCATTCAAGATCCCCAACGGAAGCAGAGTGGCCAGCAGGCTGTTCAGAAAGGCCGTCCAGCAAGGCCGCAGCGAAGGAAGAGGCGAATCGTACTCTCTGCCGTACGTTGAGCCTCTGAGTGATGCGAGGACGCCGCTGGCGGGCTTTGTCAACAGCCTGCTAGGAGGATGGGCTATTTGCAGAGAGCGCAGGTGTCTGCGATCATGCGGGCAGTTCGCTGGACGACGACCCCGTTCG
>WBZP01007911.1_pt1 | contig 10157 bp, 4 predicted proteins | sample 5204301 | NCBI WGS metagenome assembly WBZP01 (sample SAMN12412401, study PRJNA552823) | activated sludge metagenome | isolation source: activated sludge from nitrification reactor of wastewater treatment plant... | place: USA: Pennsylvania | collected 2017 | reverse complement strand
CCGTTGCCCCGCGGCGGGCGTTGCGCCTATCCTCGCGCGCCTCCGATGTCCTTCGTCGCGTACGAGACCGTGATCGGCCTGGAGGTGCACGCGCAGCTCCGCACGCGCACGAAGATCTTCTGCCGCTGCCCGGCGGCCTTCGGTGCGCCGCCCAACACCCACGTGTGCCCCACCTGCCTCGGGCTCCCCGGCGCGCTCCTGCCGGGAACCGTCCCCGTCGCGGTGGCGGGCGACCTGCCGGCGCGCGTCGAGGGCGACGCGCTCCGCGTGCAGGTCCGCGGCGGGCGCTACGCCGTGTCGGTCGACGCGCGAGTCGAGGGCCGGCCGACCGCGCTGACGCGGCCGAGGGAGGCGCGCGCCGACGCGTGGCCTCCCCGCGAGGTCTGGGTCTTCGCCGCCGACGAGTCGCTGCGCCAGGTCGAGCTGTCCGGGCCCGCCGCCGTCGACCCGTCGCGCACGGAGCTGCCGGCCGAGTGGCGGACGCTGCCGGCCTTCCTCGTCGAGCCGGGCGCCTCGCTCGCGCTCGAGGAGGTGCGCCGGGGTGAGGCGGAGCCGCCGCCCGACGCGCTCACCCTTCAGCGGGAGATCTGGCTGGACCCGGACGGCCGGGGGGCGAGCGTGCGCGACCGCTTCGCCGGCGCCCTGCGCGCGACGACGCGCCTCGACCTCCTCGCGCCGGGCGTCCTCGGCCGCATCGCCGTCGACGGCCAGGACCAGCTCGTGACCGCCCGCCCCGGCACGAAGGACGCGGGCGTCGAGCTGCGCCGCTCCGCGCTGAACATGGAGGCCGACTCGCGCCTGGCGCTCGGCGGGGCGCTGCCCGCGGTCGGCTGGAGCGCGGGCGTCGAGCAGCTCGGGGCGACGCTGCACGTGCCGCCGGGCTTCACGCTCCTCTGGGCGAGCGGGGTCGACCGCGTGCCGGGCACGTGGACCTCGCGCTGGAACCTGCTCGCCTTCTTCTTCGTTCTGATCGTCACGCTCGCGGTGCAGCGGCTGTTCGGGACGAGGGCCGGCCTCGTCGCGCTCGCCGCGCTCGTGCTCCTCCACGGCGAGGCGGGCGCGCCGTCCCTCGTCTGGCTGGGGCTCGTCGCGGGCGCCGCGCTCGAGCGCGTGGCCCCGGCGGGCCGCCTGCGGCAGCTCGCGCGGCTCCTCTTCATGGGAAGCGCCGCCGTCCTCGTCGTGGCGACGGTGCCCTTCGCCCGCGACCAGGTGAAGGAGGCGATCTACCCGCAGGTCGGAGCGGGCGACGGCGTCCGGTTCGACTCCTTCCAGGTCGCGCCGGCGCGGGTCGGCCCGGTCGGCGGCGTGGCGATGAACGCTCCCGCGGCGCCGGTGGCCACCGAGGAGAACCTCGCGGCCGACGAGCTCGAGGAGAAGACGCACAGTGACGACCGCTCGTCGATCGTGCAGTCGCGGTCGCCGCGCCAGGAGCGGCAGAAGGGCTACGCGTACAACCAGGCCCTCGAGCAGGACCCGAAGGCGGTGCTCCAGACGGGCCCGGGCGTCCCGACCTGGACCTGGCGGAGCTACTCGCTGGCGTGGAGCGGGCCGGTGGGCCGCGATCACCGGATGCGGCTCGTCCTCGCCTCACCCTGGGCGAACCGCCTCCTGACGCTCCTGCGCCTCGGCCTCCTCGGCCTGCTGGGCACGATCCTCCTCCTGCGGCGCTGGCCTTCGTGGCCGCGCCGCTCGCCCGGCGCGCCGGACGCCTCGGCGGTCGCCGCCGTCGTGCTCGTCGCCGCGCTCCTCGCCGCCCCGGCGCCGGCCCGCGCCCAGGACGAGCCGGCCGCCCCCGGCGCCGAGCTGCTGAAGGAGCTGCGCCAGCGCCTCACCCGGCCCGCGCCCTGCGAGCCGCGCTGCGTGTCGACGCCCGACCTCGCGCTGCGCCTCGACGCGAGCCGGCTGTCGTTCTCGGCCGAGGTGCACGCCGCGGCCGACGGCACGTGGCCGGTTCCCGGTCCCGTCGGGAGCTGGACGCCGTCCGAGCTGCGGGTCGACGGCACGCCGGCCGTCGCTCTCGCCCGGCTCTCCGGCGGCTTCCTGCACCTGCGGCTCGCCCGCGGCGTGCACCGCGTCGAGGCGGCGGGCCCCGTCCCGCCGGGCGACAGCTTCACGCTCCAGTTCGCCGAACCTCCGCGCCGGGCGAGAGCGGAGGCGCCGGGCTGGGACGTCAGCGGCCTTCGGCGCGACGGCCCGGCCGAGCCGTCGATCCTGCTCACGCGGCGCCTCGCCGCGCGCGGCGACGGCCGGCCCGGCGAGGGCCGCTACGCGCCCTGGCTCGAGGTCGAGCGCACGCTCTCCTTCGGCGTCACGTGGACGGTGGAGACGACGGTGCGGCGGGTGACGCCCGCCGGCTCGCCGGTGGCGGCGCGCGTTCCGCTCCTTTCCGGCGAGGCCCCGACGCGGGCCGACCTCGTGGTCGAGCACGGCGAGGTCGCGGTGAGCCTCGGCGGCGACGAGACCGAGGCCTCGTGGGAGTCGACGCTCGAGCCGAGCGACGCGGTCGTGCTGAGAGCGCCCGAGGGGCGGCCGTGGTCGGAGGTCTGGCGCCTGGCGTGCAGCCCGGTGTGGTCGTGCACGGCCACCGGCCTGCCGCCGCTCGCGCGCGTGGCCGACGGTTTCTTCGCGCCGGCGTACCGGCCCTGGCCGGGCGAGTCGATCACGGTGGCGCTCACCCACCCGCAGGGCGTCGAGGGCGAGACCCTCACCGTCGACGCGCTCACGGTCGAGGACTCGCCCGGCCGGCGCCTCGAGCGCGTGAAGCTCCAGGCGACGGCGCGCAGCAGCCGCGAGCAGCCGCTCGTCCTCGGGCTGCCGCCGGGAGCCGAGGTGCAGCAGGTGAGCGTCGACGGCGCCGAGCGCCCGTCGCGGCCGGACGCGGGAGGCGAGCTGCGCGTGACCGTGCCCGCCGGCGCGCACACGGTCGAGGTGCGCTGGCAGCAGCCGCGCGGGATGGGCCTCGTGTACCGCGCCCCGCGCGTCGCGCTGTCGGGCGCGGCGGTGAACGTGACGCAGCAGGTGACGCTGCCGCCGGACCGGTGGCTCCTGTTCACGAGCGGGCCGTCGTGGGGGCCCGCCGTCCTCTTCTGGTCGTACCTCGCGTTCGTGGTCGCGGTGGCGGTTCTGCTCGGCCGCGCCGTGCCGGGCAGCCCGCTCTCCGTCCGACAGTGGGTGCTGCTCGGGCTCGGCCTCGTCGTCCTGCCCGCGCCCGCGGCCCTCGTCGTGGTGGCCTTCGTCTTCGCGCTCGCCTGGCGCGCCCGCCGCCCGCTCGCGGGCGTCTGGCGCTTCGACGCCCTGCAGCTCCTCCTCGCGGGCTGGGCCCTCGTCAGCCTGGGGATCCTGTACGTGGCGGTCTACCACGGGCTGCTCGTGCGCCCCGACATGCAGGTGGCGGGCGGCGGCTCGAGCGAGACGCTCCTCCGCTGGTACTCCGACCGCGTGCGCGGCCCCCTGCCCGCGGCGGCGGTCGTCAGCCTGCCGCTGTGGGTCTATCGCATCGCGATGCTGCTGTGGGCGCTCTGGCTCGCGTCGGCGCTCGTCCGCGCCGCCGGCCCCGCGTGGCGTGGGTTCACGGAGGGCGGCCAGTGGCGGCCGCTGCCGAGGCCGGGCCGACGCTCGCCGAAAGCGCCCGCGCCGGACGCCGATCCCGCCCCCCCGCGCTGAGCGCCGGCTCGTCGGACCGGGGCCGTCGTGGCCCCGGTCCGAGCCCGTCCTACTTCACGCGCTTCGCGACGAACTCCTCCGTTCCGAAGTCGCCGACCTTGCGGCTGAACCGGATCTCGTCTCCGGCCAGCGTGCCGGCGTACTCGATCCGGATCGAGGTGCCCTGGAAGTCGAGCATCTCGACGAAGGTCACCTTGTCGCCCTGGACCTTCCCTTCCTTCAGCTCGACCGTCCCCTTCTCGCTCATCCGCTCGAAGGCGGCGGTGCCGGTGAGCGTCTCGCCGCTCGCCTTCAGGTCGTAGGTGTATTTCTGGACGCCGACCGGGCTGTCGAACTCGGTCGTCCACCGGCCGGTGACGTCGGCGGCCCGCACTCCCGCGGAAGCGGCGAGGACGAGGACGGCAGCGGCCGCGGCGATCCTGAGCGTCTTCATCTGCGTGTGATCCTCCTGTTGCGACGAGCCCCCGGCCCGTGGCGGCCGGATGATACGCCCGTCGGCTCGGCGCCCGCGAGGATGGGCCGGCCGGCTCGGAGGCGGCCTCAGCGCGGCAGGAGGTGCCAGGTGCCGGCGCGGCCGTTCGAGTAGGCCGGGCTGCACGAGTACCAGGCGCGCGCGAGCGGCAGCGAGCCGCGCCGCGACCACGTCGACACGAGGTCGGCGTGCAGCTCCGCGAGCGGCCGGCCCGCCTCGCATCCGAAGCCGGCGATCTCGCGCGGGTACCACCAGTCGCGGTCCGCGACCCCGTACTCGTCCCACTCCATGTCGCCGAAGGGAGCCGGCGGCTTGCCGTCGAACGCCTTCGTGGGGTGCGCCACCTGCACCTCGATCTTGTCGGGGTCGAGCGTGATCTCCGAGACGAGGGCGCCGCGCGGCAGCGAACGCGCGATCACCGCGAACGCCGCGTCCGGCTGCGCGGTCCAGTCGAACCGCGGCACGATCGCGAGCGCGCCGAGCGGCGGGCGCGCGGCGGGCGCGAAGCGAGGGTACGCCGACAGGAGAGGAAAGCCTGGCGCGCCCGGCGGTTCCGTGGACGCGACCGCCCCCTCGGCGCCCTTCCGCCACCGCCGCGCGAACGCCTCGCCGGTGATCGGATGGCGGACCACCTCGTACGCCAGGTCGTCCGGCCCGAGCCTCTCGGGCACGCGGGCCATCGCGAGGCCCCACGCCTCGTCGTCGTCGCGCGCCTCGGACTCCGGCGGCGACTCGGCCGGCAGGAACGCGTGGAGCGGGTGCGCGACCCGCGGCCCGAGCTCCACGCCGTTCGCGTCGCACCGCGCCTGCCGCAGCGTGTGCTCGTCGCGGCCCGCGGTGAAGTAGCCGTCGACGCGCCCCGGGCTCCAGGCCACGGCCACCGGCTCCTGATAGAAGGAGAGCCGGTCGCGCCAGCCGTCGCGGCAGAAGCGCAGCGCCTCGGCGAGGGTGAGGCGCTCGAGGGCCTCGCGTCGCTCGGCCACCCGCGACGCCTCGTGCCGCGCCTCCTGCTCGGCCGCGAGCCGGTCGAAGTGGCGGATGCGGAGGAACGCGGCCACGGCCGCGGCCGCCACGACGATCACGAGCACGGCCGACGGGAGCTGCCGCCGCAGCCACCCCGCCCCGGCCGGCGGCTTCAGGGCTCGCGGCACGCGGCCGATCCTAGCGCGAACGGGCCAGCTCCTCCTCGACGAGCACCCGGCGGAGGTACTTCCCGACCATCGACTTCGGCAGCTCGGGGCGGAACTCGACCTGGCGCGGGATCTTGAACGCCGCGAGATGGAGCCGGCAGAAGCTCGCGATCTCCTCCGCCGTCGCGGAGGCGCCCGGCCGCAGGACGAGGTAGGCCTTCACCGTCTCGCCGCGATACGGGTCGGGCACGCCGGCGACCACCGCCTCCTGCACGGCCGGGTGGAGGAGGAGCGCCTCCTCGACCTCGCGCGGGAACACCTTGAACCCGGACGCGTCGATCATGTCCTTGCGGCGGTCGACGACGTAGAAGAAGCCGTCCTCGTCCATCCGGCAGATGTCGCCCGTGCGCAGCCAGCCGTCGCGCAGGACGTCGGCGGTCTCGGCCGGGCGGCCGCGGTAGCCGAGCATGACCTGCGGCCCGCGCACTTCGAGCTCGCCGACGCCGCCCGGGGCCAGCGGCTCGCCGCTCGCGAGGTCGACGACGCGCGCGTCGGTGCCGGGCACGGGCACGCCGATGCTGCCGACGCGCCGCTCGCCGTGGATCGTGTTCCCGTGGGTGAGGGGCGAGGTCTCGGTGAGGCCGAAGCCTTCGACGAGGCGGCCGCCGGTGAGCGCCTCGAAGCGCTCGACGAGGCTCGGCGCGAGCGCGGCCGCGCCCGACAGGCACTGCGTGCCGGTGCGCAGGTCGTACTCGGCGAGGCGCGGGTGGTCCACGATGCCGGCGTAGAGGGTCGGCACCCCCGGGAACAGCGTCGGCCGGAAGCGGTGCAGCGCCTCGATCACCGCGTCGGGCCGCGGACGCGGGATGAGCACCATCTCGCCCGCCGACATCACGCCCAGCAGGAGGATGCTGAGGAGGCCGTAGGCGTGGAAGAGCGGCACCGCCCCCAGGATGACCTCGTGCTCCTCGCGCAGCCGCGGGAACCACGCGCGCGCCTGCGTCGCGTTCGCCACGAGGTTGCGGTGCGTGAGCATGGCGGCCTTGGGCGTGCCGGTCGTGCCGCCGGTGTACTGCAGGAGGGCCACGTCGCAGGCCGAGAGGCTCGCGCCGGGGGGCGTCGGCGGGTACTGGCGCAGGAGGTCGTGGAAGAACGACACGTCCGTCTCGGCCGGGACGCTCGGCCTCTCGCCGCGCCGCCGCTGCGCGAAGCGGGCGAGCATCCGCGCCGGCCACGGCAGGTTCTCCGTCACGTCGACCACGATCGCCCGCCGCACGCGGGTCGCCGCGTGCACCTCGCGCAGCCGCGGGAAGAACTGGTCGAGCAGCACCAGCGTCTCGCTGCCCGAGTCCTCGAGCTGCGCGTGCAGCTCGCGCGCGACGTACATCGGGTTCGTGTTGACGGGGATCGCGCCGAGGCGCAGCGCGCCGAAGAACGCCACCGGGAACTCCGGCCCGTTCGGCAGCATGATCGCGACCCGGTCGCCCTTCCTCACGCCGAGCTGGAAGAGCGCCGTGGCGAAGCGCAGGCTGCGCTCCCACAGCTCGCCCCAGGTGAGCGCGGGCACCGGCAGCCGCGGGTCGAGGAAGAAGCGGATCGCCACCTTCGCCGGCACCCGCGCGGCGGTGCGGTCGAGGAGCTCCGGCAGCGTCGCCTCGGGGACCGCGATCTCGTGCGGGACTCCGGCCTCGTAGTGGCGCAGCCAGGGCCGCTCGACGGCCGGCGTCACGGGGTCGGGACCCGGGGCGCCTGCTCCTCGGCCACGAGCACCCGGCGGAGGTACTTCCCGACCATCGACTTCGGCAGCTCGGACCGGAACTCGACCCGGCGCGGCACCTTGAACGGGGCGAGGTGCAGGCGGCAGAAGTCGACGATCTCCTCCTCGCCCGCGGCCTCCCCGGGTCGCAGGACGAGGTAGGCCTTCACGGTCTCGCCGCGGTACGTGTCGGGCACGCCGGCCACGACCGCCTCCGCGACCTTCGGGTGCATCAGCAGCACTTCCTCGACCTCGCGCGGCAGCACCTTGAAGCCGGACGCGTCGATCATGTCCTTGCGGCGGTCGACGACGTGGAAGAAGCCGTCGGGATCCATGCGGGCGACGTCGCCGGTGCGCAGCCAGCCGTCGTGAAACGCGTCCTCGGTCTCCTCGGGCCGGTTCCAGTACCCGAGCATCACCTGCGGGCCCCGCACCTCGAGCTCCCCCTCTTCGCCGGCCTCGAGCGGCTCGCCGGTCGCGAGGTCGACGACGCGGGCGTCGGTGTCGGGGAACGGCACCCCGATGCTCGACGGCCGCCGCGCGCCGAAGAGCGGCGTGCAGTGCGTGAGCGGCGAGGCCTCGGTGAGGCCGTAGCCCTCCACCAGCCTCCCGCCGGTGATGGCCTCGAAGCGCTCGGCGATCTCGCGCGGCAGCGGCGCCGCGCCGCTGATGCACAGGGCCCCGCTGCGCAGGTCGTAGTCCCCCAGCCGCGGGTGGTCCGCCACGGCGGCGTAGAGGGTCGGGACCCCCGGGAAGAGCGTCACGCGGAACCGGTGGATCGCCTCGAGCACGACGTCGACCGGCCGCGGCCGCGGCACGAGGACGATCTCGGCCGCGACCTCCACCCCGAACAGCAGGACGGACGTGAGGCCGTAGACGTGGAAGAGGGGGATCGCCCCGAGGAACACCTCGCGCCCCGCGCTCGCCCGCGGGAACCAGGCCCGGGCCTGCCGGCTGTTCGCCACGAGGTTCCCGTGGGTCAGCATCGCCGCCTTCGGCGTGCCGCTCGTGCCGCCCGTGTACTGGAGGAGCGCGAGGTCCGACGGCCGCAGGTCCGCGCCGGGCGGGGTCGGGGGATAGCCGGCGACGAGGTCGCGGAAGCGGTAGGTGTCGGTCTCGGCCGGCACCCGCACGCGCTCGCCCCGGCGCCAGCGGTCGAGCCGCATCGCGAGCCGCGCCGGCCACGGCAGCGCGTCGGAGAGGTCGGCCACGATCACGCGGCGCACGTGCGTCGCGGCGTGGACCTCGCGCAGCCGCGGGTAGAAGAGGTCGAGGAGGACGACCGTCTCGCAGCCGGCGTCCTCGAACTGCTCCTTCATCTCGCGGGAGACGTACATCGGATTCGTGTTCACGGGGACGGCGCCGATCCGCAGCGCGCCGTAGAACGCGATCACGAGCTGGGGGCAGTTCGGGAGCATCAGCGCGACGCGGTCGCCCTTGCGCACGCCGAGCTGGAAGAGAGCGGTCGCGAAGCGCAGCGTGTCGTCCCGCAGCTCGCGGTACGTCAGGGCCGGGGCGGGCAGCCGCGCGTCGAGGAAGAAGCGGAGGGCGACCTTCTCGGGATGCCGCTCGGCGGTGCGGTCGAGCGCCTCGGGGAGGGTGATCTCCGGGTACTCGATGGAGCGCGGGACGCCGTCCTCGTAGTGGCGGAACCACGGTGCGTCGTCCATGAGGCCTCCGCGCCGGATGCTACGCCCGGCCGGCGGGGTTGTCGACGGCGCGGGGGCGTTGCCCGCGCGGCGGGACGGGCCGATGATTCGCTCCGGGGTCGCGCCCCGGGGCCCCGTCGGAGGCAGCGCGCCATGACCCGATCGATCTCGCGACGAGCCTTCCTGGCGACGGCCGGCGCCACGGCCGCCGCGACCGCCCGCGGCGCGGGTGGCGGCGTGAGCGCCCGGCCCGCCGTGCGGCGCCTCGCCGCACTCTTCCCCGCCGCGCTCCTCCTCGCCGCGGCCGGCCCGCTCTCCGCGGCCGACTTCGAGGCCGACGTCGCGCGCGTCTCCATCACGCCGCCGACTCCCTTCTGGATGTCGGGCTACGCGGCGCGGACGCACCCGTCCGAGGGCGTCGAGATGGAGCTGTGGGCGAAGGCCCTCGCCGTGCGCGACGGGCGCGGCGGCGCGGCCGTCGTCGTGACGACCGACCTCATCGGCCTGCCCCGCGCGATCTCCGACGAGGTCGCGGCCCGGGTCGAGTCGCGCTTCGGCGTGAAGCGGGCCGCCCTCGTGCTCTCCTCGTCCCACACGCACTGCGGCCCCGCCGTCCGGAAGAACCTCGCCGTCCTCTACGACTTCGACGAGGAGAGCCGCAAGGCGGTGGAGGCCTACGGCACAGCGCTCGTCGACCGTCTCGTCGAGGTCGTCGGCGCCGCCCTCGCCGACCTCGCGCCGGCCCGGCTTTCGGTCGGCCACGGCACGGCCGGCTTCGCCGTGAACCGCCGCGAGCCCACGCCGAACGGCGTCGTCATCGGCGTGAACCCGAAGGGCCCGGTCGACCACGACGTGCCGGTGCTGAAGGTCGAGGGCCGCGACGGCTCCCTGCGGGCCGTCCTCTTCGCCTACGCCTGCCACAACACGACCCTCGGCGGCGACTTCTACCGCATCGGCGGCGACTACGCCGGCTACGCGCAGGCCGAGATCGAGGCCACCCACCCGAAGGCGGTGGCCCTCTTCGTGATGCTCTGCGGCGGCGACCAGAACCCGAGCCCGCGCGGCACGCTCGACCTCGCCCGGGCGCACGGTCGCACTCTCGCGGCCGAGGTCGAGCGCGTGCTCGCCGCGCGGACGCGGAGGCTCACGCCGCCCGTCCGCGTGGCGTTCGAGACCGCGACGCTCGACTTCGCGCGCCGGCCGCGGTCCGACTACGAGGCCGACCTCGCCGGCCGGGACGTCTTCCGCCAGCGGCGTGCGCGCCTGATGCTCGCCGCGTGGGACGAGGGCCGGCCGGTCACGCAGACGCCCTACCCGGTGCAGGCGGTGCGCTTCGGCCGCGGCCTCACGCTCGTGGCCCTCGGCGGCGAGCCGGTCGTCGACTACGCGCTGCGGTCGAAGCGCGAGCTGCGCGGCGAGGACCTCGTGGTCGCCGGCTACTGCAACGACGTGATGGGCTACATCCCGAGCCGGCGCGTGCTCCTCGA
>WBZP01007910.1_pt1 | contig 10157 bp, 6 predicted proteins | sample 5204301 | NCBI WGS metagenome assembly WBZP01 (sample SAMN12412401, study PRJNA552823) | activated sludge metagenome | isolation source: activated sludge from nitrification reactor of wastewater treatment plant... | place: USA: Pennsylvania | collected 2017 | reverse complement strand
CGCCTCCGCCGGGGAGCGGATCGCCTGCATGCTCGATTTCGTGCGCCGCGCGAAGCCGCTGCGCGAGCCCGTGGCCCGCGCTCTCATGTGGGAGGTCGGCAAGCCGTGGCCCGACTGCCTGAAGGAGTTCGACCGCACGATCGAGTACATCGAGGCGACGGCCGAGGCCCTGCGCGGGATCGAGCGCGGCGCGGCGGCGCCCTCGGCCGCCGGCGGCTTCGTCGCCCGCGTGCGCCGCGCGCCCCTCGGCGTCGCCCTCTGCCTCGGGCCCTACAACTACGCGGTCAACGAGGTGTTCACGACCGTCATCCCCGCCCTCGTGATGGGCAACCCGGTGGTGATGAAGACGCCGCGCTACGGCGTCCTCGCGAACGCCCTCCTCGTCCCGGCCCTCCGCGACAGCTTCCCGAGAGGCGTCGTGAACCTCGTCACCGGCGAGGGCCCGGTCGTCGTGGGGCCGGTCATGCAGAGCGGGATCGTCGACGCGCTCGCCCTCATCGGCTCGGCCCGCACCGCGTCGGTCCTCCTGAAGCAGCACCCGCACCCGTACCGCCTGCGCACGATCCTCGGTATGGGGGCCAAGAACCCCGCGATCGTCCTCCGCGACGCGGACCTCGACGCGGCGGCGGCGGAGATCGTCTCGGGCGCGCTCAACTTCAACGGCCAGCGCTGCACCGCCCTCAAGCACGTCCTCGTCGAGCGGCCGGTGGCCGACGCCCTCGTCGAGCGGCTGGCCGCGCGCGTCGCGGGGCTGAAGGTCGGCATGCCGTGGGAGGAGAAGGTCGCGATCACGCCGCTCCCGGATCCCGCCAAGCCCGGGCACCTCGCCGATCTCGTCGACGACGCGACCGCGCGCGGGGCGAAGGTCGTGAACCGCGGCGGCGGCGAGCGGGCGGGGACACTCTACCGGCCTGCGCTCGTCTACCCGGTGTCGGAGGAGGCGCAGCTCTTCCGCGTCGAGCCGTTCGGCCCGGTGCTGCCGGTGAGCGTCGTCGACTCGCCCGAGGAAGCGCTCGGGATCGTCGAGCGGTCGGAGTTCGGGCAGCAGGCGTCCGTCTTCGGCCGCGACCCGGCCGTGATCGGCCCGCTCGTCGACCACCTCGCGAACCTGGTCTGCCGCGTGAACGTGAACACGCAGTGCCGCCGTGGCCCCGACGTCTACCCGTTCGCCGGGCGGAAGGACTCGGCGGTCGGCACCCTGTCGATCACCGACGCGCTGCGCGTCTTCTCGATCCGCAGCCTGGTCGCGGTCGAGGAGAAGGAGCGGGCGCTCCTCGAGGGGCTCGCCGGGCGCTCGGTCTTCCTGGGCCCGCCGCCCGCCTGAGGCCGCTCGTGCGGACGATCCTCTTCACGCAGTGCCTGCAGAACGACTTCGTCGCTCCGCTCGCGGCCGGAGCGCCGCTGCCCAACGACCTTCACATCGGCCGCGCCGAGAGCCGCCGCCTCCTCGGCGACCCGGACGCCGCGTGGGCGCAGGAGGGCCCGCTCGCCCGGTTCCTCGCCGCCTTCGCGGCGGGCGCCGGGCCGGAGCACGTCTCGATCCACGTCCGCGACTGGCACGACCCCGACGACCCGGCGACGCGCGCGCACCTCGAGCACTTCGGCCGCCACTGCGTCCGCGGCACGGAGGGCGCGGCGTTCGTCGAGCCGCTCCGGCCCGTGGTCGAGAGCGGCGGCATCGTCGTCGACTCCGCCGTCCTCTCGGACTTCGTCGGCACCACCCTCGAGGAGACGCTGCGCCCCCTCGCCGTCCCGCCCGTCCGCGCGGGGATCGTCGGCGTCTGGACGGACTTCAAGGTCCAGTACCTCGCCTACGAGCTGCAGGCGCGCGTGGGCCTCGCCGACGTCGCGGTGTGCAGCGCCCTCACCGCCTCGCGCGGCCGCCTCGCCCACCGCCAGGCCCTCGACCACATGGCGGCGAACCTCGGGGTCACGGTGATCGACTCGATCGCCGAGTTCCTCGCGTGGCTGGGGATCGAGGCGCCGGCCGCCGCGGTGACCGCCGTCCGCGGCCGCTCGCGTCCGGTGATCGAGCTGCCCGAGGGCACGGTCCTGGAAGACGAGGAGCGCCGTCTCGTCGAGCACCTCTACCGCGACTGCCGGTCGGTGCGCCTCGCGCCGATCGGCGGCGGCTTCTCCGGCTCGCGCGTCTTCGGCTCGTTCCCGGTCGACCGCCGGGGACGCCGCGAGATCCCGTTCGTCACGAAGATCGACCGCCACGACCGCATCGCGCGCGAGCGAGTGGCCGTCGAGGGCGTCGAGAACCTGCTCGGGGCCAACGCGCCCCGCCTCGCGGACCACGTCGACCTCGAGACGCGGGGGGCGATCAAGTACCACTTCGCGACGATGTCGGCCGGGCCGGTCCGCACGCTGCAGCGGGCCGTGCGCGAGGCCGCCGCCGCCGACGAGGTGGGCCGCCTCTTCGACGTGGTGATCGAGCGCCTCCTGCGCCGCCTCTACCAGGCGCCGGCCGTCGACCGGCTGGACCTCTTCGAGTACTACGGCTACCAGCCGCGCTACGCGGAGAAGACGATCGCCCGCGTGGCCGCGCTCGGCGTGGCCGACGGCGGCGTCGTGCGGGTGCCCGGCCTCGCCGAGCCCCTGCCGCACCCGTCGCGCTTCTACCGGTGGCTCGAGGCTCGAGGGCGGCGCGAGCCGGAGGAGGTCGCCTGCTGCATGGTGCACGGGGACCTGAACCTCGCGAACGTCCTCGTCGACGACGCCTCGAACACGTGGCTCATCGACTACTACTGGACCCGCAACGGCCACGCGCTCGACGACGTCGCGAAGCTCGAGAACGACCTGAAGTTCATCCTCCTCCCGCTGCCCGACGACGCGGCGCTCGGGCGGGCCGCCGCCCTCGACCGCCACCTCCTGGCGCAGGACGACCTCCTCGCCCCGCCGGTCGAGCCGCCGGCCGCGCTCCTCGGCGACCCCGCGCTCGCGAAGGCCCACGCGGCGATCGCCCGCCTGCGCGCGCTCGGCGCCGATCTCCTCCGCGAGGCGGGGCTGCGCTCGCCGGTTCCCGCCCGCGAGTACCGGATCGCCCAGCTCCGCTACGCCGCCCACACGCTGAGCTTCGAGGAGCCGGACGAGCGGCAGAAGCGCCTCGCGCTCGCGAGCACGTGTCGGCTCGCCGACGCCCTCGCGCGGGACGTCGCGGGGTAGCCGCTCGCCGCAGGGCGCGCAGCGTCTACGGCAGCGGGGGAAGGTCGTCGAGAAGCCGGGCGAGAGCGATGGCGCGGATTCCGCGGCCGAGCTCGGCGGAACGCTCGCCGGCGTGGACGACGTGGAGCCGCTTCAGTCGAAGAGCATCGAGAGCGATCCGCATGGAAGGCGTCACACTCGGCGCGACCGTACGCTTGAACTCGAACCCGAGGCGGATGGATCCCCGGACGACCAGCAGGTCGAGCTCTGCCCCGGCGTAGGTGCCCCAGAAGTGGCACTCCTCGCGGCGCGCCCCGAGGCGATCGATCACCGACTGGATCCCGAAGCCCTCCCAGGACGCGCCGACCTTGGGGTGCCTGACCAGCGCGTCGCGCGTGCGGACGTCCAGCAGGGCGTGGAGCAGGCCCGAGTCGGCGACATAGACCTTGGGCGACTTCACCTGGCGCTTCGCGAGGTTCTCGCTCCAGGGCGGCAGCTGGCGCACCACGAAGGCGCCGCTCAGGAGGTCGAGGTACCGGCCGATCGTCGTGTGGGCCACGCCGAACGCCCGGCCGAACTCGGATCCATTCCAGACGTTGCCGTGCGCGTGGGCCAGCATGGCCCAGAAGCGCCCGAGAGTGGGGGCCGGTACCAGCGAGCCGAGCTGGGGCAGGTCGCGCTCGAGGAACGTCCGCACGAACTCCAGCCGCCACTCGTGGCTCGCTGCGTCCGAACGGGCGGTGTAGGCACGGGGGAACGACCCCCTGAGCCAGAGTCGTTCGGCCCGGTCGGACCCGACCTCGGACAGCGAGAGCCCGGGGAGCTCGTGGAAGGCGATTCGGCCGGCCAGGCTCTCCGAGGCCTGTCGGAGGAGAGCCGGCGACGCGCTTCCGAGGACGAGGAATCGCGCGGGAAGCGGCTGCCGGTCGGCCAGCACGCGCAGCGCGGGAAAGATCTCGGGCCGGCGCTGCACCTCGTCCAGGACGACGAGGCCCCGCAGGTCCCGCAGCGCGAGCTCGGGGTCGTCCAGCAGCGCGAGGTCCGCCGCCCGCTCCAGGTCGAAGACCGTGCTGCCGCTCCGCGCGCGCCGGGCCAGCTCGCGGGCGAGGGTCGTCTTGCCCGCCTGGCGGGCGCCGACGAGGGCGACGACCGGGAAGCGACGGAGGCGGCCCTCCAGGGCGGCCAGATGGTCCGGGCGGGGGATTCTCATCGACCTTGAATATTGAGCGAGGAGTGCTCAATATTCAAGGTCGGGCTCACGCCGAGCGGAGGGGACGCCGGAAGAGCGGGCGCACCGCCGCCATCAGGACGAGCACGACGCCGAAGGTGCAGACCATGGCCGCGCCGGTCGGCAGGTCGAGCTTCACCGAGAGGTAGATCCCGAGGGCCGAGACGACCGTGCCCATCGTCCACCCGATCGCGAGGCGCGGGCCGATCCGCTCGGCGAAGAGCATCGCCGCCACCGACGGCACGATGAGGTAGCAGAAGACGAGGAGGACGCCGGCGATCAGCACCGACGAGGTCACGACGAAGCCGAAGGACGCGTAGAAGAGGAAGTCCCAGAAGCGGACGTTGAGCCCCGACGCCTCGGCCTCGTCGTGGTCGATCGAGATGGCGAGGAACTGCCGGCGGAAGACGTAGTGGAACAGGCCGACGACGGCGTAGAGGGCCGCTGTCTTGCCGACCTCGATCCACGAGACGGCCAGGATGTTGCCGACCAGCATGTCCTTGAGGTGCTCGCTCTCCGACGTGGCGTGGCTCATCGCGAGGATGGTGGCCGCGGAGGCCACGGCGTACGCGATGCCGATGACCGCTTCCTGCGGGATCCGCGCGTGCTTCATCCGCACGGTCGAGAAGATCGCCGCCCCGATGAACGTGAAGGCGAGCCCGGTCCAGTAGACCCAGGGGCCGTGCGGGTCCTGCCCGGTGAACGGCAGGAGGATCGCGATCGTCGAGCCGAGGGCGGCGATCTGGGCGAGCGAGAGGTCGACGAAGATCACCCCGCGCTCGACGACGTGCACGCCCAGGTAGGCGTGGATGCCGGCGAGGATGAGGCTCGCGACGAAGGGTGCGGCGAGGAACCGGAGGACGTCGGGGTCGAGCATCACTTCGCTCCCGTGGCCTTGACCGCCTTCACCAGCAGGTCGACGTCGTAGTCGAAGAGCTTCACGTAGTCGGTCACGCTCTTCTCGCCGCCGACCGAGGGCAGCAGGACGACGACCTGCGCGCCGGTCTCGCGCGCGATCGAGTTGGGGGTCTTGAGGTCGAAGTAGGGCTCGACGATCAGGACCTTCACGCCCTGCCGCTTCATCTCGCCGATGAGGTCGATCGTGTGCTGGGGCGAGGGCGGGATGCCCGGCCGCGGCTCGACGTAGCCGATCACGCTCAGACCGAAGCGGTCGGTGAGGTTCGCCCACGAGCGGTGGTAGGTGACGACCTTCAGCCCGCGGTAGGGAGCCATCGCCGCGTCCCAGCGCTTCTCCGCCTCGGCGAGCCGCTTGTCGAAGTCGGCGTAGCGGCCCGCGAAGTACGCGGCGTCCCCGGGCGACATCTGGGAGAGCTTGTCGGCGACCGCCTTCGCGATCCGCCGGCCGTTGCCGGGGTCGAGGTGGTAGTGGGGGTTGCCCTGCGGGTGCACGTCGCCCATGGCGCGGGTGATCTGGCCGGTCGGGATCTCGAGGATCTTCGCGGTCAGCGACGCGTCGAGGTAGCCGGGCGCGCCCGGCTGGATCTTCGCGTTGCGGCTCTGCTGGACGAGGGGCGGCAGCCACCCGATCTCGAGCTCGCGGCCGACGACCACGAGCAGGTCGGCCTTGGCCAGCTTGAGGATGAAGCTCGGCTTCGCCTCGACGAAGTGGGGGTCCTGGTAGCCGCGGGCGATCGACTCGACCTTCACCCGGTCCCCGCCGACCTGGAGCGTCAGGTCGGCGAGGTCCTCGGTCGTGGTGACGACGTTGACGGCGGCGCGGGCGGGAAGGGCGGCGGCGAACACGAGCGCGGTGATGACGGCGGCGCGACGGAGGCTTCGCATGGCGACCTCTCTAGAACGGGTGGGCGCCGTGGGCGCCGATCGTGAACAGGAGCTGGAAGAGGAGCTCGTTCGCCGGCTCGTCGCGGTCGGCGAAGCTCGTGCGGCGGTACTGGCCCCGCACCAGGCTGAACTCGCTCGGGCGGTAGGTGAGGACGAACGAGCCGCCCTTGTCGCGGAGCCCCGGCGCGTCGGCCCGCTCCGCGGAGTCGAGGCGGACGCCCGCGGTCCACCGGCGGGCGAACTGGTAGCCGAGGTAGCCGTAAGCGCCGAAGGCGCTCACGGTCCCCGCCGCGGGGTCCTCGCGGCGCGACCACACCGCCTCACCCCGGGCGAGGACGCCCGTGTAGATCGACCGGCGCAGCGGGCGGTAGCGCACCGTGAGGTCGGCGCCGACGAGGCGCGTCTTCGAGTCGGCCGTGACGCCGTTGTTGCCGTAGGCGATCGACCCGCCGAGATCGACGTTCGTCGACTCGGTCACGTCCCGGTAGGCGCGCAGGCGGCCCGCGTACTGCAGGTCGCCGCGCGTCTCCGCCCGGAAGACGTCCGACTCGCCGCGGAAGACCTGGCCCGTCGCCTCGAGGAAGAACCCCGGCGCCGGGAGGAGCTTCGCGAGGGAGATCCCCGAGTCCGACAGCGCCTCGCCGCCCAGCAGGTTCCGGGAGAGGAGCGGCAGGTCGGCGAACGGGAGCGTGTGGGGGTGCTCCGTGTTCACGCGGCCGAAGGCCTCCCGCATCTTCCCGACCTTGCCGAGGAGGCCGCCGGGGAGCGCGGGGAACGTGAGGTATCCCTCCTCGACGCCGACCTCCTCCGGGCCGAACGTGAGGAAGAAGTCCGCGCGCGCGTAGGGGTCCACGACGGCCTGGAAGGAGAACTCCGACTCCTGCAGGCTCAAGGACGGCTCGCCGCCGCCCGGCGTCGTCCCCGCGGCCCCGACGAAGTTGCCGATGACGGCGATGTCGGGGTTGAACACCTTGGCGGGCGCGACCGGCGCCGCCTCGCTCTGGCTCTTCTCGAGCGCGGCGAGGCGCTCCTCGAGCGTCGCGATTCGGCCGGCGTACTCCTGCCGCAGCGCTTCGAGCGCCTCGCGCAGGCGCGCGACCTCGTCCGCGGCGGCCGTCGCGGCCGGCGGCGCCTGGGTGGCCGCCGCCGCGGTCCCCGCCGTCGTCCACGCCCCCGCGATCGCCAGGCACGCCGACAACATTCCCGTCCATCGTTTCCGGCCGAGTCGCATTTCCGCCTCTCCTCCGCAGAAGCCACGTCCGGGGCGGCCCTCGCGCCGCGCGTCGGCGGGTCACGGGGCCCGCCGCGAGTCCGGTGGAGGGGACCGCGCGGATGCGTCGACCGTCCGAGGGGGAGCCGCTTCAGGCCGGGGGCGGGCCGCGCGTCGGCAGGTCGCGCGGCGACGCGTCCTGCGGGGCCGGCGCCGGTGCTTGGTCCGCGAGGCGCGCGATCGCGACGACGGGCGGCGGAGCGTAGGGAAGGCCGGGCTCGCCGGCCGTCCCGAGCTTCAGGAGGCAGGCGTTGCAGTGCGTCTCGACGGCGCAGCCGTCGTCGGTGTGGACGTCCCACGCCTCGACCGTGGCCAGGCAGAGGGACACCAGCAGCGCGACGGCCAGCCTCCTCGAGGGCATTCCCTGGGCGTCGACTCTATCCAACAGGGCTCCGGAGCGTCAAACCGCGCCTTGACCGCCCGCGGTGGGGGCTTTACTGTTCCTTCCGGTTGGAGCCCCTCCCCTGACGCCCACGGTCTCGCTCTGCGTCGTCCTCTGCCTCCTCGCGGCCGGCCTTCTCGCCTGGGGCTTCTCGCTGCGCCGGAGGCTCGCGAGAGAGGCCCGGGCCCGGGCCGAGGCCCAGGCCGCCCTCGCGCGGAGCGAGGCGACTCTCGTCGAGACTCGTGCCGCACTCGCCGAGAAGGAAGCCGGCCTGATGCAGACGCGGGCCGCGCTGCTCCAGTCGCGCGACGACGCGGCGCGCGCGAAGTCGCGCGAGACGCTCTTCCGTGGCCTCGTCGAGGTCGCCGACGACGTCATCTTCCGCACCGGGTCCGACGGACGCTTCACGTACGTGAATCCCGCCGTGCAGGACGTGCTCGGCTACGAGCCCTCCGAGCTCCTCGGGCGCCGGTTCCTCGATGTCGTGCGCGCGGACTACCGGGAGCAGGCGCGGCGCTACTACGAGGACCAGCGCCAGCAGGGCATCCCGAACACGTACTGCGAGTTCCCGATGATGACGCAGTCGGGCGAGGAGCTGTGGGTCGGCCAGCGCGTCCAGCTCGTGATGCACGGGGACCGCTTCGCCGGGCTCCAGGGACTCGCCCGCGACATCACCCCGCGCAACCTCGCGCAGGAGGCGGTCGAGCGCGAGCGCGAGCAGCTGCGGCAGATCGTGACCCACGCCCCGGTGGCGATGGCGATGCTCGACCTCGAACGGCGGCACGTCGCGCACTCGTCGCGCTGGCTGCGCTACCTCGGCCATGCCGGACCGTCGGTCGTCGGCCGGACGGTCGACGAGGTCTGGCCCGGCATGCCGGAGCGCTACCGCGCGGTCCTCGACCGGGCCCTCGCCGGCGAGGTCGTGTCGGAGCCGGAGGACGCGCTCGAGCGCGAGGACGGCAGCAAGGTCTACCTCCGGTGGACGGTCCACCCATGGCGGGACGCGTCGGGGGCGGTGGCCGGAGTCGTCCTCGTGGCCCAGAGCATCGACCTCCTCGTCCGCGCGCGGCAGGCCGCCCTCGAGGCCTCGCGGCTCAAGTCCGAGTTCGTGGCCAACATGAGCCACGAGATCCGCACGCCGATGAACGGCGTCATCGGGATGACCCGGCTCCTCCTCGACACGGGGCTCACCCCCGAGCAGCGCGAGTACGCCGAGATCATCGACTCCTCGGGCCGCGCCCTTCTCGAGATCATCAACGACATCCTCGACTTCTCGAAGATCGAGGCGGGGCGCCTCGAGCTCGACGTCGCCGACTTCGACCTGCGGCGCGCGGTGCGGGAGGTGCTCGGCTCCTTCGCGGAGGCGGCCCAGGCCAAGGGTCTGGAGCTGCTCTGCCTCATCCGCCACGACGTGCCGAGCGCGCTCCGGGGCGACCCCGGCCGGCTGCGGCAGGTCCTCACCAACCTCGTCGGCAACGCGGTCAAGTTCACCGAGACGGGCGAGGTCGTGCTGCGGGTGACGCCGGCGGAGGCCTCCGACGACCTCGTGCGCGTCCGCTTCGAGGTGCGCGACACCGGCGTCGGGATCGACCCGGAGCTGAAGTCGCGCCTCTTCCAGTCGTTCGTCCAGGGCGACGGGTCGGTCACCCGCCGCCACGGGGGCACCGGCCTCGGCCTCGCGATCTCGCGCCGGCTCGTCGGGCTGATGGGCGGCGAGATCGACGTCGAGAGCCGGCCCGGGCAGGGCAGCACCTTCTTCTTCACCGCGCGCTTCCGGCGCCAGGGCCCGGCCGCGGTCGACCGCGCTCCGGCCGGCCGCCTCGCCGGCCGCCGCGTGCTCGTGGTCGACGACAACGCGACGAACCGTCAGATCCTCAAGCAGCAGCTCGGCTACTGGGGCATGCGCGTGAGCGCGGTCGACAGCGGGCCGATGGCCCTCTCCGCCCTGCAGCAGGCGGGGCCGCTCGGCGCCTCGTTCGACCTCGCCATCCTCGACATGAAGATGCCGGAGATGGACGGGCTCACCCTCGCCCGCGTCATCAAGGAGAAGCCCGAGCTCGACGACCTCCGCCTCGTGCTCCTCACCTCCTTCGGCCAGCGCGGCCACGGCGCGGAGGCCTCTCGGATCGGGATCGCCGGCTACCTCACGAAGCCGGTCGACGAGGGCGACCTCTACGACTGCCTCGCCGAGGTCCTCGGCGGGCCGCGCGACCAGGCGAAGCACCTCGTCACCCGCCACAGCCTGCGCGAGGCGCGGGAGGACCACGTCGCCCACCTGCTCGTGGCCGAGGACAACGAGGTCAACCAGAAGGTGGCGGTGCGGATCC
>WBZP01007908.1_pt1 | contig 10157 bp, 13 predicted proteins | sample 5204301 | NCBI WGS metagenome assembly WBZP01 (sample SAMN12412401, study PRJNA552823) | activated sludge metagenome | isolation source: activated sludge from nitrification reactor of wastewater treatment plant... | place: USA: Pennsylvania | collected 2017 | reverse complement strand
AGAATATACAACGCCGGGTTTAATCTTTAGAGCAGAAGGAGACCAGGATCATGGCATTGCTGATTACCGACGAATGTATCAACTGTGGCGCCTGCCTTCCGGAATGTCCGAACGAGGCGATCTTCGAAACGCGCAGCGGCGCGGAAGAAAAGGGTCTGCATGTGGGTGACGGTCAAGGCGTGGGCGATAATATTTACGTGATCGCTCATGATCGGTGCACCGAATGTGTCGGCCATTTTGACGAACCCCAGTGTGCCGCAGTTTGCCCGGTCGATAACTGTTGTATTTCTGATCCGGCTTATCCTGAGGGATCAGATGTCTTGCTTGAAAAGGCCAAGACCCTCAATCCAGACAAGTCGATCGATCCGGCAAAAGTGTGGAGCGGGGTTCGGAACTGAGCGATTCCGCGTCGGCGTTTCGATTTGATTAGGCTGTTAAAAAACTCTTCGTGCCCTTGATGCGTCTCGACGGATCGAGGGCACGGACTGATTTAGAATCGCCCGCAGGGCGGAGAGACGGCATCGGTCCAGGCTTGTGTGCCCCACCGCAACTGAAGCGATGAGTTATGTCTGAAAAGGGTCCCCGATTCCTGACTAATGCGACCGTCATCAAGGTATTAGCTAAAGTCTTCGCCTTCCAAGCCATCGAGATCAACCTCTTGCGGTCCCAGGCCGGAATCTCCGACGCGAACTGGAAAGCCCTAAAGACCGAAGCCTTTAAGAAAACCTACGCCAAGCAACGGGCGTTTTATGAAGATCGCCTGACTGGTGCGTTTGCGTTGGAGCACATCTCCCAGTCTGAACGCGAGACCAGACTGCTGGAACTCTGGCTCAAACAGAGCGAAGAATCATCAAAAGACGAACCATAGGCAGACGAAGTCTCTGTCCGCTTCACTCCTGCCGGCTGCTCGCCTCAGCCTTTTCCACCTGAACATGAATGTGCCCCTCTATAAACTCCCCGTAGGAAGCAGCGACATACTGGATAGAGGGGGCAAACAAGACCCGCCTATAGACCGTGCGGACGCCAGGTTGCCGGTTTGAAGTAGGGTTGGGATTGACTACTGGCTTGACGGATCGCATGGAAATGGGGATAGCAGGACAGATTCTCTATCTCGCTCGTATAGAAGAACCTCGCGTCGGAAGTTTCCTCATGGTCGGCTCGTGGCATGCCGCTGATCAGCTTTCCCGCAAAGACCGTGGCCACCACTGATAGCTGATCACCATTCGGGTACACACCTGAGAAATGCATTCCTGCAAAGACGCCCAGAATATGCGTGAGTTTGACAAATACTCCCGCTTCCTCCCAGGCTTCTCGTACCGCTGCATCCGACGGCAGCTCGTTGGGATCGACGATGCCGCTCGGAGGCCCCCACAGCCCCGATGCAATATCCTTGACGAGTAACAGTCGCCCTTGATCGTCATAGGCCAGGACCGTTGCCGTCGGCACTTGCAACAAGTCCGTTCCGATTTTTTCACGGAGAGACTTGATAAACTCGGGAGTTGCCATACGCTCGATAGAGTACGGCATTCCCCCCAAAGAAGCGAGCCGAACTACCAGCTCGAATCAGCAACGACACGGTAGTGGTTGTATGGAGAGATTCAACATGACGCCGTAAGCCATCTTTCGAACTGGATGGAATCAGCGAGACTCCCCTATACTATACCCTCAATGTATACAACACTCTTCGATTTTATCCGGTTGGACATGGACAGGAGGCCCGGTCCAAAGACTGTTTTTCTGATCAAAATAGAGCCGTCTTTCCGAAGCTCACCCCTTGACAGAAATGAATCCACACTCCTGCTGCAGAGAACGTCATCCCCAGAAAAATTTACAACCTGTGGATAGCCAGTCAGCATGTTGGGAATAGCATGGGTATCGGTCTGACTGAGTGGATAACCTCAGACGATTTTTCTAGGAATATGCAATAAAATCATGAATGTCTACTTAGACCACTATTCCTTGTGGTACAGAGGCACGAGAGCGGATGCCTACAAAATAGGCACTTTGATAAATTCGCGCGCTATTCGTTGCATCTTACCTGACAACCAGAACTTGCCCACATAGATATCCACAGAAGATGGGGAATAAAGATCTCCCGACCAATCATTCGCCTAAAAGTGCCTTCGGCTCGGTCTATTTCTAATTGTGGCGAGCTGGTATGGGAGGTTTCCACTTCCACGGTGGGGTAGGATCGGGTTCAGACCACAGGCCGCGCTTGGAAGCTCTCGCGAGCTCTTCCATATCCTTGAGAGCCGGATCGTGGACTTCACCAGGCAGAACCCAGGCAAGTCCCTCTTTGATCAATTCATGGGCGATGTTTCGCCCATCTGTCAGTAAGATATCGGCTGTCATGCGGCCCCGCTGATCCTTCTTCAGTTCCTTCACTACGACATCGCGATTGGCGAGGTACGCCGCCGCGGCATGTTTCGCTTGCTTCCCATAGGGTTGTTTCGGCTCGGGGCAATCCACATCGCGAAGAGCCACTATCTGGTTCTTTTCCTGATAGTGAATCGTTACACGGTCGCCTTCATGTACGGTCAGCACCCGTGCGACGAACTCCGTCCCAGCTAAGGCCTGGACGGGCATGACCAGCAAGATTCCCACGATGGCGGAAGAGAGTCTCATGACGCTCTATGCTACCGAGCTCCGCTGATTCGGCCAACCTTTTCCGAATTTCATGCAGCGACTAAGCGATCCAGTCCATGACGCACCATGCCCAAGCCTTGACCATGGTGTCGCATCAAGCGTAGATTGCTAATGTGATGCCGCCTCAGCAAATAGGAGGTGGTCCTCATGTGTGTCCGGAAAACAGCAGCCCAACTTAGCAGATCTTGTCGAGTGTGGTCCTCCTCGTCGTTCTCTTTTGTCAATCGACTCATTGAATTGTCGACCAGGTCTCACCGTGCTTGTGTGTGCCTGATACAAAACCTTCCACCGTTGTGTCTCTGTGGTCCACGATGAAGGGAGGGGGAGTTCTACGTCGAACCATCGCGAGAGAGCTGTCCAGGGTCATTCCAAACACGGAGTATCGTCAGGATCCATCCGTGTGCTGCTCACCGAAGCACAGCGCCTGTTCAGACAGAGTCTGCACCTTCTGCTGGAGAGGGAACGTGACATTACCGACGTCCTCGAGGCCTCCGATACACAAGAAGTCTGTCGGCTCGCGATGGCACATAGCCCCGACATCGTGTTACTCGACGTGGACATGCTGCATCTTGACGTGGCATCAATCACACACCTCCTCCACAAGTACCACCGCAAGACGCGAGTTCTTCTCTTAGCTCGGTACGATGAAGATGCGCGAATCGTGGCAGCAATGAAGGCTGGTGCTGCTGGATACATCCTCAAAGACGCCGATTGGACGGAGTTCCTACGCGTCCTCAGATCAACGGCAAACAGCCAACCGATTTTGTCCCCGATCCTGCCGGATCGCTTCGCACACAATGTTCCTGACTCGTTACGAACCCCCTATGAAGGCAACGCCTTGCGGCTGTCCACTCTGAGCGACCGTGAACGCCAGATACTGGCATGTGCAGCGGCTGGGCAAAGCAATAAGGAAATTGCCGATCATTTGTGCGTCTCCGTTGAAACCGTGAAGACACACCTGCATCACATCTACCAGAAGCTATCAGTGGAGGGACGCGTTGAAGCCGTTATCGCATTTCTTCGTGCTCAGTAACCTTGCCGTACAGCCGCCCCCTCGTCACCCGATCGATGGAGACAGTAATTCCACCCTCACAGCGATAGAGAAAAGACAAATCGGTTTTTTTAACATTCAGGCAACCACGGAGGGCGATGCAAACACACACCGAATCATCCTCATGTATCTATCACGCAAGGAAGTCACCTACCATGCGTGAGGCACACATACTCGATGAATTAAGATCGGAGCCAGGATGGGCATTCCTGTGCGCAGCGTTTGTAATTGGTATCGACGTCTTTGTGCTGATGAGGGTCAGCTTTGCGGACTGAGTGGCGCACAAGGTCGAGGACCATGCGGAGGAAAACCCGTCAGGCTTGACCGCCAAGAATTCTGCCGGAGCCATCGCCGGCTGGTAGTTCTGGCAATCTCTATCTTCCTGCCGTAATCAGCCACCAGGCTTAGCGACTTCCCCCGTTCCGTGAGGATGTCCGTGTACCCTCGGCAGGGACCGCCTCATCCCACTTCCGCCACAATCCATACCCTGTCCGACGATGGTCTGATTAACGCAAGGTATGATAGTGACAAGATGTCTCCGTTGACTCACCAGATCCCTGGCGTGACTGCGCATTCGCAATTATAGCCGTGATATGCTACACTACTGGATACGAATTTTGCTCCTCGCGCCCATCCCTTCCGAACTCTGTGCTTGCGCGATCGTCAGCAGTAAATTCCTTGGGCAAGATTTTCCTGTGAGCCATTGCGGGGCGTGTGAGGATGCCACGGCCTGCGCCTGGCAGGATTGTAGTGACAGATACAATCCCCAAGAGCACAGTGTTTGATATCAGCCCCACGAGCCGAACCAGGCACCTTAGACTTTCGGAGAGGATCTCTTTATGACAACAGCGAGCAATACCCAACCAGCACCCGCAGAGCATTGGGTCCGCATTCCAAACGGCACACGAGTGCGTCATCGATCGGAAGCCTACGAAGGGATTATCGACGGACTTACAGAGATCGTGTCCGGGACGGAGCGTAATCCCGATGGAAAAACGCAGTATCGCGTCAAGGTGGAAGGTGGGACGCGATTGCTGGTTTCGGAGCAACATCTGAATGTTCTGATCGATACCAACCAGTTAGTTCTGGTCGGTCGTGAATCTGAACTGTACCGTCGCTCTCTCACCACCCGACTTCGCGCAGTCCTTCCGGAAGATCGGTTTGTGGCTGCGACTGACAAGGCGTCGGCGTCCCGTCAAAAGTCTCGGTGATGGTCACGCAGATATCGAACCATCGATTTTGCACCTGAACGTGTCACATGGAGCTAGCATGAAGACATCATGGGGAACGAAATCCCCGAATAAGCGGAGGCGAGTCGTACTTCGAACCAAGGTACGGTGGGAGAAGCTTGGGCTCCAAGACCCGGCAGGATCGTCATCGGCCACGTCGATTGAAGACCTTCGTCGTCAAATTACATCAGCCGCCAGTCAGGGGTTGAGTCCCGATACCGTATCCCGTTCCCAACAGCAGGATGGGCGCTCAGGACCAGGCGCGAAGCGGTCGGGGCCTGCCCGCAAACGGAATCCTGCTTCGTCATAACCTGAACGTCCGCACATCGCACCCGAAAGGAGGCTATCATCGGAGGACCAGGAAAAACTACAGCCGCTAAGCGAGACCGAGAAAAATCACGTCAACAGAAGCAGCGCGACAAAGAAGCGCGCCGTATAGAGCGGAAGGCAAACAAACCGGACCGCCCAGCCCAAGAAGGTGAGGACCCAGATCTGGCTGGTTTACAGTGGGGTCCTCAAGCACCGCTCTATTGAACGAATCCGCCATCCCTCGTAGTTGTCTATGGTTGATTTCAACGTAGGAAAACCATAGACAGTGCAATACTTTCATATTCATGAGAGTAGCATGCGGGATTGAGAGCGCGATTGTCTCTCTAGCCCCTTCTCCGCAGTAATGGAGTTGACATCGGGCAGCTGCGCTTCACGTATGATCGTCGAGAGAATTCTCCAGGCAGTTCTCGATGAATAGCTAGCAGTGTGTTGACAAACACTTCCACCAAGCTGAGAACGTACAGCATTCAAAGTCTCCAACGGGAGCAGAGTGGCCCGCAGGCTGTTCAGAAAGGCTGTCCAGCAAGGCCGCAGCGAATGAAGAGGGGAATCGTACTCTCTGCCGTACATTGAGCCTCTGAGTGAGGCGAGAACGCCGCTGGCTGGCTTTGTCAACAGCCTGCTAGAGACGGTATCTGACCCGGCACCCTCTCGTAATGTTCAGGCTTCTGCGGTCACGACCATATCCTTACGCCTTGGCTATTGAGTAAAATTCAAGGACTATGGGGCATATGGCTTACCAATCGCGCTTCTTCGCTTAAGCTGGCCCGCGCGCACAATCCCCTGAAACGAAAGGAATCGAGATGAGCCGTCTGAATCTAGAACCACTCATGACGTTTTCGGATGGATCCTACCTCGCGATCAGTACGGAATGCTCGAAGGAGGGCGACTTTTCCTGCTCAGTCTATACGGTCGTCGAAACCGATGATCGCACGGACTTCCGCAATATCGCGAGTCACCTCCTCGCTTCATCTACATGCCTGACTGCCCAAGAACAGGCATACAGCTACACCCTGCGTCTCTACCCCAACGCGTGTGAGTCGATGAAGAAACCACCCTACCTGATCTGGCATGGGCCACGATCATCGGGCAACCAGTGATTCTTCGATGGGTCACGGAATCCAGGTTGCCTGAGACGCCGGATAGCTATTTGCTCCGACACCTGCTAGGATGCCTAGACTTCATCGCGCAGGGCCTCGCATGAAACAAGATGACAATGGCCCATCACCGATGTTGTTCCTGCCGGGAAATCTGATCGGAAGTCTGACCTAAGCCGCCTCTCCGGTCGCGTCTTCGGCCCTCTCCTTCCTCTCACGCACCATTTCTCGAGTCTCGGTCAATATCATTTTTGAAGGAGAGATGCTCATGAGTTTAAAGTTATATGTCGGCGGATTGCCGTACGCGGCAACTGAATCGCAACTGACCACCCTCTTTGCCGAACACGGGACCGTGGAGTCGGCCCGGATCGTCTCGGACAAGTTTACCGGCCAATCTCGCGGATTCGGCTTTGTCGAAATGTCGACCGCTGAAGAGGGGCAAGCCGCCATTACAGCCTTGAACGGGTCACAAATGGATGGTCGATCCTTAACCGTCAATGAGGCCAAACCGATGGAACCTCGGTCTGGGGGTGGTGGTCGTTTTAGCAGTGGTCCGAAGCGTAGCCGCTTCTAACGCCAAGCACGTTGAAGATGACTCACCGACGGGGCGCCTCAGCTGAGGCGCCCCGTCGGTTTGTGTCGAATCGGCCTTAGGACTCAAGATGGCCCTTCACGTTTGACCTCTCGTCTCCGGTTACTCTACTCATGCTGCCGTTCGCTCATCGGCACAGTATTCTCTGCCCTGGCTATGAGCCGTCTCATGTCGTTGTGATCTTTTATGAAACTCCCCTCCGCGCAATATCCACCAGCCATTCGCACTGCATTCGCTATCTACAACCCGATGTGGTAGAGTGAAGTTGTATTGAATCTGCCCCTCGCGCTCTTCCCTCCCCATACTGTTCCTGCGCGATTTCATCGATCAGTCGGCAGTCATGCTTGGCGGTCCACGGCCTTTGTATGACAAGAGTCAGTGTCCACGGCTAAGGCTCTCCTGGCAAGCAGCTACGTCCGCTGTGCCCTCGCAATCCGAGGTGAATACTGAGCTGACGACCTATGCGGAAAGTACGCCATCGATCTGCATGTGAACGGTTGAGATGGAAAAACCACAAAGACATCAGGTCTCGCAAAGATACTCTCGAGCCCTCAAGCACCGCTCAATTGATGGAGACTCATAAACCACACAGTGCGTGTTCGTAGCACACAAGATAAGGAGCAACCATGGACGTCAATACACTTACGTTTGCATTCGTCATCGTGGCACTTGGGATCGGCGGAGTGATTGTGTATCTGAAGGGCAAGTAGCCGAGTTGTAAGATTCTCATTCCTGGTGAGCCCTGTCCTCTCAACAGGACTCGCCAGGGCCAGTTTTGATCCACGCAGGATAACTGGGGCATTTCTACGTGTCGTGTCTAGTCAGAGACTAGAAACGGTATCCAATCCGTTGCCTGTTCACTCGTCCGAATCAATGACCCCAACCATCAACCTGCCTCGGTAGAACGACAACAACTCACTGACAATCTGCGGCCTGGCCTACAAGCGACCCGGTCCACAGCGGCCCCACAAGCTGGATTGGGGTGCGTTGCGCCGTCATGTAGATGACCACCCTGATCGGACGCAAGCAGAACGGGCTCGCCATTTCCAGGTCTCCCGATATTACATCTGGAACGCACTGCGAAAACTGGCGGTGCCCCATAAAAAAGACGGAGGTACCACGAGCGCGACCCGCTTCAACGAAAGCGGTTCCTCCGTCGCCGCAAACAGCCCGTCTCCATCGATGAATGTGGGTTTGTCTCGTCATCGACGCGGCGCTATGGGTATGCACCAAAAGGCCAGCGTGTAGACGGCTTGGTTTCTGGGCATCGACGGCCACGCACCTCGCTGATTGCTGCTCGCATGGACGGGCGACTCGAAGAACCGTACCTGTTCGATGGGACCTGCGATACAGCGCTCTTCAATGCCTGGCTCAAGACGAGGTTGTACCCACGGCTGAATGCCCACCACCTCGTGATCATGGACAACGCCGCATTTCATACTTCGCCCGAAACAGCGCAGCTCATCGAGACGACTGGCGCCACGCTGCTGTTCCTGTCGCCGTATTCTCCCGACTTCAACCCGATCAAACACGACTTCGCCGCCCTGAAGAAACGCAGAGAGTGTCAGGAAACCGCGTCCCTTAATGAAATCAGCAAAGCCTATCGGCAACTATGAACTTAGCTATAATACCCCCAAACTGGCACTTTCCCCGCTGCGCACGACCTCGTCGGCCCTTGTGCACCCGGCCCAAATAACGCTTGTCCGCTTCAATCGCACCAGCCAGCAGATAACTCTCTTGCGTGCTGGCGATGAGCTGTCTCACCCGCTGCTAAAACAGCTTTGCGGTGTTCGCTTGCACTCCGACGAACAGCGCCGCCGCCCGTGCAGTCGTGCCTGCCACGCTATGCTCCAAGAGCTTCTGCTGGAGCTGGATCGACCTTCGACTCTTTCACAGGTAGATCATTCGCTAATACGTAACCCCGCCCATGGGTCGCTCCGCTACTCCAGCCCCATTTATTATTCAGACGAGCATCTCCGGTGCGTGGACGGAAACACCGGACCTCTGTCGATTCCGTTTCACCGACGCATCGGCTTTCCCGGTCGCAGACAATTCATTTCCTCCTTTCGCGCAGGGACGTTATGAATGGAGAGCGCAGACTTTCTTTAGTGTAGGGTGCAGCCTACCTGCGCCTTTCACCCTATGGTTTGCGAGAGGAGGGAAATGTTAGAGTTACCTAAGGCTGCACACACCTCCAATGACTACTAACCAGTACGTAGGATCATATCACCATGAGCAAGACGGAACAGCAGACTGGCCGCAATAACAGAGATTCCACATCCACACCAGCCAGACGCCTCCAACCAGCCGACAGTGGGTCTGGTTCCCGAAAGAATACTGAGCAGGCAAACGTGCCTCCTGGCAAGACATGGCTCTGGTTCGTATTCATCCTGGTCGCGAACTTCCTGCTTGGAAGGCTTCTGATCCCTACTCCAGAAGCGCCGATCACAGTGCCCTATACCCTCTTCAAGCAGGAAGTCGGAAAAAGAAACGTCGCGGCGATCTACAGTCAAGGGGACACTATTACGGGCCGATTCACAACTTCAATCGTATATCAGCCGTTGGGAGAAAAGGACTCGGGGTCCGGTGGCGAGACGAAAACGAAGAATGAAAAGAATTCAATACCCGGCGGTGAGATCAAATCGACGGACGACCGCGGTAGAAGTACCGGTAGCCTGTCCCAAACAATCAGTGTGTTCATGACGACCTTGCCTGCTTTCGTAGACCCTGGCTTAGAACAATTCTTAATTTCGAACGGGGTCGAGATTAGTGCGAAACCAATTCAAGAAGGTGCGAACCCATGGGCGACGATCTTTTTTAGCTTCGGCCCGGGTCTGCTCTTCATCGGCTTTTATATCTGGCTCTTCCGTCGGGCTGCGCAACAAGGCGGTGGCATGATGGGCGGAGGTCTGATGGGCATGGGCAAGAGCAGAGCCCGCCGCTATGACCAGGAGCAAACTACGAAGGTGACCTTCGAAGATGTTGCCGGTATCGACGAAGCCGAAAATGAGCTGGTCGAGATCGTGGACTTTCTCAAGGATACCAAGAAATACACTCGCCTAGGAGGGACCGCTCCGAAAGGGGTGTTGTTGGTGGGCTCGCCGGGAACAGGGAAAACGCTTCTCGCAAAAGCTGTTGCAGGAGAAGCGGGGGTGCCCTTCTTCTCGATGAGCGCTGCGGAGTTTGTCGAGATGATCGTCGGAGTGGGCGCT
>WBZP01007904.1_pt1 | contig 10159 bp, 8 predicted proteins | sample 5204301 | NCBI WGS metagenome assembly WBZP01 (sample SAMN12412401, study PRJNA552823) | activated sludge metagenome | isolation source: activated sludge from nitrification reactor of wastewater treatment plant... | place: USA: Pennsylvania | collected 2017 | reverse complement strand
TCGGTGGACCACGCCAACTTTGTGGGCAGCATCGAGGCCGGCGCAGATCTGAGCAGCCAAGCGGGCGACTCGACTGGGTGCCAGCACGCGCTCTCGCTGCAGCAGCTTGCGCAGGTCTTGGCCATCCAAAAACTCCATGACATACGCGACGACGCCCTTTTGCGGATCGGCTACGAAGTCATAGACATCGACGAGGTGCTCGTCCCCAATCTGGGCAACCGCGCGCGCTTCGCAGAACAGTCGCGACACCAGCTCGGGGTCCCAGCCATCCAGCACCTTGACGGCGGCGCGGCGACCGAGGCGCTCGTGCTCCGCCAGGTAGACACGGCCCATGGCCCCGGCGCCCAACATCTTGAGCAAGCGGTAGCCTCCGACGACCATGCCGGACCGTGGGTCCCGGGATTGCTCAACTTGGCTCAGACAAAACCTCCCTGGGCAGAATACAGGAATCTTTGTGGGTAATCAATTGAGAGCCCAGAGTCGCGACGGACCCCAGGCGAGCCCCTCGACGAGCGACGAAGCAGCAACTCCACAATGTTTTTACGCATTTTAAATTACAAAAACTCGTGCGGACAACGACGCTGGCGAGCTTGGGCTCGACCGATCGTGATGAAAAGGCAAGCGGGGTGGCGGCGACTGCGTGTCGAGTCAACCGCTCAGCACATAAGGATGAAGAGGAAACACCGAGACGGGCGGCCCGGTCAGGCGAAGCGACTACTTCGGCGGATTCTTGATGCGATCGTCTAGACCTTCGATCACGAACTTCTCTAGCTCGGGGATCTTGGTCACCGTCGTGCGGATGCGATCGATGCGACGGGCGTAGTCGCGGCAGGCCAGCTGGTTCGGATCACCGACGGCGACGTTCTTGAGCAGCTCAGTCGGCTGAATCGGAATCACGATGTCCTTGGGAAGTCCCTTGGCCGGCTTCTCTTGGAACTGACCGCTGACCGAGGTGCGGAAGCGCAGCTTCATCTCACCGGGATCGCAGTTCATGTCGCCTTCCTTCGGGCAGACCACGCCGCCGAGAGTTGCGAGCATGGCCTGCGGCAGCTTCTGGCTGTAGTCGAAGGTCACTCCCAGCGCTGGCGGTGGACCCTTGGCTGCCGAATCCGACGCCGCTTTGAAGCACTTCACCAGCACATCGCGATCGTTCTTGGTCAGCGCCGCGTGAAGCTGCACTTCGCGGAAGAACGCGGTCACGTTGTTGTAGTAGTCGAACATCGAGCGAACGAGCTTGCCGTTGAAGGTTCCCAGCAGCGGAGAGAACAGCTTGTTGGTCGCTTCCGGCTCGGCCAGGTCAAGGTTCGCCAGCTTGTCGAGCGTCTCGACCGACGGCGCTTCGCCAGGCTTTGTCTCTTTGAAGGCATCGAGCGCCGCTTTGACGCGACCGCGAACGCCTTCGACTTCCTTCTTGATGTCTTTGGCTCGCTCGGTGCCTAGCTCGATGAGCTCGTTTTGGCCCTTGATGAAGTTGACCGTGTAGCCAACGAGGACGCCGAGGACGCCAGCGACGCCAATGCCGATGATGAGGCCGAGCGGGCTCTTCTTGCCCACGCCATCTTTGACCTCATCTGCGTTGCCGGGAAGCGACTGACCGGCGCCATAGAACGCGGCCAGAGACGCCGCCATCGCAGCTTGCTGGGCAGCATATGGATCGGGCTTGGGCGGCTCGACCGGCTGTTGGAAGCCTGGAGGCGCTGGAAATCCGCCCGGAGGCGGCATCATGCCGGGAGGCGCGGGCACTGCACCCGGAGGCCCTGCCGGACCACCACCTGGGCCAGGCATCCCGGGCATGGGTGCTGGTGCACCTGGAACCCCAGGACCCACCGGAGCTGGGCCACCGCCCGCCTTCTTCACTCCAAGACGAGCCCTGAGGTCGTTGACGTTAGAACCACCTGGTTTGTTGTTCTCGGCCAAAGGCCCCCTCCGCTTGCCGGTAGACCGGCGCAAAAGACTGGATTGGTAAAGATCCTACCCGGCCACCGACCGCCGCTCCGCCAGCAGAGCTTGCTTGAACAAATCTCGCCGAGCGAGTCGTCGCTGCTGTCTGCTGCTTTGCCATCCGTCGGTGTACACGAGCTGAAACCGTGTCAGGAATTGCTAAATCCTACGGAGCACTGGCGCGCACTGTCAAGCTCCGACAAGGCGCAGTCGCCGCGTTCACGCATCTGCTGTGAACGGTTGTTCATGGATCGCCGACTTGGCGCGAATTTCCGTGAGAAAAAACCTCCGCGCGAGTCATGGCCCAAGGCTTGCTCCCCTGTGGGTCAGAAGCTGAAACAACTGGCTACCTCACTGGGAGAACATCCGATGCGCACCCTAGTCGCCGCCGCCCTGACCACCGCTACGCTGCTCTGTGCGTCCCCTCAAAGTGCCGAGGCGCAGGTCCTGTGGCGTCCCTGGCTGCGGCCACGCGTGATGGTGATTCCGCCGCGCGTGATCCTGCCGGTGGTGGCGCCGCCCCAGGTCTACGTTCAGTCGTATCCCCAGACCTATTATTATCCGCCTCCCCCGCCTCCGGTGTACATGCAGCCGGCTCCGCCTCCGCCGGTCTATGTGCAGCCAGCGCCACCTCCGCCCGTGTATATGCAGCCGGCGCCACCGCCGCCGGTCTATGAACAGCAGGCTCCGATGCAGTACGCGCCTCTGCCACCGCCGCCGGTCTACGTGCAGCAGGCTCCGATGGTTCAGGCACCACCGCCAGCCCCCGTGGTCGTACCGCCGCCGCCCGTTCAGGCGCTCCCGCCGGTCAGCAACGTGGTGGTGCAGCGGCCGCCGGTGCCACAGTGGAAGTCGAGGTTTGGCCTCGGGGTCCGGTTTGTCGGAGCGATCAGCACCGAGGATCAGGCGTTTTCCGACCGCTTTACCCAGCTCGGCTTCGGTGGCGAAGTGCTGTATCGCGCCAGCCGCCGCATCGTGCTGGAGCTGGGTGGCGAGTATCAGAAGCGGATGAGCAACGGCTTCGAGCGCTATGACGTACCGGTGACGATGGGAATGCGGCTGCACATTGGCGCGCCCGACTGGGTGGTGTCACCGTACTTCGTCGGAGCGGTCGGTGGCGCGTACTCGAAGCTGGACTACCTGCGGAGCCAGGACAAAGCGTGGTTCCTCGATGGGCAGCTTGGTGGTGGACTGGAAGTTCGGCTAGGTCAGCACTTCGTGCTCAATGCCGACCTTCGAGGGGATGGTCGCTATCGCCTGAATGACCCAGACGCGGTCACCATCGCGACGCAGAAGGTCAATGGCGTGCTGCTGACGCCGATGGGCAACCAGTATGGCCTGCAAGGTCGAATCGGCGCCGCGCTCTACTTCTAATCCGCTGCTCCGCCAGATGCCGGCTGCTCCGCCACGGGGCAGCAGCTAGCCTCTCGGTGTCGTACATTGAAGCAGGGCCGCGACCGTCTTTGTCGAGTCCTCGACGGGAGCCATGCAGACCTTGTAGTTGACTGCCGTCGGACAAGACGCCGTGCCGGACACTTTGCAGCCCCGCTTCTGGCACTGGGTGCGCGCGGCAAACGTATCCGATCCCGAGTAGCGGCAGTAGTCCTTGCACTGCGGCTCGCTGCCGCTGCCGCAGATGTAACAGCCGTCGGCGCGAACGCTGGATTCGGCGAAAAATGACATCAGAGCACAGGTGACGAGCACGATTCGGAACAGCGACTTCATGGAAGACCTCCTTTTGCGGGTACGTTTCGCAGCGGTTTGACGGGTCAGCCGGGGTAGAGCCTCAACTGTTTTTTTCGACTGGCTTGCCGGCTTTTTTCCAGCCCATGAGCCCTACCGGTAGGACAAACACCTTCTTGTAGCCGAGCTTGATGGCGCTCACGGCGCCAACGTGACAGGCGTGTCAATGCTCGTTGTAGCAATAGAAGACCAGCTGGGTGTCCTTGTCGGTCGGCAAGTCGGAGGGCTTGATCTCGTCGTATTGGACCCAAGTGGCGCCGGGGAGGTGGCCTTGGTTGAAGGTGTCGCGGCCGTTGTTGTCGAAGACCGCTAACTTGAGCGTGCCGGCCTTCGCTTCGGCCATTTTTGCGACTAGCTCATCGACGGTGAGGCGGCCAAAAGCTTCCTGCGGGCTGGCGGCTTCGGCGATGGACTCTGCCGGCTTGGCTTTGCTGCCCTGGTCGCTTTTTTGACAGCCGCCGCCGAGTAGCAGCAAGCCCAGCGCCCAGCAGAGGCTCAGTGTGGGTCGTGTGCGCATGAAATCCTCCTCGGGGAAGCGATGGTTACGGGGGCAGCGGCACGCTCTGACAGCGACCACCGTGACGAGCGATGTTGCCCACGAAGATCGAGCCCGAAAATAGGTACGGATACTCCTTATCGTAACGGGTCGATTCGTCGCCGAGAAGGTGCAAAAGATGACGCGGGGTAAGGCGCGCTTCGACTCGGTAGGCTCCGGCGCCACGCAAGGAGGTATCGAAGCTGAGTCCGGCGCCTTGCTGCAGCTCTTCGGCGGTGAACTTCTGTTCTGCGACGACTTCGGCCTCTGCTCCACCGGCTGGCACGAAGTAGAGGCGAAGGGTTTGCACAACCTCGCGGGTGGCGTAACCGACGGGAAGCGGCAGGGGCGCCCGCACGGTGAGCTTCGCACCTGGATCGACGGTGTCACCCAGCTCGGCGCGGCTGCCGTCCTTTTTCTCGGCGGAAAAATCGAAGCCGTGGGGCTGGCCCATGACCTCGAACACCGAGAAGCCACGTCCCTGCTTCAGCGCCGCCGCGAGATCGCTTGGCAAGAGCAGCTTTCCCGCCGGCACCAGCAGATAGTTGGCAAAAAAGCGCATCAGTCGACGATAGGAGTCTCCACGCTCCCCGTCGGCCATCGTGCCTTTGAAGGTGTTTTCGTGGATGTCCGATCCAAACAGCGGCGCCAGTCGATAGCCGGCCCCGAGGAGCGCGTGATAGTGCTGCCGCTGTTTGCTGTTGTCTTCGAGGAAGCCGAGCAGCGCCAGATCCGGCTCGGGTCCACCCTCGGCGACCGGCTTGGACTCTAGCCACGGCGCCAGCCCCGCGAACGCCGCCAGCCCATCGAGCCCCAGGTGCATCTCGCGGATCTTCGGATCGAGGTTGGCGTGTAAGTTATAGACCTCCATGCCGTCGAGGCCCGCCGCCGCCAGCGTACACAGCTTGGTCAGATCGCGCGACTCCGCATGAGCCTGCAGCACCAGCCCACCGGCAGCGTGAAACGCCCGCACCGCCTCGGGAGTATCAGCGCCCATCGCCTGTTTGCGCGCCGCGACGGTATCCCCAAGATGACGATGCAGCCCGACCGGCATCAGATCGTTCTCTCCACCGACGGTAATGATCACCTCGTGGCCGCCGGGCTGCTCGGCCTCGTCGGGACAGCGCATGCGACCCCCGACCAGCTCGCCGCCTTCCCGGATGGTCTGATCGCCCGCCGCCAAGTCCGTCAAAAACAGCTTGTCCCACGGCGCCTCGCCCATGTGCGTCGCGTGATCGGTCAGCATCGCGAAGTCCTGCCTCGTCGCACACAGCCCTTTGCGAAGGTTGCGCAGGCACGGCGCGCTCGGCTGGCCCAGCGGCTGGGGATTGCCGTCGCAGGCATCGTGCGAATAGACCGAGTGAAGATGGATGATTCCGCGCACCGCTCGCAGTCCGCGCTTGCGGACCGGTAGATCGACACGGTCCGTCGCAACTTGCGTCTTTTGCCAGGTGATTCGCGGCGGCGGCGGGAGCTCCTCGACGGGCGCAGGCTTGGCGCAGCTTCCGACGAACATCGCGAGCGACATCACAGCGGCAGGGACGGTGAGGAGCCTCATGATGGCGCGGACTATACGCCCGCCTTGCATGGCGGCTAAAAAGAAACCTATGCTGCGCGCGATGACGCAGCGCGAGCGGATTGTGGTCGCTCTATCGGGTGGTGTAGACAGTGCAACCTGTGCCGGGCTGCTCGTCGAGGCAGGCCATGAAGTGGTCGGTATCTCGATGCGGCTCTACAACGCCAAAGGGACGGCCAGTGCGTCGGGAGGTCGGTGCTGCGGGCCGCGCGATCTCGAAGATGCGCGCGTCGTCTGTGCGCACCTGGGCATTCCGTTTTTCGTGGCCAACTACGAAGACGAGTTTCGGCGCACGGTCATCGACAACTTTGTGGCGACCTATCAGCGCGGCGAGACGCCGAATCCGTGTGTGCGCTGCAACGAGCAGGTCAAGTTTTTGCCGCTCCTGCATCGGGCCCGGGCGCTGGGTGCGACGGCGCTGGCGACGGGTCATTATGCCCAGCTCGACGGACAACCGGGTCAGCGGCGACTGCGCCGAGGGGTCGATGCCCGCAAAGATCAGTCGTACTTTCTGTTCGGGATGCCTCGGTCGGCGCTCGATTTTGTGCAGTTTCCACTCGGCGGCATGACCAAAGACGAGGTGCGGGCGCATGCGCGACGACTTTTGCTGCCGGTGTCGGAAAAGCCCGAGTCGCAAGAGATCTGCTTTGTTCCCGACGGTGATTATGCTGGCTTCGTCCAGCGGCAAGGCGCAGCGACGACCAGCGGCGGAGATCTAGTCGACGAGAGCGGCAGGGTGTTAGGTCGCCACGACGGCGTGCATCACTACACCATCGGGCAGCGGCGTGGCATTGGTATTGGACTGGGTTCACCGCAGTATGTGGTCGCGATCGATGCCCTGACGCGGCGGGTGCGAATTGGGCCGAAGCAGTCACTGTATTCGGCCCGGGCCCGGGTGGCCGATGTGCGCTGGCTGGGTGAGTCTCCGGGGGAGATCGTGCGCTGTGGGGTGCAGATTCGCTATCGACGAGCGGCCCAGCTGGCGACGCTGCAGCGGACCAGCGAGAGCACCGTCGAGGTGCAGTTTGATGAGCCGGAGCTGGCGGTGACGCCGGGGCAGGCAGCGGTCTTCTATGACGGCGATCGCGTGCTTGGGGGTGGCTTCATCGCTGAGGCTGGGAACTTGCAGCCAAGCGGCTCCGCTACGACAGAACCGTCACATGCTGGACTGAGTGCGATTTAGAGCGTGGACTGATTGACGATCACGGCAATCCGCTGCGCTTTTTGGGAAGACAGGGCGATGTCGGGGCCCGAGCTGCTGTTGCCGTCAACAGGTCCGACGCTGATGGTGTCGGCCGTGTCGAGTCCGTTCAGCGCTGCCGAGACGGTGAAGCTGCCACTCGGGAGCGGATAGACGACCTGCAGGCTGGTGCCGCTGGCGACGATCAGATCGTCGAGTCCGTCGAGATCCATGTCAGCCATCGCAACGGCGGTCGGGACGCTGCCGGCGAGCGCTCCAGTGAGCTTGGTACTCAAGGAGGCGTCGAACGCCAGGGTGCCGCTCGCCTGACCAAGGAAGACGTTGGCGCCACCGCTGGCGACGGTGACAAGGTCGGCGCGACCATCGCCATTCACGTCTCCGAGGGCAACCTTTTGGCCGCCTCGGGCACTGTCCGCGCCAGACACCTGCAGCCGGCGATCGATCGGGCTCTGATCGGTCGACTGATAGACGTAGACCTGGCTGTCGGACTGGATGGCCACAAGTGAGCCTTTTCCGTCGGTCGCGATGCTCATTACGGTGGAAAACTCGGGCGTCACCGATAGCGGTGAGCACAGGTCGGGATTGAGCGCGCACACGTCGAGCTGGATCGCATCGTTGCCGGCAAACAGATCGCGGCTGAAGGCGACCAGGCGCTTGCCCTGCGACACAGCGACGGCGGGATGATCGGTCCACGCCGCAAAGTTGTAGTTACCGAACGACGGCCCGCGCGACATCAGCTGCCCGGAGCTGAGCTGGTACTCGATGAAGTGCTGGGCGCGACCCGTGCCGCGTACGAACGAGGTAAAGCCCCAGACGCCACCGCCCGTCGGACGCACGACGATGCCCTCGGGGGTTTCGCCGTCGGCTTTGACATCGTAGGTCACAACCGGATCGAACTTTGGCTCGGCGAAGATGCGGACCGGCGCCGTCTCGTCGGCTTTGCTGGGGCGGCTGACGACGATGCTGGCTCCACCGAGGGTGATGCTGCCCTGGCTGAGCAGCTGCTGGGTGATGTGAACCTCCAGAACTCCGTCGCTGAGCTGGCCCACATCGATCTGTTTGCTGCCCTGACGAAGCACGACGGTGCCGGTGCTGTTGCCAAGGCGGACGGTGACATGAGTACCGTCGTTGGCGATGCGATTGGGCAGAACTTGCAGTGTGTCCGTCGGCACCACCTCTTGCGAGCAGCGCGGATCGGAGGCGTCTTGGTCACACAGGCTGACTGCGCACGACGTGAGCGCGGCACACAGGCCAACAAAAAAGAACCTAGAGATCGTCATTTTGCTGCCTCCGCCGCCGCGCTTTCCTTCACCTGGGGTTTAGACTCCGGCCACAGCAGCGTCAGCACCGTGCCGACTGTAAACGCGCCCGCCGCCACATATGCCACCGACGATGGAATCTTGTTATCGAGTACACAGATCTTGGTGACGCCCGCCGAGGCGTTGCAGTCCATCGTGGTCGGGTTGCCATCGGTCGCCGTCAGCGCTATCGCCGCGACCAGCGATCCCAGCGCCAAGCCACCCAGCACGCCGGCCAGGATCTTGCGCTTGGGACTGAGCGACAGCCCGTGGTGCTTCTCGGGCAGGCGGGGCTTTTCGACCACCTCGATCGTCGGTAGCGGCTTCTGGATCGGCGTCTCGACCTTGGCCTGCGTCGGCACCGGTCCCCCGGTCACCACCGCCATCGGCTCCTCACCGGTCGGTCCTTGGAAAGGCTGCTTGAGGCTCGGCTGCGCTTGCGCCACCGCCTGAACCTGTGCCTGCACCGGCGTCCCCGCCTGCTTGACCGGATCGAGCCCAAGCGCGATCGGCGGCTTGTCGACCTTGGCCACTTTGTCGGGCCCTTGGGTGACGCTGGCGATCGGCGCCTGGCTGGGCGTCGCTGAGCCTCGGAACTCGGCCAGTGCCCGCGCAAACAGCTCACTCAGCCTTTGCGACAGCATGTCGGGGGTGCAGCGCTCGCAGTCACTCGACAGCTCCGACGCCTTCATCTTCGAGAAGTCGTACAGCAGCACGCCCAGCGACTGACCGCCGCCCTTGACCTTCTGCACCGTCCCGGCCAGCACCACATCAGAGCCCTTGCTCGCCGCCAGCGCCAGCAGACACTCCTGCTGCATGCACTTGCGCTCGGTGTTGGACAGATCGTTACTCGGGACCAGCTCCTCGCCCGCTTTGGCCATGCGATCCTGCGCGACGCGGAGCAGCCGAGCATCAGGCTTGCCCTCTTTCAGCACCGACAGCAGCAGAATCTTTTCCTTGGCGTGCGAATGGAGCGGCAGGACAAACAGTGACAGTCCCAAAAGCGAAGCCAGCCAGAGCCGACTCTGCGCCATCTTCGCCCTTCGCTTAGCATCACGGATGATCACAAGATTCCTCCAAGGGTGATCATGGCAGCGGATACCGGGGCCAAGTCAAGAGCGCTTCTTCTCTTTTCGTTCTAAGGTCGCGGGCTTGCAGCAGGACTACCGGGGAATTGGCCGACTTGGCTGCGGGTTTATTCGTGCGGGACGATTCCGGAGTGTGTGCGCAGATAGGCTTCCACGCGGACTTTGGCATTGTGGCGGAGGTTTCCGTAGAACAGCTGATATTCGATTGGATGGTAGTTTTCCGCGCCCAAGGTGCGGTCAAGTATGCGGCTCATGAAGTCGCGCGGCGGCTGGCCCGCTAGGTTCACGATCAGCGTGCCCGACTGACAGTGCGCACTCGCAAAGTGCGGCAGGATCTGCGGCTTCGGCGCATCCCAAAACAGCGCGCCGTGGTTTTGGCTCTGCGCAGCCGGCTCTTCATCAAAGCGGAAGGTCAGCGGATTCACACACAGGCGGACGCTGGCGGGGGAAGCAGGGCTTGGGGGTACAGGCACAGGGTCAAGCGGCAGCGTCATCTCGAAGTCGCCCGGCTGGTTGTGCGGTCCGCGTGCATTCCAGCCGATCACGCAGCCGGTCTGCTCGGGCGTCGCGCAGATCGGTACATCGGGCAGCGACTTATGGACTCCCTCGACCGTCAGCGTCGCCCCAATCAGGTACGCCGCCACCAGCTGTGTCCGCAGCGGCTTGCCGGCAATCTCCTCGCGCAGCAGTCGATACGCCAGCACCGAGCCCTGGCTGTGCGCCGCGATGATAAATGGCCGCCCCGGATGCTGCCCGAGGTAGTGATGGAACGCCGTC
>WBZP01007013.1_pt2 | contig 10159 bp, 7 predicted proteins | sample 5204301 | NCBI WGS metagenome assembly WBZP01 (sample SAMN12412401, study PRJNA552823) | activated sludge metagenome | isolation source: activated sludge from nitrification reactor of wastewater treatment plant... | place: USA: Pennsylvania | collected 2017 | reverse complement strand
ATCGGAAACGGTCCCTTCCGTTTCGCGTCCCGTTCGGTCGGCACCGACATCCGCATGAGCGCCTTCTCGGACTACCAAGGGGCCGACCGGCCCCAGGTGCAGGACATCGAGTGGCGGGTGTACACCGACCTCGAACGCGCCTACCAGGACCTGCGCTCGGGGCGACTGGACCTGTTGACCCGTATGCCGGCCAGTGCGTTGGAGGGCGACCGATGGCAGCAGGAGTTGGGCGAGGGCAACTACCTGCTCAAACCGGCCGGCCTCTTCACGTCGTTGACGTTCCCGCTGTACGACAAACGATTCGAAGCTGCTGAGGTCCGTGCTGCTCTCAGCCGTGCTGTCGACCGGCGCGACATCATCAGCACCGTGTGGAACGACACCGTGGTGGCCGCGGATGCATGGGCCCCGCCCGTGGTCGAGGGCTACGAGCCCGGAGCCTGCGGCGACACCTGCGAATACGATCCGGCAGCGGCCAAAGACCTGCTCGCCAAGGGCGGCGGTTTCACCGACGACCTCTCGATTGCCTACAACGAGGACGGCGGCCACGCCGAATGGGTCGCGGCGGTGTGTGCCTCGATCACCCGGACGCTGGGGATCACCTGCAACCCACAGCCCTTTCCGACGCAGAAGGAGTTTGTGGATGCGATCACCAACAAGCAGATGGTGGGTCTGTTCCGCACCACGTGGCGCATGGACTATCCCAACATCCAGAACTTCCTGGAACCCCTTTACGGCGAGGCCGGGGCGAACGAGGGTGGCTACAGCGATCCGCGCTTCGACGCGCTGATGGCCGAGGCGCGCAAACTGCCGGCCGAGGAGGCGATCGCCACGTACCAGGAGTCCCAGGTGATCCTGTCGGGCACAGTGCCGGCGATCCCGCTGTGGTCGGGCACGGTGCAGATGGGGTGGAGCGAGAAGGTCCAACCCGGTCTGATCATCACGCCGTTCGCCACGGTCGACCTGGCCAGCGTGAAGGTGGCCACCACCGGCGCCGAGCCTGAGCCCCAGATCTCCGAGTCCCCGGGCTCGCCCGAGTCGTCGCCCGTCGCCACACCCTTGGAGCCAGAGGCCCCGTCCAACCCCGCCTCGTCGGCGCCGTCTCCCAGCTCCAGTTGACGCAGTGTGACCCAGGTTTCACCGTGGGTACCCGGGGTTCGCGGCCGTGAGAACATGGATTGACAGACCGCGGTCCGTCCGGCTTCGGCCGCCGGACCCTCTTTCCCATCCGTCGCCTGCCGCGAAGGGCCACCATGACCGACACCACCCCCGCCGCCACCCCTGAGTCCAGCCCCGACTCGCAGCGATCAGAGCGGGCCGCCCTGCCGGGCAATGTCACCTTCCACTACACCAACACCGCCATCTTGTCGGTCACTGCTGTGGACGCCCCGATCGTGGTGACGTCGGAATCGTTCGACGAACGCCTCGCCGAGACCTACGACCGCACCGGCATACGCCCAGGGATGTTGTCGGTGGTGGCCGGGATCGAGGAGCGCCGTTGGTGGCCGCAGGACGTCAGTTTCGCCGACGCAGCAGCGATGGCTGGCGCCAAGGCCATCGCCGAGGCGGGAATCGACAAGCGCAAGATCGCATTGCTGATCGACTCGTCCGTGTGCCGCGAGCATCTGGAGCCAAGCACGGCCGTGGCCGTGCATCATCAACTCGAACTGGCTCCCGCCTGCATGAACTTCGACTTGTCGAACGCCTGCCTCGGGTTTGTCAACGCGATGCAGATGGCCGCGACCATGATCGACGCCGGGCACATCGAGTACGCCCTGGTAGTAGACGGCGAAGGCAGCCGGCGCACGCAGGAACGCACCCTGGAGCGGCTGTCGCGCCCCGAGACGACGGCCGATGACGTCTGGTCGCAGTTCGCGTCGCTGACCCTCGGTTCGGGCGGGACCGCCATGGTGCTGGGTCGTGCGGACCTCCACCCGGAAGGCCACCGGATCGTAGGGGGGGTGACCAGCGCAGCGACGCAGCACAACGAGCTGTGCGTCGGCACTCTCGATGACATGCGCACCGACTCCAAAGCGCTGTTCGCCGCAGGCGTGCAACTGTCGATCGAGATGTGGGAAGAGGCCAAGGGCGCGTTCGATTGGGCGGAGTTGGACTGCTACGTCCTGCATCAGATCTCAAAGGTCCACACCGCCGCCATCACCGGTGCACTGAACATCGACCCGGACAAGGTCCCCAACACGTTCCGGACCTACGGCAACATCGGGCCCGCGTCGGTGCCGTTCACGCTGGCCCAGCGAGCGGCCTCGCTCACCCCGGGCGACCGAGTTCTGCTGATGGGCATCGGTTCGGGGGTCAACGCCTCCGGACTCGAGATCGTATGGTGACCGCGGCAACCGCCACGTCACCTGCGACGCTGCCCCCACCCGGACTGCCCGGTCTGAGCCCGGACTGGTCCCGCCTCGTCGGCATCGTGGACGCCGACGGCGTTCCACGGCGGTTCCATGTGCTGGACAGCGGTCCGGTGGCAGGACAACTCGGCACGTTGGTGTGCGTGCACGGCAACCCCACTTGGTCCTACCTGTGGCGCCGGTTGGTGGCGCGTCCGCCCCATGGCTGGAGAGTCGTTGCCGTGGATCAACTGGGCATGGGGTGGTCGGACCGGATCGGAGTCGTGCGCCGACTGGCCCAGCGCATCGACGACCTCGGGCGGCTCACCGCGGCGCTCGACATCGATGGACCCGTGGTCACCGTGGCACATGACTGGGGCGGTCCGGTGTCTTTGGGCTGGGCGCTGGCGCACCGTGACCAGTTGGTCGGTGTCGTGCTCACCAACACGGCGGTGCACCAGCCCTCGGGGGCTGCTGCGCCGACGCTGATCCGCATGGCGCGTTCGCCCGGGATGCTGGCGACGGTCTGCCGTAACACGCCCACATTCGTGCGCGGCACCACCGCCCTGTCGCGGCCCCGACCCCCGCGCGACGTGCGTGACGCCTATGCCGCCCCTTACGCATCACCGGCCCGACGTCAGGCCGTCGCCGATTTCGTCGCAGACATCCCTCTCGAGGACGACCACCCGTCGATGCCGGCGCTGAGCAGCATCGCCGAGGCTGTGCGCGCCCTGGACGTACCTGTGCTTCTGGCGTGGGGTCCGGCCGATCCGGTCTTCTCGGACCTGTATCTGCGCGACCTCCTGCAACGGATCCCGCACGCCGATGTCCACCGCTACGAGGGAGCCTCGCACCTGGTCACCGAGGACGCCCCCGAGGCCTTGCCGGACATCCGCCGCTGGGTCGAGGCTCTGCCACGTACCGCGGCCGACAGGTCCGCTGAGACAGTGGCCACCAGGCAGTCGGGGGAGGACACGGGATCGCGCAGATCCATGCTCGCGGCACTGCATGAGCGAGCGGCAGACCCGCTGACCGCCCATCAGGACGCCGTGGTGCAGGTGGGATCCCGAGCCGTCAGTTGGAGGACTCTCGACCGGGTCGTGACCGACCTCGCCGCCGGACTGGCCGACGCCGGAGTTCGACCGGGCGATCGGGTGGCGCTGCTGATCCCACCGGGGGCCGACCTGGCCGCCGCCCTCTACGCGTGTTGGCGTATCGGTGCCGTCATCGTGGTGGCCGACGCCGGCCTTGGCGTCCGCGGCCTGGCCCGGGCGCTTCGCGGTGCGTGGCCCGATCATGTGATCGCGGTGGAGCGTGGCCTGATCGCGGCACGCGTGCTGCGCATCGGGGGCCGCATGTTCGCGGCTGGTCCGGTGACGACCGCACGGGCCCGTCGGTTGGGGGCCGAGACCACCTTGGCGGAACTGGCGCGGCGAGGCCGAGCAGCGGGCGTGCTGCCCGAACCACCTGGCCCCGAGGACCCGGCTGCGGTCGTGTTCACCTCGGGTGCCACGGGTCCCGCCAAAGGGGTCGCCTACCGACACCGGCAGATCGAGGCCAACCGGGATGCTCTGATCCGCCTCTACGGCATCGGGCCTGACGACCGGCTGGTGGCAGCCTTCGCCCCCTTCGCGCTGTATGGACCCGCCATGGGGATCGCTTCGGCGGTCCCGGATATGGACGTCACCCGTCCGGGATCCCTGACCGCCACACACCTGGCTGATGCCGCTGCGGCAGTGGGGGCGACGCTGGTGTGGGCGTCGCCCGCGTCCTTGCGCAACGTGGTGTCCACCGGATCGGATCTGGACCAAACGGGTCGTGCCGCACTGGGACACGTCAGACTTCTGATGAGTGCAGGCGCACCGGTGCCCCGCACGCTCCTGCATCAGGTTCTGGAGCTGATGCCCGCCGCCGAGGCCCACACGCCGTATGGAATGACCGAGGTCCTGCCAGTCGCCGACATCGACCTGGTGGGACTCGACAAGGCCGGTGACGCGAACGGCGTGTGTGTGGGGCGCCCGGTCGACGGCGCCGTCGTGCGTATCAGCGCATTGGACGCCTCGGGTGCCGCGACCGGATCGCTGAGCGGTCGCGCCGACGTCACCGGCGAGGTCGTGGTCCGCGCCCCATGGGCCAAGGACCACTACGACCGGCTGTGGGCCACGGAATCAGCCAGCACTCGTGACGGCGACTGGCACCGCACCGGTGACGTCGGGCGCCTGGACCACGACGGTCGCCTGTGGATCGAGGGCAGACTGGCGCATGTGGTGACCACCGACCATGGCCCGGTCACACCCGTAGGCGTGGAGCAACGGGTTGAGGCATTGCCGCAGGTCGCCGCCGCCGGATGTGTGGGGGTCGGACCCGCCGGAAGTCAGGTCGTCGTCGTGGTCGTTTCCACACCCGACGATGTGGGGAATCCCGAGGGGCTGGCCCCGTCCGATCTGAGTGCTCGCGTCAGAGGGGTCGCAGTCGTCGACGTCGCAGCTGTCCTGGTGCGAGAGTCTTTGCCGGTGGACATCAGGCACAACTCCAAGATCGATCGCGCGGAGCTCGCCCGTTGGGCCTCTGCCCGGCTGTCGTGACGGACGTACGGTGAAGGTCCTGGTGACGGGAGCTTCCGGTTTGCTCGGCGGCTCGGTCGCGCGGAGACTCGCTCGGCGGGGCGACGACGTCACCGTGATGCAGCGCCGATCGGGCGATCTGGGACTGGCCGAGTTCCTGGGCGATGTGGCCGACCCGAACGATGTGCTCCGCGCAGTCGAGGGTCATGACGCGGTGGTGCATCTGGCGGCCAAGGTCAACGTCGTGGGTCCGTGGGCTGAATACATGGCAACGAACGTCGTGGGCACACGCAACATCGTGGCGGCGGCACAGCGGACGGGAGTCACGCGCTTGGTCCATGTGTCGTCCCCCTCGGTCGCTCATTCCGGCACCTCTCTGGTCGGTGCGGGCGCTGGTCCGGCTGACCCCGTGCGTGCGCGCGGCCCCTACAGCCGCAGCAAGGCGATGGCGGAGCAGTTTGCGCTGGCGGCTCATGGCGATGCACTGGCGGTCGTGGCGGTGAGGCCCCATCTGGTGTGGGGTCCCGGGGACACACAACTGGTGGAACGGATCGTTGCTCGCGGGAGGGCCGGGCGCTTGGCGCTGGTGGGCCGCGGTTCCGCGTTGATCGACACGACCTTTGTCGACAACGCCGCCGACTCACTGGTGGCGGCGCTGGATCGCGCCCCTGTCGCCGGCGGAGCCGCGTATGTGGTCACCAACGGCGAACCGCGTCCGGTGGCCGAGATCCTGGGAGCGATCTGCGCGGCCGCTGCGGTGCCGGGACCCAAGCGGCATGTGCCCTACGCGTTGGCGTGGGCGGCAGGGGCCGCCGTGGACACTTGGTGGAACTGGCGGGGCAGGCAGGACGACCCGCCGGTCACCCGATTCCTGGCCGAGCAACTGGCAACCGCGCACTGGTTCGACCAGCGGCGCACTCGGGAAGCCTTGGGGTGGAGTCCCGCAGTGAGCCTGGAGGAGGGCTTCGAACGACTTGCCCGGTGGTACGCCGACGGGTCTGCGGGGGCGTAACGATTCGGCCAAGGGTTGGCCGTCGGTTGTGGGTGGGTTTGTCCCGGGATTAGCCTCAACCCAGAAACTGGGGGAATCGAAAGGAATCTCAATGAGTCTTCGCACACGCGGACTGGCGGCGGGCACAGTGCTCGTGGCCGGTGCCCTGGCACTCACCGCCTGTAGCAGTGGTTCGGGTGGTGGCAGCAGCAGCGGTGGCACCGGTGGAACCGGCGGCACATTCTCGATCGCGATCGAGGCGCCGCAGTACGGTCTTGCGCCCACCAACTGCTACGACCTCTACTGTGCCCAGGTGGATCAGGCCATGTACACCGGCCTGTTCGATTTCGTCACCGACGATTCCGGCGCCTTCGTGCCGCAGAACAGCCCGCTCACCAAGAGCGTGACTCCCTCGGACGACAACAAGACGTACACGATCGAGTTGAACCCCGGCAACAAGTTCACCAACGGTGAGGCCGTCACGGCCCAGACGTTCGTGGACACCTTCAACTTCGCCGCCAACGGTGGCAACGGCCAGCAGCTCGGCTTCATCTTCGGACCGTCGCAGCTCAACGTGGTCGGGTACGACAAGGTCTCCGGGACCGACAGTACCGACGGCAAGATGGAGGGCCTGAAGGCCAAGAGCGACACGACGCTCGAGATGACCCTGGCGGCTCCGCTGAACCTGAGCCTGTTCCAGAACTTCGTGGCAGGTCCGCAGATCTACCCGATGCCCAAGGAAGCCTTCAAGGACATCAAGGCCTACCAGAAGCAGCCGATCGGCAACGGCGCTTACAAGCTCGACGGCCCATGGGACAACTCGACCGGTGGCAAGCTGGTCAAGAACCCCGACTACAGCGGACCGGCGGGTAGCGCGGATTCGATCGACGTCCGCATCTACGCCAGCAACGACGCGCTGTGGGCCGACCTGCAGGGCAACACCCTGGACGTCGCCACGACCTTGCCCCAGAACGCACTGGGTTCGGCGGAGTCGGTGCTCGGGGACCGTTACATCAACGATCCCGGTGGTCTGCAGTACTCGTACTACGGCTTCGCGGCCGACGATCCGACCTATCAGAGCAAGGACGTCCGCATTGCCATCGCCAAGGCCATCAACACCGAAGAGATCAACCAGAAGTTGTACTTCGGCACACGCCAGGCGGGAACCAGTTTCGCGCCGAGCACCATCGCCGGCGGTGGCACCGACATCTGTGGCGACAACTGCGTGTTCGACGCTGCGGCGGCCAAGGCGTTGCTCGACAAGGCCGGCGGGCTTCCCTCCGGCTCCAAGGTTCATGTGACCAAACTGGCCAACGAGACCGGCGACGTGCAGACCGCGATCTGCAACCAGATCCAGGCCAACCTGGGTGTGGAGTGCATCGTGGACAGCTACAAGGACTTCGGTACCTTCCTCGAGGCGCAGGAGGCCAAGGAGGTCCCGGACGGCACCTTGATCGGTTCCGGCTGGATCGCCGACAACCCGACCATCCAGAACATGATCACGGCCAACTTCACCTCGGACAGCCCCAACAACTACGTGGGCTACAAGAGCGAGCAGTTCGACAAACTGCTGCTGGAAGGCACTCAGGCCAAGGATGATGCCGAGCAGATCTCCAAGTGGCAGGAAGCCGAGAAGGTCCTTCTGACCGACTTCCCCGCCTGGCCGTTCCAGATGCGCAACAACGTGGGCGGCTACTCGACCCGCGTGAGCAACGTGGCCATCAATCCTGGTGGTTTCGTGAACCTGTCCACCATCACGGTGAACCAGTGACGGTGACCGTCTGACAAAAAGTCAGAGGATCCGCCAGAAGCGGACACCTCGTGGCTAGACTGCTGACCGGACCCGGGACCAGTTCCCGGGTCCGGTTCAGTAATTTCGCCGCTGGCCTGAGGCTGAGAGCGAGGGCTCATGGGTCGCTATGTGATCAGGCGCCTGCTCCAGATGATCCCCGTGTTCTTCGGCACGACCTTCCTGCTGTTCCTGTTGATGTCGGTCGTCGGCAACCCGTTGAATGCCCTGACACCCGCACAGAAACAGAACCCCGCCTACATCGCCTACTTGACCGAGCAGTTCAACCTGGACGACCCCGTGATCGTCCAGTACTTGAAGTACATCGGGGGAATCCTGCAGGGGAACTTCGGCCAGACCTTCGGCGGTCAGTCGGTGTGGGACATCGTCGTCCAGCGATTCCCCGTCACGTTGACCCTGGCGGTGACGGCCATCATCATCGAGATCGTCCTTGGCATCTCGATCGGGGTGTACGCGGCCCTCAAGCGCGGCAAGTTCTTCGACAACATGTCCCTGGCACTGGCATTGATATTGATCGCGATCCCGCTGTTCGTCCTGGGCTTCGTGCTCCAGTGGGTCTTCGGCGTCAAGTTGGGGTGGGTCGCACCGTCCGGCATCTCGCAAGGCTGGCCGACCAGCTACATACTTCCGGCTTTCGTGCTGGCAGCGGGCTCGTTGGCCTACGTCCTGAGACTGACTCGCCAGTCACTGCTCGAGACGTTCAACCTGGACTTCATGCGCACAGCCAAGGCCAAGGGTCTTCCCAACCGCACGATCCTGCGCAAGTACGGGCTGCGCAACAGCCTCATCCCCGTTGTCACATTTCTGGGCATCGAACTCGGGACCCTGATGGGCGGGGCCGTGGTCACCGAGGGAATCTTCAATATCCCAGGAATCGGGCAGCAGCTCTACACCTCGATCCGCCAGGACGAGACCGTCGTGGTGGTCGGTATCAGCACCATCCTGGTCATCGTCTATCTGCTCACGAGTTTGATCGTCGATGTGCTGTACGCCGTTCTCGACCCGAGGATCCGCTATGAGTGACATCCAGCTCGACGTCGAAACGACCCTGGGTGACAGTGAACCCGAATCACGCACCCTGCTCGCCGACGCATGGTACGACCTCAAGCGCAGCAAGGTGTTCTGGATCAGCGCGTTCCTGCTGGTGATCGTCCTGATGATGGTGTTCTTCCCGGGACTCGTCGCCGACGAATCCAAGACGTCGTCTCTTTCCGGCGGCTGCAACCTGACCAACTCCCTGCTCCCACCGGGCGGAGAGTACCTGCTGGGCACAGACCAACAGGGTTGTGACGTGTACTCGCTCAGCGTCTACGGCGCCCGCCCCAGTGTCTCGGTCGGTGTGATCGCCGCGATCGGCACCACGCTGATCGGAGCGATCATGGGCCTCGTGGCGGGGTTCTACGGCGGCAAGACGGATTCGATCCTGTCCCGCATCTTCGACATCTTCCTGGGCGTGCCGTACATCATCGGTGCGATCGTGCTGTTGTCGGCTATCGAACTGCCGGGCATCTGGGGCGTCACCCTGGCGCTGACCCTGCTGAGTTGGCCGGTCGCTGCCCGCATGGTCCGGGGCAAGGTCATCGAGGCCAAGGGACAGGACTACACCCTCGCCGCTCGGGCGCTCGGAGCCACCAACGGGCGCATCATGCTGCGCCACATCCTGCCCAACGCGGTGGGCCCCAGTATCGTGGTCGCGGTCATCAGCCTCGGGTTGTTCATTGGTGCGGAGGCCACTCTCTCCTACCTGGGTCTGGGCATCCGTCCGCCGGCCTTCTCATGGGGAACCATGATCGCCGCCGCACAGAACACGTTCTTCCAGGCGCCGTGGACCCTGTTCGTGCCAGCGGGCATGCTCACCGTCGCCGTTCTCGCCTTCGTCCTTCTGGGCGAGGCAGTCAGTGACGCCCTCGACCCCAAGCTGCGGAAGTGACGTATGGCCGATCTGCTGCTCGAAGTCGATGACCTCAAGGTCGAGTTCCACACCCGCGACGGAGTGGCTCGAGCCGTCAACGGTGTGAGTTTCACGCTGGACCGGGGCGAGACCATCGCGATCCTGGGCGAGTCGGGGTCGGGCAAATCGGTCACGGCTCAGGCCATCATGGGCATCCTGGACACCCCTCCTGCCAGGATCTCCGGCGGCTCGATCAAACTCCTCGGTCAGGAGCTCATCGGTCTGCCCGAGAAGGATTACCAGCGCATCCGGGGCAGCCAGATCGCCATGATCTTCCAGGACGCGCTGTCGGCGCTGAACCCGGTGATCAGCATCGGCGAACAGATATCCGAGATGTTCCGGATCCACGAGGGCATGAACAGGTCCGACGCCCGGGCTGCGACCGTCGAGGTACTCAAGCGCGTCCGCATCCCCGCGGCCGAGGAGCGCTACGGCAGCTATCCGCATCAATTCTCCGGCGGCATGCGCCAGCGCATCATGATCGCCATGATGATCGCC
>WBZP01003774.1_pt2 | contig 10162 bp, 10 predicted proteins | sample 5204301 | NCBI WGS metagenome assembly WBZP01 (sample SAMN12412401, study PRJNA552823) | activated sludge metagenome | isolation source: activated sludge from nitrification reactor of wastewater treatment plant... | place: USA: Pennsylvania | collected 2017 | reverse complement strand
CGCCAGGTAGGCATCCGTTTTTAATATGTACAGGGTACTGTCAGTACTGTCGTACAACTCTGCCTGTTGCAGAATCTGTAAAGCCTCCTTATAATTTCTGAGAGATAGTAATAGATCCGCTTTTCGTATCAGGAGCGCTGCGGAGTATGGGTATTGTTCTATTGCAAAATTTACAGCTTCAAGGGCCAGATTTAATTGCTCCTTTTCATCAAAATAATCCACAATCCGTTCAAAGCCATCTTCATCAATAAAGGAGTGGCTTTTCCCGTCTTTAAGGTTGGCATATTGCTGTAGTAATTCTTTTAGTTCTTCTCGATCCTGGCGGTATGGGTATTTACTCATGGGCTTATCGGTTATTGTAATATAGGTAATTTTTGCGAATACCAACTTTTTTTCCTTTCACATACTAGAACGAATAAAATTTCGTTCCATTGTTAATTCCCCCCTGTTAAAATTTCTTTGATGAACGGTTGTTTTTTATTGTAGAAATATTAATATATTTGTAACAAATAGAAATAAACAGCAAAATGACCAAAATAGCCAAAAAAATACTGTTAATGGGTATTCTTACTGGTTCTATGCTCGTGTCTTTTGCAGACAGGGGAGCTGGTAAAAGGTCCAAAAACAAAGTGATCCTGAACATCAGCATGAATAATTCTATTAAAAACGGAGTTTCTTTCAATCTGAAGGGTGGAATGAAGTATAAAGGAACCCTGATTGCCAATACGCAGCAGGTTAGTTCCAATACACTCTTATCAACGGCTCTGGTTACTTACCAGAAAGGAAATAATATTTACATTCTTCCATATAAGCAAAAGATCATTGTTCCCGAGATAAAGCAGGGATATACCGGTCTTAAACTTATCATCAAAACTAATTAAACCGCAATGCGGTTTTTTTTATGCCCTGCCAAATTGTGATTGAATGGAAGCCTTACCTGCTGATGGATGGATCACCCTTTCTTCAGTTGCTGGTTTTCATCATAGGTCATAACCCTGAAACCGGATTTGGGCACATCAAATTTGCTTTCTGAAACAGGGTCATAGCTTATGCCAGTGAGTGTATAAGTGAATTTTAATTTACCAGACTCCAGTTCATATTGTACCGGAATTCCAGGCAACTGCTTGAATGCATTGTTATAGTCTTTATTAGCGGTCGTTATATCCGGCATATAATACACAACTACTGTTTTGCCGTCATTGGTTTTAGCTGTTGCTTTTTTGCATTTGAACCCGGCAATAGTTTGTTCGACATTGTCAATATTAAAATTCATTGACTGGAAATACTGGTTCTTTTGTGCCCAGTTATCACGGGTTAAGGTGATCATTAATTTTTGGCCGCTGTATTCTTTAAGAATAAAACCTTTGCCCGATTTTGAGTCATATAAGTTTGATTCGGCACCCAGGCTGCTTAGCATTTCACTTCTACTTTCTCCCCCCTTAATATAAACAGTATAGCTAGCTCCGTCCAAATTCGATCCAACCTGTGTTTTACCTGATGATTCAATTGATATTTTATAATTCAATGTTACTTCATTTACCTGCTTCTGCGCAACAGCATCTGACACACTCACAGCGATGATTACCATGCCAAGAAACAAACTTTTAATCCAATCTTTCATTGTATGAATATTATATTCTAAAGATAATACAAACCCGTGCCAAATTGCCGGTTTCAGGGTAAACAAAAACCCCGGACACTTAATAGCCGGGGTTCCAGTTAAATATTAACGATTTATTCTACTTTTTTCCTGTTTTGTTCTTCATTTCCTGCATTTTTTTCTGCGTTTCCTGCATGGCTTCCATACGTTCCTGCAATTTTGACTTTTTCACTGGCTTCTTGCGGTTTTCATTGATTTCTGCCATGATCTTATCGTGATCAATAATATACTTTTGAATGACAATCTGGAGAATCAGCGTAATCGTATTGGAAACGGTATAATACCAGGTAAGGGCTGCCGGCAGCCTGTTAAATACACCCAATAATATAACCGGAAATATGTAAGGCATATATTTCATAACAGGGTTGCTATTATCCTGCATATTACTCATACTGTAAATAGAAATGAGTAAGCTTGTAATAACAGCAGTTAATGTGAAAAGGCTTACGTGATCGCCATAAAAAGGGATATTAAAAGGTAATTGCAGTACAGAATCGTATGCAGCCAGGTCTTTTGCCCATAAGAAGCTTTTCCCACGCAAATCGATGTTAGACTGGAAGAAGTAATATAGCGACATGAAGATAGGAATTTGAAGCAAAGCCGGTAAACAGCCGCCAAGCGGGCTAACACCTGCTGACCTCCAAAGTTTCATTTGCTCCATTCCGAAAGCCTGCTGATCATCTTTATATTTTTCCTTTAAGGCATCCACTTCGGGTTTAAGAACCTTCATTTTAGCTCCACTCAAATAACTTTTATATAGAATCGGGGATGTAATGAGCCGGATCAATAATGTCAGCAACAGGATAACGATTCCCATACTTGCCACATATTTCTGAAGGAAATCAAATACTGGCAGTAAGAAGTGACGGTTAATATATTTCACAAAGGCAAAAACACCACTTCCATACGGAACCATTTCTTCCATCTTGTTATCGTATTTCTTCAGCACATTGTAATCACTGGGTCCATAATAAAACTGGAAGGGAATTACAGCATTCGCGGAAGCCGGCAATTTTAGATTTGCCGTTGCTACAGCACGGGTAATGTAATGTGCACTGCTGTCTTTTGGTACAGTCCATACCACACTTGTTCCATAAAGTTTACTTTTAGCCAATAATCCTGTTGCAAAAAACTGTTGCTTAACGCTTAGCCAATCTACCGGTTTTGAAAACTCCTTTTCATCTCCATTGCCAAGGTATTCGAAATCATAACTACCGTCTTTTACATAACATATATGTGTTTGCGATTTTTCGAATTCATAATTATGCTCTACCTGTTCTGTTTCAGTTTGCCACAACAATGAAACGTTATTTTGCGTGAAGAGTTTATCGGCTCCTGTAATATTGATATTAAAATCAACCAGGTAATCGTTGGGTCTTATGATATACTGGTGTGTAATTTTCCTACCGGTTGAATCTCCGCTTGTAAATGAAACCGTTTTACTATGATCAGAATTTTCAGTAATAACCCCTGGCGAAAAAATAATATTATCAGTTTCTGCGGTGCTTACATTTGTTGCGTTGATCTTGTAAGATATTTTATTGAAATCACCTTTCTGCAATTGTACCGGTTGGCCCGAAAGTGTTTTGTATTTCTTAAGCTCAACTGATTTTGGTTGTGCCCCCCTGTTGCTGAAAGTGATCTTCATTACTTCATTTTCAACAACGGTAAGTTCCTGTTGAAAACCTCCTCCTCCAAAAACCACCGATTGCTGTGCCACTTTTTGAGAATCTGCTTTTGCTATATCTCTTTTTAAAGTGTTAGAATCAACTTTTGGTTTTAGTGCTGCTATCGAATCTGCTTTTCTTTTTTGCTCTCCTTCATAAGCCAGCCTGCTACGGCTGTTTATTGCGAACATGCCGATCAACAGGGCGCCAATCAATATAAAGCCAATCACTGTATTTCTATCCATTCCCATATCTGGTATTTTAGGAGTGCAAAGGTAATTCTTTGTAGATACCAATTACTTACCGGTAAAAAAAAGCCCTTCTTGTGAAGGGCTGTAAATTATTTAATAAGCTGTATTTACTTTTTAGCAGCTGGTGCAGCAGCAGGAGCAGCGGCGGCTTTAGGCGCAGCAGCTTCTTCCTGTTTCAACTGACGGGTCATTGTAATTGAAGCAATTGGAATTCTTGGTGAGTTAAGAACTTCCATATTCTCGGCCGGCACATCCTGAACCCTGAGATTTTCATTCAAAGCAAGATTGGTAATATCTACTTCAATGTGCTCTTTCAGGTATTTAGGATAAGTTTTGATCTTCAGCGACTTCATTTTGAGAACCAGTTTACCACCCGCCCTAACACCGGCTGGAGATCCCTGGAATTTCAATGGTAAAGTTGCAATCACTTTTTTGTCATCAACCAGTTGCAGAAAATCAACATGGATGAGGGCGTCGGTAACTTTATCAAACTGAATGTCTTTCAGAATACAACGGTATGTGTTACCGTCAATTTTTACGTCTGCAAGCATAAATTCAGGCGTGTAAATAATCCCTCTGAAAGCCGCAGCAGGCGCAGAAAAATTAATCTCAGTTTTACCACCATAAATTACACCTGGCACGAGTTGCTGAGAGCGAATTTGGCGGGTGGCTTTTTTTCCGCTTTCGGTCCTCAGTTGTCCTTCGATTGTAATTGATTTCATTTTTGAAAATTTTTATGAGGCGCAAAGGTAGGGGAAAATAGCCGGAGTTATCATATCGGTTGAAAGATTTTTAAGTATAAAACTCTGCGACCACTGCTTTGGGGTAATATAAAAAAATATAATTAACTGATTATGAAACCAGGTTTAACTAAACTTATAGTTATTTGCCACTTTTATTCCTTCCCCTGATAAATAAGCTATTGATACTCTTATTTTCATAAGCGTTTCTTATAGTAACGGCAAAAAGTTCATCGGTAGAAAGCACTTTGATCTTCTTGCATCCGGGTTTTACAGGAATGGTGTCACATACCACCAGCTCTTCAAGTACACTATCCTCAATGTTTTTGTATGCGTTACCACTTAATACAGGATGTGTGCACAGTGCCCGAACACTTCTTGCACCTTTCTCTTTCATCAGTGCTGCACTCTTTGCCAGAGTTCCTCCTGTGTCACAGATATCGTCAATCAATACCACATCCCGGTCTGTAACATCACCAATAAGTACCATGCTGGCAATTTCATTTGCACGTTTTCTATGTTTATCACAAATAACCATTTCACATTCAAAGTAAGTTGCTATTTCCCTGATGCGGTTTGCACTTCCCACATCGGGTGCTGCGAATGTGAGATTTTCAAGACGCAGATTTTCTATGTAGGGGATAAATATGGCTGATGAATCCAGGTGATCCACAGGAATGTCAAAATATCCCTGTATTTGCGGAGCATGGAGATCCATTGTAATAACCCGGTCTGCCCCTGCAGCTACAAGCATATTTGCTACCAGTTTAGAACCGATGGCAACCCTTGGCCTGTCTTTTCTGTCTTGCCTGGCAAATCCATAATAAGGAATCACTGCTATTACTTTATAAGCAGATGCCCGCTTGGCTGCATCAATCATCAGCAGCAGCTCCATCAGGTTATTAACAGGCGAGAATGTGCTCTGAATGAGAAATACGAATCTACCCCTGATACTTTCCTTAAACTCTACCCCGATTTCCCCATCACTGAAAGTCTGAATATTTACTTTTCCCAGAGGTTCACCGAATTTTTTGGCAATTTTTTCTGCCAGGTACTGGGAGCCTGTACCGGAAAATATTTTAGCATTGGATTCCATCTAAATAAATATTAGTGATGAGTGAGGAAATGTTTTGCGAAAATACATTTAGTTTACATCACTTGAATTTGTATTCCATGGAAAATTTTACTGCCTTATCCAGCGGTATAAAAAACTGGTCGGAAGATGACAGGCCCCGTGAAAAGATGATGCAAAAGGGTGCTGAAAACCTTAGTAATTCAGAGTTGATTGCAATACTGATAAATAACGGTACCAGGGAAAAATCAGCAGTAGAACTCGCAAGGGATATTTTGCGATTGTATAGCGACAACCTTGAAGAACTGGGAAAGACTTCTATAAAGGATTTGCAGAAGATTAAAGGTATTGGAATAGCAAAAGCAAACACCCTTATTGCAGCCCTTGAATTAGGGCGGAGAAGGCAATCTTCATCTGCCCTAACAAAAAAAGTCATAAAAAACAGTGATGATATCGGAGAATTCCTCAAAGCTTCGCTTAAAGATTTCAGCTACGAAGTATTTGCTGTAGTTTTCCTCAATCGTGCCAATAAAATCAAACATTTTGAAATCATCAGCCGAGGCGGAATTACCGGTACAGTAGCTGATCCAAGAATTATTATGAGAAAAGCGCTGGAACAGGAAGCCACTTCCCTGGTGCTTAGCCATAACCATCCTTCCGGAAACCTAAAGCCCAGTCGGGCTGATGAAGACCTTACTCAGAAGATCAAAGCCGCGGCTGCCTATTTAGATATTAAGATTCTCGACCACATTATAGTGAGTGAGGAAGGCTATTACAGTTTCGCTGATGAAGGATTGCTTTGATCAAACCTTCATCCCTAATTTTCCCTGGCCGTCTATTTTGTATATTCAGAAAGCGCTAAAATCAAACCCTGCTAAGCCTGCCCTGCAGGACCACCAAAATTGAATGGTATTTCAACAGCCTCCATATCCTGTATGGCGCCATTGGAGGCTTCAAATTTCTTAATGTTATCAATCATTGCCTTCATAAAACGTTTGGCATGAAAGGGGGTTAAAATGATCCTGTTTTTTACCCTGCTTTTGGGAGTTCCCGGCATTACGTTTACAAAATCAATTACAAATTCTGCATGACTATGCGTGATGATAGCAAGGTTTGCATAGGTACCTTCTGCAACCTCTTCTGAAATTTCAATATTTAATGCCGCTGGTTGTTCGTTTGTGTTTGCCATTTTCTTTCCTTTCCTTTTATCAAAGATACAAATAAGGGCCCCGATATCGGAGCCCTTACGAAATTATATTTATTCAAACGAAATTACCTCGGACGGAGGTAAGTCCATGTTTCATCAATCTTACGAGTTCCGTTATAACCATAATGCATAGTGAAATTATGAGTCAATGGATCAAACGTTGAACCGTAGTTATTCCATGTTACTGAATTAGCTGAACCAGGCAATGCATAAATTGTTACTGCATTTGTAGAAGGATCTACACTGTACGCTGGGAATACATTAGAGAATCCTGTAAGTCCAGGACCACCATTTGCAGCTGTAAGCCAGAAAATGAAACCATCATAATCAGCAATATCAGCTGGGGCAACTCCTAAACGTGAACAGGTATTTGCACCTGTAGTGATCATAGCGACTTCGAGAGGCCCCCCTGTTGAAGAAGTTCCGAACGGCCCGTTGTATACAGGATGTATGAAATTTCCTTCAACCTGGTATATCCCGTCATAAATATTCTTCGCTCCTATCGTAATGATCAAGTTGCGTGTGTAAGAAATGAAAGTTTCAGGAGAAACAGATTCAATAGTGAAAGCCAATCCATAAGTAGTACTAGGGTCAAGCAATTGCGCATTTGGGATAGTCAGTTTAAGCTGTTGAGCAAAAACTCCTGATCCAAATGTCATTGCATAAGTACCACCATCACCGCCAGTTTTAGGCGTGCTTGCATCAACAGTGTACCAGTTACCGGGGAAGGCTTCAACAGGAACACCTCCGTGAGCAACCAGGCTATCATTATATATCCTGAGTGCGCTGGTGTCATCCTTAACAGTAACAACTATTGTTTTATTTAACTCATCACTGTTCTGAGCATCCCTTCTTACGTCAATTACTTCCAGGGTTTGAGGATCTGTAACGAAGTCAATCGCCATTACTTTAACTACCTGGTCTTCTACAGCACCACCTTCAATCAACTTAATTGTGGTACGGCCCTGGCCTGAAGTAACTTCATCAACCTCATTCTTTTTATCACAAGACGTGAATACAGCCGCAGCAAATAATACTGCGAGTGCCTGTTTTGTAATTTGTAAATATTTCATGTTTGTTATTTTATAATACAGATAAAATTGTTAAGGATTATTGCCTGTCCCACCACATGCGTGAGTCCTGATCATCTCCACCCATAGCAGATGCAGCCAATGCAACCTGTGCACTGTTCAAGCTGTAATCTAATGTACCATAAGTAAGACGACGTGGAATTTCTGTATGAGAAGTTGCAGGATAAATGGTAGGCTGAATATCAGGATACCCAGTTCTGCGCCAGTTAGACCAACCCTGGATCGCTAAAGGATAATAAGCTATCCATTGCTGAACATTAATACGTGATAATGCTGTTGGAGTTGATGCATTTGAACCTACAACAGTAGCTCCACCTATAGAAGCTACGCCCGCTCCGTTATCAAAATTAGCTGGGCCAGTTGTAAGATAGTTGGCTGGCATTGTTACACCCCATTGAGCAAATGATGCAGTAACTCCTGCATTATAAGCAGCTTTGGCGTCACCTGAAATCCATCCACGCTGGATAGCTTCAGCCTGTGCCAATAATGAAGATGCAGCACTTACAAAAACGAACGTTCCGGTTGTGGTTTTAAACGATGGGGCTAAAATTTTAGCAAATGTAATCCCGGTAGGAGCAGCAACATTGAGACCATAAGGTACACCTGTATTGTTAGAAGCAAGTGCACTTAATCTTGAATCTCCAAATCCGATGAGTGCATCAGTAAATGTTTGGGCTACACCAAGGTCAGCACTGTTACCAGTACCGTACCATGGATTATTAAAGTTCAAGGTATTACCTGGGTAAGCTAACTGGAAGTTATCTGAATTAGAAGTAATAAATCCTGCTGAATGACCTGCAGCAGCACTGAATTGCTGAGCAGCATAATCACCTGCATTAGGATAAACCTTCGTTAACCTGAGTGCCATGAGCATTCTCAAAGTATTTCCGAACCTTTGCCATTTACCGATATTTCCACCGTAAATCAGGTCTCCCTTTACAGTTGCGCCAGTAGCATCAAATTGATCAACTGCTTCACTAACTTCTTTCAGGAGATCCTTGTAAATTGACTCTTGAGAATCATATTTTGGATTCGGAATAGCCAAGCCCTTTAATGACTCTGAATAAGGCATATCACCCCAACAATCTGTGATTGTCCACATGATGTATGCTTTCAGCATCCTGGCTATCGCCAATTGGCTTGCATTTGATCCTGAAGAAGCAGCAGCTGGAGCAGTTGCTGGGTCAGTATTCCTGTTAATCACCTGCTGGATATCAGTAAGTACATTTGAATAATAAGTAGACCCATTTACCTGTGGAACCGTATACCTTGAAGACCCAGGATAAGTAGGCTCAGCAAAATACTGGCAGAAGAAACCCGTAAGGGTACTTGCTGCAGCATCATTATGAGCATACGTCCTTGATCCAAGCCTTGATTCAACTGAAGCAATTAAACTATATGTTTCAGCATAGGTACTAACGTTTGCATTTACGTTAGTATCACCAAAATCCTCCAGTTTCTTACATCCGCTACCCAACATCAGAAATGCTGAACCTGTAAACAGGAGTGATAAAACTTTATTTTTTGTTTTCATTTCTTAAATGATTTAAGTTTTTGTTATTGAATGTCATATTAGTAATACGACAAATCCTGATCAGGGTTCCTGCTTAGAAACCAATTTTTAAGTTAACACCCAGTGACCTTGTTCCTGGCAACTGACCATCTTCACCATAGTTTGTTGAAATCTCAGAAGGATCAAATCCTGTAGCTTTTGAGTAAATCAACCATGGGTTCCTGGCTACGATAGAGAATGTTGCGCTGGTGAAATATTTACCGATTCCCAGTTTTTCAACAGGAAGGCGATATCCAAGGCTAAGTTCTCTTAACTTAACGAATGTAAGATCTTCAATATATGGTTCTGCAATGTTATCTCCGTAAGAGAACTGTTGGAAATAATCCCTTGCTTTTACATACATATCTACTGGTTTACCTTGCTCATCCACACCTACTACGTGTACACCACCACCGTTGGCAACATCATCCCTCATTGGGATACCGCGGTCGTTCAGGCCAGCTGTAGCCTGGTACAGACCTGTACCATAACCATAGTATTTAGAGAGTGAGAAGAATTTACCACCTTTAGAATAGTCAATATTGATACTGATAACAAAATTCTTAAACAGGGTAAAACTGTTCTGGAAACCACCAGTATAGTCAGGAAGAATTGAACCAAAGTGAGCAAGAGCTGTATCTCTTACGAAGAATCCGGTTCCTGGATCAACTACAGGTACACCATTTTGTTTCATGATACCATAACCTACCAGTTGTCCCCACTTCATTCCTTTTTCATTAACAACGTAAGCTGCTAAACCGGCTTGTCCGTTTGCAAAAGTTGCAGTTCTTTGGATATCCTGGTAGATATTTTCTACAGTATTATCAATCAGACGGCCCCAGGTAGCTGTAAAATTCCAGTCAACATTTTTGGTTTTGATTGGATTTAAAGTCAACTGAAGGTCAATACCTTTTTTGCTGAT
>WBZP01007901.1_pt1 | contig 10163 bp, 10 predicted proteins | sample 5204301 | NCBI WGS metagenome assembly WBZP01 (sample SAMN12412401, study PRJNA552823) | activated sludge metagenome | isolation source: activated sludge from nitrification reactor of wastewater treatment plant... | place: USA: Pennsylvania | collected 2017 | reverse complement strand
GATGAAGAAAAAACCAAAGCCAAAGAAAGAAGAGAAGGAAGAGGAAGAAGAGTGATAATTGATTAAGGGATAATTTTCTTCCCAGGGTCACCCAGCGAAGTTTCCAACTTCGCAGTTATTATGTTCTTAACGGTCTCTGACTGCTTCACTATTAAGATAAAAGCAAAATGCCGCCTATTCACTGGCGGCATTTCTGTTAACCATCATTATTAATCACTAAAAATGTTTGAACCGTTCCCAGCAGGATTTCTCCAGCATCTCCCTGTCATCAGGGTGGGCAATATTGATAATGGCTTTAGCCCTTTGTTTCAGGTTTTTGCCCCACAGGTAAGCCACGCCATACTCAGTTACTAAATAATGGATATGTCCACGGGTGGTTACCACACCGGCACCCTGTTTTAATGTGGGTACCAAGCGGCTCACACCTTTGGTAGTGCGGCTGGTCAGTGCAATAATCGGTTTACCGCCTTCGCTCAGTGCTGCGCCTCGCATAAAGTCCATCTGGCCACCAATACCGCTGTACTGCCGGGTACCGATAGAGTCGGCACATACCTGTCCGGTAATATCCACTTCAATCGCACTGTTAATGGCCACCACTTTGGGGTTGCGGCGTATTACATGCGGGTCGTTCACATAGTCAATATCAATAAACACAAAAGCAGGGTTATCATCCACATAGTCGTACAGCTTCCGGGTGCCTACGGCAAAACCTGTTACTGTTTTATACGGGTGGATGCGTTTCTGCGAGTTGTTGATGACATCCCTTTCAAAGAGGTCAATAATACCATCGCTGCACATTTCGGTATGCACACCCAGGTTTTTATGGTTGGTAAGAGATTTCAGCACCGCATCAGGAATAGTACCGATACCCATTTGCAGGGTACTGCCGTCCTCAATCATTCCGGCGATGATCTTACCGATCTTCATTTCATCATCACCCAGCTTTTCTCCATAATTCACTTCCGGCAGTTCTTCCTCATGCCATACCATAGAAGTAAAGCGTTTGGTATGTATCAGGCTGTCGCCATGTGTGCGGGGCACTCTCGGGTTTACCTGTGCAATGATATGTGTGGCTGTATTAACAGCACTGCGGGCCACATCAACTGATACACCCAGTGTGCAATAGCCATGTTCATCGGGTGGCGATACCTGTATCAGTGCAACATCAATATGCATCTGTTTTCTGAACACATCCGGGATATCACTCAGAAAGATGGGAACAAAATCAGCACGGCCATCATTAACAGCCTGCCTTACTGACTCAGAAACAAACATACAGTTGATGTGAAAGTTATCCGTGTATTCCGGTTTATCAACTGTTATATCACCGGCGACAGTGATAAATGTCAGTTCCACGTCCTTTAGTTCGGGAGCTCTTTTGGCAAGGTTTCTTAAGAGGTACAGGGGTGTCATGGCACTGCCCTGCACAAACAGCCTGTGGCCCGATTGTATCACAGATAAGGCCTCGTCAACAGATTTGTAATCGTATTTGCTATCCATAAAAGTTGGTTGAGATGATTTTTGCTGACCCGAACGCCGAAGAAAGCAAGCATTCCGGTCATTTATTTATACAAAACTAACAGTCGTACGGAAAATATAACTGACATTCCTTACCTGTATGAATGACAGGCATCAGTAATATTATTGAGCTATCAACCAGTCGATAGCCAGCTCATAGCCCTTCAAACCCAAGCCAAAGATGCTGCCTGCGGCTTTTGCCGATACATGTGAAATTTTCCGGAAATCTTCCCTTGCATGGACATTGGAGATATGCACTTCCACCACCGGTGCTTTGATGGCCGCAATGGCATCGCCGATGGCCACAGAAGTATGTGTGTATCCTGCCGGATTAAAAACAATCCCATCACAACTGTAGCCCACCCGTTGCAGTTCATTAATCAGTTCCCCTTCCACATTGCTCTGGAAATAGCTGATTTCAATATTTGCATATTTCGTCCTGAGTGTGTCCAGAAATTCCTCGAATGTAACCGTGCCATAGACATCGGTTTCTCTTTTACCCAGCAGGTTCAGGTTGGGGCCGTTGATGATGGAGATTTGCATAAACCAAAAATAACTGAATTATTGAAAAATACCCGCCGCATGGTATGGCTTCAGTATTTATTAAGCAGATATTTGAAATAAAAAAATGACTTTCTTAGAAGCCGTTTACGGCAGCCAGTACTACGAACTGCAGCAAAAGGTCAAAGACGGCAACAAGGCCCGGCTCAACGGTAACCTCGTCCTCGCTGCTTTCATCATACTGTTCCTGTTTACCCTTTTATTGTTGCTGGTAAACTTTGTTCCGGGTTTTGAGAAAAACGCCTGGAAAGCCATCCGCAATATTTTCGGAAGTGGCTTCAGTGGCCGCACTATTGGCAGGCTGGTTGCCCTTCCGCTGATGGTGGTCATCTATCTTATTTGCGCTTTTACGGTGGGCAGCAAGAAAAACTTTACAACCTATGCCCAGAAGTTTGTGCAATACCCCGATGAAGTAAAGAAGAAAGCACCGATGAAAATGCTCCTGCCCTTCCTGCTGGTGCTGCTGTTGTTTATGGTAATGGCGTTTAGAAAAATGTAATATCAGCCTGCCGGATTGCTGGTCTGACCTGGCACCTCTGCCCTGAGCAGGCTGTACATCAGCAAACTGATATGCTTACCATTTTTTATTTCTGCATCACGCAATACACCCTCAAAGAAAAAGCCCAGTTTTTCTGCCAGTCGGCAACTGGCTTCATTGCCCTTTTCAATGACTGCCTCAAGCCGGTTCAACTGCCATTCAGAAAAAAGATATTTTATCATTACCGGCAATACTTCCTGCATTATTCCTTTTTTTTGAGAAGAGGGCAGTAACCAATATCCTATTTCGGCTTTCTGATGGTCAGCCTCATAATTATTCATGCCACAGGCACCAACAGCCTTTCCTGTTTGCACTTCAACAATTTTCCACCAGCAGCCTGTTTTATCCCTCCATATTCTTTCATAAAAATCCATTTGCGCAGCGGTACTTTCAAAACTGCTATAACTAACACCATAATACAACACAACTCCCGGATGTCCCAGCCCTTCAAAAATGAATGTCTGGTCAGCTTTCAGTATTTGCTGCAGGTTATAATTCTCTGTTTTTAACTCGGGAAACATAAAAGGGGATACTCTTCAAAATTGATTTTCACGACCATTGCCACAAAGACACAAAGTCACCAAGAAACACAAAGGTGGTGTTTTTTCAATTTTCGTGACACTTTGTGTTTTCGTGGCAAAAAACTTTTGAGACAAGACAGCAGTAAGTTATCAGTTTTTATTCTCTTTTATCATTGCAATAAAATCATCAAACAAATAGCGGCTGTCATGCGGGCCGGGTGTGGCCTCGGGGTGATATTGTACCGAGAAAGCTGGCCTGCCCTTCACCCAGGAAGAAAGCACCGATGAAAATGCTCCTGCCCTTCCTGCTGGCGCTGCTGTTGTTTCTGGTAATGGCGTTTATGAAGCTATAACCAAAACCAGCCACCTACTATTTAAGACCAAATGCTGATAAGTCGAACGCTGTCACTTTTTCGAATATCTTGAACATTTCATCAAGATAATACAAGGTATATACCCGGTTCTTAATTACCTGCTCTTTCATTACATAGGCTTTGCGGTTACCGCTAAATTCTGGTTGCTGCATCGGGCCTTTTTTTTCAATCTTCTGCACTGTATATTTTGTAGTTGCATTGCTGAAGTTCACCTCATTAAAACTTGTTTTCCGGGCAACCGGATTTACATCATTCTTTTTAAACACCAGGCCGGCTACAGCACTTTCATATACACTTGGGTTTGACATACTGCTTGGTATATCACGGATAGGAGCGCCGGGAGTTTGAAAACTCATCATTGAATAAGAGCCTAAAGAAACAGCATATTCGTTCTCATTAAAATGATGGAGGTATAATGCGATATCCCGTTTGCCCAGTTCCCTGATATAGTCCTTTACCGAAATAGGCTCCACTTTTTCCTTTACTTCATAGGTGCCGCTAAAAATTTTTCCTGCTGCGGGGGCCGACTTATACATTACCGGGCCATAGGCAAATACAGTCTCCGGAGTACTGCCATCCAACTTCAGGCTGTACACCAGTTTCTTATTCTCTATATCAAAAACACCCAGTACTGCACCATCTTTATACGCCGTAAACATCCACAGTTTCTTATCAAAGATCAGGCTTGATGTGTTGAGTGTGCTGTTCTTTTCAGCTGCAGGCACCAGTTCTTCAACTGAAAATACTTCGGAACGGATTTTTTTCCAGCTGTTCCTATCAAAGTAATTGACCTCAGTTACTGGTTCTGTATCTGATACAGTAAAAATGTATGAATCTGTATTCTTATAGAAATGAACTTTCTTACGGGTCAGATAGATCATCTGGCTGCTGATAGTGTCAATATCTTCGAACATTTCCCAGATATCTTTGGGCGTAAACTTCTTCGATTTCTTCAGCGGCAATTGCGTGGACAAGTCCAGTGGAAAATTCTTCACAGCACCCGTCTCATCAATGCCACCTACTGTAATACTGCCGCTCCTGTTGGGATAAACACTAAAGAACCGCTTGCCATCGTACAAGGTTTTGCTGAAGTACTTTTTATCCTTATCCTGGAAAATAGCACCTGCCACTACAAAAGTCTGGTCTTTGGTATCCACCACTTCTGCATTAAACTCTGTATTGCTGCCAGTGATAAGGGTCCACCGGTCGCCTTTGTGTGTAAAACTGCCTACCTCAAAATTATCGTTGTTAAACGTACTGTTCTTTGGAGTAGCTGCTTCAAATGTTTTCAACAGTTTCCAGTCGTTATTAACCAAATAAAAATTGAGCACCTTATTACCGCTTAATGCAATAAGCCGTTCATTGGTGGCGCTGTCTTCAAAAATATGTCCGCTCATCAGCTTTTTGCTGAACACATTATTCTTGAAAGTATAGGGTTGTTGAAAAACTATCTTCTGGCTAAGGATGCCCTGTTGTGCAAAAGATACAGAAACACAAAGCAGGGACAGTGCAAGGGCTGTTGATTTCCTGATCAAAATTTTCATGGACGATACTTTATGGTTAAGAATAATTAATGCTTACATCGATTGTTTTATCATGCTGATGAAGTCATCGAAAAGATAGCGGCTGTCATGCGGGCCGGGGGTGGCTTCGGGGTGATACTGTACCGAGAAAGCCGGTTTGCCTTTCACCCTTATGCCCTCAATGCTCTGGTCGTTCAGGTTTACATGTGTCACTTCAATATGTTCCGCTTTCTTCACCGCTTCGGGGTCAACACCAAAGCCGTGGTTCTGTGTGGTAATTTCTGACTTGCCTGTTATTAAGTTCTTCACCGGGTGATTCAGCCCCCGGTGGCCGTGGTGCATTTTAAATGTGCTGATGCCGTTGGCCAATGCCAGCAACTGGTGACCCAGGCAAATACCAAACACCGGCTTCTCCTCTTTCAGTATCTGCTTTACCGTGCTTACCGCATAGTCCATCGGAGCAGGGTCGCCGGGACCATTGGAGATGAAATAACCATGCGGCTCAAACCTGTTCACTTCTTCCAGCGGGGTTTTGGCAGGAAACACTTTTACATGAGCTCCCCTGTCAACCATGCACTGCAATATGTTTTTCTTTACGCCATAGTCCATCACCGCAATGCGTATCTCCGCATTCTTATCGCCCAGTTCATAGGTTTCGGTGGTGCTCACCTTGCTGGCCAGTTCAAGCCCGTCCATATTGGGTGTTTCGGCTAATTTCTTTTTCAGTATATCAATATCGGTGGTCTCCGATGAGATGATGCAGTTCATCGCTCCCTTGGTGCGGATGTGCGCAACCAATGCCCTTGTGTCCACTCCTTCTATCGCCACCACACCGCTTTCCTTCAGGTAATCATTCACCGAGCCTTTCGCCTGCTTGCGGCTGTATTGCTCCTCCAGGTTGCGGCCAATAAGACCGTTTATCTTGATGCCGCTGCTTTCCACATCCAGTTCCTTAACGCCGTAGTTGCCAATATGGGCACTGTTCATGATCAGTACCTGGCCAAAATAGCTGGGGTCGGTAAACACTTCCTGGTAACCTGTCATGCCGGTGTTGAAACAGATTTCGCCGGTGGTGGTGCCAAGTGCTCCAAATGCAAAGCCATGAGCTACAGTGCCATCGGCCAGTAATAAAACAGCGGGGGTTGATGAATGGGACATTTCTTTTTGGGGTTTCTGTAAAAACAAATTGCGCAAATGTACGGATGCAGGGCGGATTTGGGGATGGTTTTTTGGGGTAGTTATACACAGGGAAAGACGGAGGTTAGAAGCCGGAACCCGATAGCTATCGGATCGGAGGTTTGGGGTTGAAGGTTTAAGGGTTGGGAGGTTGTGGACAGTGTGTCTCGTCCTGAAATAGGTTGACTAAAAATCAACCAAATTATGGACTTAATAGAGCAGATTATTCAGGAGTGTCATTGAATCACACAGAACTTGGATTGAATTAAGCCAGCGTACAACATTGGTATCCTATGTATATAGGCTTTAGAGAGATTATATGGTAAGTCTATTATTTTCTTTTGAAAGCAAGAGATAAATGAGGTTTGATTTTTTCACTTACCTCCCGCTATTTTATGCAAGCTTGTGGCCGTGGCCGCCCTGCAGGTATTTCTCACGGATGATGTCCTGCACATTTACCCCGCTTATTTTGCTTTCGAGCCAGGAGATAACATCGAGATAAGCAAAGGCTCTTGCCTCCAGCGGATTGCCTTCGTATTTTCTGAGCTTGTGCAACAGCTTTTCGAACTCGGGCCGCAGGGCATGTGCCCCCACCCTGAAGGAACGGCGCAGAAAGGCAAACATCTCCTCTTCGACCCGGCTCATATTCTGCATCCGCGACATGTAGCGGTACACCGATTTAATAAGGTACTCGAGCAGGTCGAAGTTGCCCAGTTCGTAGTGGGCAATCAGGTGCAGCAACCGGGCATAGCATTGTAAATCCGTACGCAGGTCGCCTTTTTGGTTAATAATCCTGTTAAGGTAATCAATTGCTTTTTCATCGTTGCCACTGCCAAAATAAAGTGAGGCAATCTTATAGTAAAACACCAAGACCCTGTGGGAATCAAGATAGAGAGAATATTTTTTGAGCATCTCTTCCAGGAAGGGAACCAGCCTTAACCCTTTGCTGAAATTGCCCTGCAGAAAATAGAGGTTGATGCGGGCAGTGTATAAATACTGGTAGGCCAGCAGGCGGTTGTTCTCGTTTTCCTGCAGGTGCTTTTGCTTTACAAAGTGTTCAAATATTCTGATGGTTTCGGCCAGCTTATCATGCTGTAGCAGGTTAAAATGTGCTGTCATCAGGTTGTGCATACCCTTTATGTAATTGGCGGCCTCCTGCTTTATAAGTGCCGGATACAGGTTGAAAATATCGACCCATTTTTGCGAATACCGGTAAAACTGAAGGAAGTCCTGCCGTATAAAGGCATACCAAACATAGCACTGATACAGGTAAAGCCTGTCGTAAAAACCAGAAGCCTGCTGTGCCTCAGCAGGAAGATTAATATCAAAGAAAGCCCTGATGCTTTTTACATCCTTCTCGTTGCGGGCATGGCCGTGTTGTATGTACCAGCTATACAATTGCAGGGAAAGATTGGAAAGCTTATTTACCAGTACAATCTGGTTGCCCACCATGTCCGATTCGGCAGAGAGGAGGTCGGCCCTGTCCTGCATACTGCGGGTTATATAGAGTGTTTCTATCCTTTTCTCGAAAAACAAAGCCTGCTGCCAGTAGGTAAGCTGCTGGTAAGTGCGGGCCATGTCTTTCATCCGTTCGAGGACCTTCAGACTTTGCATATAAAGCCCTTTGTTGTAAAGAATGCGGGCCTGCCCCATCAGGTCCTGCAGCCGGATGTCAATATTGTCTTCCTCACTTATCAGCCGCAGGCTGGAAAGGATTTGTTTGTACAAATGCGCCTTCAGATTGGAAAGTTGCTGCTTGGTTACCCCTTTTGCTTTTTTTAGCAGCAGTGGCTCGTCGTAATCGTTCATCTTATCCAGCGCATCAAACAGCTGGATGATCTTGAGGTCATCCGTCCCGGTGTTGCGCTTTACATAGAGCTTAAAATTCCGCTTCTCCCCTTTTTCAAGAGATTTAATAAGCTGAAACAGGTTATCGGCAGAGCGGTTAGGCATCGTAATTCAGTTTTTGCAAAACACAATACAGGAGAGGCTTTCAGAGGGTCAACCCCGGTTTATAAAGTGTAAAATACACCCTATTTTGTTTTTACCGGCCCCACCTATAAAGTTAATTTAGCCACGCAGGTTGTTTATTGAATGAATTAATAGCAAGCAAGCATGCCCGTTCTGCTACAATGTTTTTCTAAACGATGTTCCGGGACTGGCACAAAAATAAGCAGCCTGCTTTTTTATATCCCAAATTATCAATTAATTATGGCAAACGGAAAAGTCTTCATTTTTGATACCACCCTCCGCGACGGTGAGCAGGTGCCGGGCTGCAAACTTAATACCAAGGAAAAGCTGGAGTTGGCTTTGCAACTGGAAGAACTGGGTGTTGATATTATTGAAGCAGGTTTCCCTATTTCCTCTCCCGGCGACTTTGAATCGGTAAGCCAGATAGCCAAGAATATTAAAAATGCTTCTGTTTGCGGATTGAGCCGTGCTGTGCAAAAAGACATTGAGGTTGCAGCAGCAGCACTGAAACATGCTGTAAGGCCAAGAATCCATACCGGCATTGGCACTTCCGATTTACATATTAAAGCCAAGTTCAACTCCACACAGGATGATATTTTGCAAAGAGCTATTCAATGTGTAAAATGGGCCAGAAACTTTACCGACGATGTTGAGTTCTATGCCGAAGATGCCGGAAGAACTGATAATGCCTACCTGGCGAGAGTAATTGAAGCAGTGATAAAAGCAGGTGCCACTACGGTTAATATTCCGGATACTACCGGCTACTGCCTGCCTTATCAGTACGGCCAGAAAATTGCCTACTTAGTAAATAACGTACCGAATATTGACAAAGCAGTAATCTCCTGCCACTGTCATAATGATTTGGGGCTTGCAACAGCCAATTCAATTGCAGGTGTTATTGCCGGAGCAAGACAAATTGAATGTACCATTAATGGCCTAGGCGAAAGGGCTGGTAATACATCGCTGGAAGAAGTGGCTATGATTATTAAACAGCATAAAGACCTGGGACTGTTCACCACAATCAAATCGGAACAGTTAAACCCAATAAGCCGTCTTGTATCTGATACAATGCGGATGCCGGTGCAGCCAAACAAAGCGATTGTAGGCAGCAATGCCTTCTCCCACTCATCAGGCATACACCAGGATGGCTTTTTGAAAGATGCACAGACTTATGAAATCATCGCACCTGAGGAAGTAGGTGCAGACAGTTCTAAAATTGTACTTACAGCCAGAAGCGGCCGCAGTGCCCTCGCCTATCGTTTTCAGAAACTGGGTTTCCAGTTTGACAGAAACGACGTTGATGTGTTGTACAACGAGTTTTTAAAAGTGGCGGATATAAAAAAGGAAGTAGAAGACACCGACCTTGAAACTATTGCAAAAGAATACCGGAAAGTAGCAGCAGCATAAGATTATGGCAAAAACATTATTTGAGAAAATATGGGAAAAGCATATCGTTAAAACTATTGACGATGGCCCCTCTGTATTATACATCGACAGGCATTTTATTCACGAAGTAACAAGTCCGCAGGCATTTAACGGCTTAAACAACCGTGGCATAAAAGTATTCCGGCCAAAGCAGGTGGTGGCCACAGCCGACCACAATGTACCTACGCTGAACCAGCACCTGCCTATTAAAGAAGAACTGAGCCGCAAGCAGGTAGAAGCATTGGTTAAGAACTGCACAGAACACAATATTGAATTATTCGGTCTTGGGCATCCCTTTCAGGGTATTGTGCATGTGATAGGCCCTGAACTCGGAGTAACGCAGCCCGGTATGACGATAGTTTGCGGAGACAGCCACACCTCCACTCACGGTGCTTTTGGCTCCATTGCTTTTGGAATTGGTACCAGCGAAGTGGAGATGGTGATGGCCACACAGTGTTTACTGCAAAGCAAACCCAAACTGATGCGTATCACTGTAGACGGCGAGCTTGGTAAAGGTGTTGTTTCAAAAGATATTGTTCTATACATCCTTTCAAAG
>WBZP01007900.1_pt1 | contig 10163 bp, 10 predicted proteins | sample 5204301 | NCBI WGS metagenome assembly WBZP01 (sample SAMN12412401, study PRJNA552823) | activated sludge metagenome | isolation source: activated sludge from nitrification reactor of wastewater treatment plant... | place: USA: Pennsylvania | collected 2017 | reverse complement strand
TGATCCCCGGCTGCAGGTTCATCGAGATGCCCGGCCTGGGGCACTTTCCGATGGCGGAAGACCCCGTGCGATTCGGGGAATACCTCGCGCCGGTGCTGGCGGAGGTCCTCGGGCGCGGGTAGCGCTGCTATACTCGGACCATGACTGAAGCATCGGTGAAAGAGCAGATGCTCAAGGCCATCGAACGGTTGCCGGACGACGCCACGCTCGAAGACGTTGCGCACCTGGTCCGGATGCACGAACGGCTGGCACGGGCAAGGCGCGATAGCGCCGCCGGCCTGGGCATCACCACGGAAGAGCTGCGAGCCCGGTTGGGCTTGAATCAGTGATCGTTATCTGGCTGACGGAAGCCAGCGCCGAAGTGGCCGACATCGAGAAGTGGTCGGCGCGGCTGGCTGACGAAATCATCGCCCGTGCCGATCAGATCGCCCGCTTTCCCAACTCCGGCCGGATGATCTCCGAATTCCAGATGCCGCATTTGCGCGAAGTCATCGAGCAGGGCTATCGCGTCTTCTACCAGGTGTTCGAAGACCGAATCGAAGTGTTCGGCGTCGTGCATTCGCGGCAGGACGTGTTCAGGGACGCCTGACGAGATAGAACAAACGTTCTATACTGGCCCAATGGCCCGCGCGCCCCACGCCTACACCTCCGGTCCCGGCGGCCTCGTCGCGGGCGAAGCGCCAGCGGCGAACGAGCCGGCTCCAACCTCAAACCTCAAGCCTCAAGCCTCCTACATCGAATTGCATGCCCACTCCTGCTGGTCCCTGCGGGAAGGCGCGAGCGCGACCGACGAGCTGATCGACCGGGCGCTGCAGCTTGGCTACCCCGCGCTTGCGCTGACAGACCACGACAACCTCTACGGAGCGATGGAGTTCGCAAAGGCGGCAAAAGAGCGCCACCTGCGGCCGATTACCGGCGCGGAGCTTTCGGTGCTAGGGCCGTCGTTGCCCGAGCCGGCGCACGTCACGCTGCTCGCACAGGATGTGGAGGGTTACCGCAATCTCTGCCGGCTGATCAGCCGTGCCTACCGCGTCCACGGCAAGGACACGCCGATCGTCGAGCAGGAGTGGCTCTTCGAACTGAACACCGGGCTGATCGTCCTCTCTGGATGCGACACGTCGGCGCTGGCGCGGCTGGTGCTTGACCAACCGCTCGCCGCGAAAGCGCTGGCAACGAGCTATCGCGAGGTTTTCGGCGACCGTTATTACGTCGAACTCCAGAGCCATGACGTCTTCGGCGATTCCGAACGGTTTGCCGCGCTCGCCTACCTTGCCGAAGAGCTCGGCATCGAAGTGGTGGCGACGAACAACGTCCACTACCACGTGCGTACGCGGCACCGCCTGAACGACGTGCTTGTCGCGGTGCGCCACCGGCTCACGCTCGATAGTTCGCACCAGGTGCGGCGGGCGAATTCGGAGTACTTCCTCAAGCCTGCCGGGGAGATGGAGCGCCGCTTCGCCCGCTACCCCAGCGCCATTGCCAACACCGTGCGGATTGCGGAACGGTGCACGTTCGACCTGACGACGGACCTGCCCTACAACCTGCCCGACTACCCCGTCCCCGAAGGCAACACCCTCGATTCTCACCTGCGCGGCATTTGCGAACGCGCGTTTCGCAGGAAGTACTACCCATCCGAAGGCGCGCTATACACGGAGGCAAAGGAACGGCTCGAGCGCGAGCTGGTGCTCATCGAAAAACACCGGCTCGCGGGCTTCTTCCTCGTCTACTGGGATTTGCTGGAGCTGGTGAACACGATCGCGGTGGAGATCCGCGGCCGCGATTCCCGCCTGGCGCCGGACGAACGGCCGGTGGGGCGTGGTCGCGGCTCATCGGTCAGTTCGATTGTCTGCTACCTGATCGGGCTTTCGCACATTGACCCGGTCCGGAACAACCTCTACCTCGAACGCTTCCTCAACGAGGAGTTGCATTCTCTGCCGGACATCGACCTCGACTTCCCGCGTGACATTCGTGACCAGGTCCTCCAGCGCATCTACGACCGTTACGGCGAGGAGCATGCCGCGATCGTGGCGGCGTTTCCCACGTACCGGTTTCGCAGCGCGGTGCTGGACATTGGGAAGGCGCTCGGCCTTCCCATGCCCGTGCTGGCGAAGCTGAACAAGCTCGGCGGCCACTTCGCCAACGCGACGGACATCGCCCGGGAGATGAGCCGGGTGCCGGAGCTGCGGCAGCTCGTTGGCGCGCCAATCTGGCGGGACATGGTGGAGCTCGCCGGGCAGGTTGCGGGCTTCCCGCGCCACATCGGCCAGCACGTTGGCGGCGTCGTCATCTCCGCCGAGCCGCTTTCGTCGGTTGTGCCGGTGGAGCCCGCGCGGATGGAGGGCCGCTTCGTCTGCCAGTGGGACAAGGACTCTGCCGACGACGCGCGCTTCGTGAAAATCGACTTTCTCGCGCTGGGCATGCTTTCGGCGGTGGATGAGTGCCTGGACATCATCGAGGAGGAGAAGGGCATCCGCGTGGACCTGGGACGCATCCCCCACGACAGCCCGGAGATTTACGAGTCGATCCGCGAGGGCGACACGATGGGCGTGTTCCAGATCGAGAGCCGCGCCCAGGTGCAGACGCTGCCGCGGACCCAACCTCGAAACCTCGATGACCTCGCCGTGCAGGTGGCGATCATCCGGCCGGGCCCGATCATGGCCGGCGCCTTCCGGCCCTACATGTACTACCGCGAGGCGCTCGCTCGCGGCGAAGAGGTGGAAGTGGACTACGGCCACCCAGAGCTGGGGCCGAAGCTCGCCTGGTGCCTTGGCGAAACGCTGGGGCACGTGCTCTACCAGGACCAGGTGCTCCAGATCGCGACTTCGGTCGCCGGCTTCACCCCCGGCCAGGCCGACCGGCTTCGCCGCGCGATGAGCCGGAAACGCTCCTCCGAGGCGATGCAGGCGATTGCGGCGGAGTTCTACGAAGGCACCGACCGCGAAGGCCTGAGCCGCGAGGCCGCGAAGGTCGCGTTCGACAAGATGGCGGCGTTCGCCGCGTTCGGGTTCCCGAAGAGCCACGCGGTCGCTTTCGCGTTGCTCGCGTACGAGTCGACGTGGCTGCGCTACTACTACCCGGCCGCGTACTACAGCGCGTTGCTGAACGCCCAGCCAATGGGGTTCTATTCGCCCGAAGTCCTCACGCAGGACGCGGCGCGGCACGGGATTCAGACGCTCCCACCGTCGATAAACCAGAGCCGGCCAGGCGCCTACCCCGAAGACGGCAACATCCGTCTTGGACTGCTGCAGGCGAAGGGGCTCGGCGGCGGCTGGCAGGACGTACGCCAACATCACCGCTCGCCGGGCTACACCACGTTGCCCGCGCACATCGTGACGGAGCGCGAGGCGAACGGCCCTTACCGCTCGCTCCGGGACTTCCTGGTGCGGACCAGCGTCTCGCGGGAGCAGGCGGAGATGCTGATCCGGGCGGGCGCGATGGAGGAGTTTGGCCTGCAGCGGCGCGAGTTGCTCTGGCAACTTGGGTTGTTGACTGAGGCGAAGACTCACCACGGAGGCACGGAGAACACAGAGTTTTCGAGTGACAACCGAAGGTCTCGAAAGAAGCAGCCACAGCTCGCCCTGGATCTGCCGACGGAGCAGGACATGGCGCGGCTGCCGGGGCTCTCGCCGTGGCAAACGCTCGCCTGGGACGTGGAACGGCTGGGGCTCAGCTCCGGGCGCCACCCGATGCAACTTGTTCGCCCGCTGCTCCACGAAGGCCTCATCACCAGCAAGCACCTGGGTGGCGTGCACAACCCCAACCGGCTGCCTGAGGGCATGATGGTGGAGATGGCGGGGATGGTGGTCACCCGGCAGCGGCCGTCAACGGCCAGCGGCGTGATGTTCATGCTGCTGGAAGACGAGTTCGGGCTCGCGAACCTGGTGGTGTACACGCCGCTCCAGGAGCGGCAGCGTGAACTCGTGCGGGCGACACCGTTTGTCATCGTGCGCGGGCGCGTGGACAACGAGCAGAGCGGCTTCCCGAACATCATCGCCGAGTCGTTCCGGCCGTGCCCGCTCCCGGGCTTCATCGAGGAAGTGCCCTCGCACAACTTCGGGTGATCGGCTTTCAGTCCTGCGCGTAACGGCGTGCGCAGCGTCAGTTCGCCGAGAGCTGCTCCGCGATGGCGTCGGCGATGACGCTGACCGCGTGTTCGATGGTGTCCGGGTCCGCGGCGGTGAAGTTCATGCGCAGGGTGGCGGCGCCCTCTTCTTCGTTGACGTAGAAGTAGCGGCCGGGCACGAACGCGACACCTCGTTCGATAACGCGGTTCTGCAGTTCGACCGCGTCGAAGCCCTTCGGACCTTCGATCCAGACGAACATGCCGCCTTCCGGACGGGACCAGGAGAAGTCCTCGGGCATGTGGCGTTCCAGGGCGTCGAGCATCGCCTGCTGGCGCGGGGCGTAGAGGTCAATGATCTTCGGGAGCTGGCGCTCCAAGTACCCGCCGCTCAGGTACTCAGCGGCGAGCGCCTGGGCGAGCGTGTTCGTGTGCAGGTCTACGCCCTGCCGGCCCGTCACGAGCCAGCGCTGGATGAACTCCGGGGCGACGCAGACGCCGATGCGCAGTCCCGGCGCGAATGTCTTCGAGAGCGTCGTCGAGTACACCACGTTTTCCGGCGCGAGCGATTTGATCGGCGGGACCGGCTCGCCGGAGTAGCGAAGGTCGCTGTACGGGTCGTCTTCCACGAGCAGCGTCTCGTGACGCTTGAGGATATCGGCGACCTGCTTGCGGCGGGCGAGCGGAAGCGTCCGGCCGGTGGGGTTCTGGAACGTCGGGACGAGGTACACGAATTTGACGCGCTGCCGCGAGAGCACGGCTTCCAGTGATTCGGGGATGAGCCCGTGCTCGTCGGTTTCGATTTCGACGTAGCGGGGTTCGTAGGGGTTGAACGCCTGGAGTGCGCCCAGGTAGGTCGGCGCTTCGACGGCGACGTAGTCGCCCGGAGAGATGAGGATCTTGCCGATGCCGTCCAGCAGGCTCTGAGAGCCGCTCATGATGAGGACGCCATCGCTCGTGGTGTGCACGTGGCGGGCGGCGAGGTGCGGGACAAGGGCTTCGCGAAGCGGTCCCCAGCCCTCGCTGGCGTCGTACTGGAGCGCCTTGGAGCCGTACTTGCCGAGGACGGAGCCGAGCAGCTCCTCCATGATCTCGAGCGGGAAGCTCTCGGCCGCGGGAAGGCCCCCGGCGAGCGAAATCATGCCCGGCGATGAGGCGACCTTGAGGATCTCGCGGATGGCGCTGGCCTGCATGAGCCGGGTGCGACTGGCGAGAAGCTGTTCGTAATCCATGAAGAGCAAGCATAGCCGCTGCGAGGAGCAGACGGTTTGTGCCGCAGGCTCAAGACCCTATGCTCCTCGCAGCGGAGTGAGTGCCCCTACGAACCGCTGCATTGTCGTGATGAGTTCGGAGTGGATGGACTCCCAGTTGTCGGGGTCGCGGTATCCACCGTTCGTTAAGACGTAGCGAATTCGCGACCCGGCCCGTTCGTTCAGTCTCTGCCAGTCGAGCTCAGCGCCGAAGGATGCCTCTACCTCGGCTCGTCTACTGTATATCCGGTCGAATAGCTCCTTGGTCAGTTCTGCGCTTGCCAACGACATCCAAAGCTCCACTTGGGTGTCATGTTGACGAATGACATAACTCCAACTTGTCCCGGGAAGCCCCGTCGTAACTGAAATCCAGTTTTCAGAAACGGGTGAGACGCTCTCGAAGAGGTGGAAATCCAGTGACTTGCATCTGGACAACAACCGCTCCCAGAAGGCCCGCCGCTCGTTAAACCGAGATGCCTCGGCAGCTTGTGACCGCTCCTTGTCGCGCAGGCTGATCTGGTACTCCGCGGCCTCAGGCAGTGGGACCACCTGCTGAATATCCAGCAGGACACGCGAATCCAGTTTGTATGGCTTCATCCTGACGCACCGGATATCGAGCCCGCGTTGGTTGAGCCAAATGACCGCCGTGGTCAGTTCCTTCGAGAAATCCGCAGCTGCCAAGACGATTTTCTGATCCGTCCCGAATTCCTTCGGCTCAGCCCAGTCCAAGAACTGCATGATCGCTTCCTCGGGATCGCCCTGCAACCCAACCCGCTCCCGGAACGTTCTGTGAATGTCCACGGCCTGTTCGAAGGTCATCGGCGCCACCATCGCCGCGTAGCGAATGGCTTGCAGTTCCATTGCCGCGTCGTCGGAGCGCTTCAATTCAACCACGACGAGGTTTGCCTGACGGTCGACAGCCAGAAGATCGATTCGCCTCTTGCTATCCGCCCACTCACCGAACTCTTCGGCCAACACCATCGTGTTTGGCGCGATGGCTTCAATGTTGACTCGAAGCAGCCGTTGTAGATCGCGGCGCTCCAAGACGTTCTCCGCTTCGAGGGCGGTCGGGATTAGGGGAACGAGGGCTTCTTTGCCCAGCTCGAAAATGGCCATTTGATCGCTCCTACACCAGCTTCGGCAGCACCTTCTCGGTGAACAGGACGAAACTCTCGTGGCTCAACGGGGCCGCGAGCAGGTAGTTGATCGGCAGGTCCTGCTTGAGCGCGAGGAGCTTCTCGGTCACTGACTCGGCTGTGCCGTAGACCATCACCTGGTTCACGTACCGCTCGATCGGGTCCTCGTGCATGCCTTTCGCGTAGGAACCGACGGTCCAGCGGGCGCCCTCATAGGCAACCTGCTTCGCCTGCTCCTCGGTGGGCGCGATAGCGATGAGGCGGGCCATCGGGATGTCGCGCCCTTCGATGGAGTAACCGTTTTCCTCCAGGACCCGCTGGTAGAGGGCCCGTTTCTCGCGGATTTCCTCGTGGCTTGCGTGCGGGTCCATGAGGATGGTGTGACCCCTGCTCGCGGCGCGGTTGATGGCCCCCGGCGAGGTGGCCGCGAGCCATGTCGGCGGGTGCGGCTTCTGCATCGGCTTGGGCAGGACTTCGACGTCCTCGTAGTCCCAGAACTGGCCGTGGTAGGTGAGCTTCTCGTTCGTCCAGGCTGCGAGCACGATATCGACCGCTTCCTGGAACCGCGCCGCGCTCTCCGCGACATCGATCTTGAACGCGCCGAACTCTCCGCGGTCGAACCCGCGGCCCGCGCCCCAGTTGATCCGGCCACCAGAAAGGACATCCAGCAGAGCGACCTCTTCGGCGAGGCGCAACGGGTTGTAGAAGACGGCGAGTGAGACGGCGAGACCGATGCGCAGGTTCTTCGTGCGCGCGGCCACATTCATGGCCATCAGGTGGGGCGAAGGACACACGCTGTAGGTGTTGAAGTGGTGTTCGGCCAGCCATACGCCGTCGTAGCCGCCTTCGTCCATGATCGCGATGCGTTCGAAGGCGCGCTGATAGACGGTCTCGAGCGGGATGCGCCGGGACCACGAAAAGAACTGGAGCACACCGATTTTCATTGCGGGCCGAGCTTACGCGCCGGTTCGGCCGGTGTCTCGTGACGAGGCGTTTGCGGCGTCGCGCGCTGTTATAGGTTCGTCACGTCCTTCGCACCCCAAACTGACGCGGTCGCAAGGTGATAACTCGCATCCTTAGCTCAGACCGGTGAGGGCCGGGAACAAGGGAGGAATCGAGAAATGTCCGCTGGAGTCAGCATCTTCCTCATCGCCGTTGGCGCCGTCCTGGCGTTCGCGGTCAATTACACGGCGCAGGGCGTCGACATCAATGCGGTCGGCTGGATCCTCATGGCCGTGGGTTTCCTCGGGGTCATGATGTACCTGCTCTTCCTCGCGAGCTTCGCCCCGTTCTACCGCGGCGAGACGACGCGCACGGAGATCGTGGAACGCCCGACCACCACGCACACTCACCTGCAGTAAAGGAGGCCGGTGATGCTCGCCCTGCTGTTGCTTCTTCTCCTCGGCATCCTGCTCTTCGGCGGGCTGGGGATCTTCGTGGCCAAGGTGTTCTTCCTGGTCATGGCCGTGATGCTCCTCGTGAGCCTGATTGGCGGTGGGACCTACATCCGCCGCAGATGACGCGGCCCGCCTGGCCCGTCCTGAGGGAGGCGCGCAAGCGCCTCCCTTTTCGTGCGCCAGCGCCGGGCTTTGCCCACCGGACTACAATCCGGCCATCTCCAGCGGAGGCGCTCTCATGCCCTGGGTCGAAGTCAACGGCAGCGACATCTACTACCAGGAGGAGGGCGCTGGTCAGCCGCTGGTGTTCCTCCATGGCATGAGCTCGTGCGGCGAAGCCTGGTGGCAGCAGTTCGCGCATTTCCGCGACAAGTTCCGCTGCATTTCGTACGACAGCGTGAACCACGGGCACTCCTCCAACTCCCCGCGCGACGCAGAGGAGCCGGATCGCGCGGACGAACTCGAAGGCTTCCTTGCGGCGATGGATATCCAGCGCCCGATTCTCGCCGGCAACTCGATGGGCGGGAACACGCTCACGCGCTGGGCGGCGCGCCATCCGGGTGATGCGGGGGCGCTGATCCCGTCCGGCGCAGGCGTGACGTTGCCCGGCCAGCCAGGCGCGATGCCGCCGCCGGCGCAGCCGCTCGGCCCCGATGTGCTCTTCCTGCCGATTGGCGATTCGCTGACCGATGGTTTCAAGGCAGCGCAGCCGCGGATGTTCGAGCGCTATCTGCGGATTCGTTCGACGGCGACCCGCCTCGAGGCGCTGCGCCACCCGCGCAAGCCGTCGGCGAAGACCGTCGCCGAACGGGAATCGTTGGGCGAACGGGTGAAACGGATCACGTCGCCGATGTGCGTCATCGTTGGTTCGCTCGATGCCGCCGTGCCGCGCTGCGAGACACTCGCGAAGGCGGTCCCGGGCGCGGAGTACTACGCCATCGACGGCGCCCCGCACAACGTCTACTACGAGGCAGCGGAGCCGTACAACGCCGTGGTGGACGCGTTCCTGGCGAGGGTGTTGAGCCCGGCAGTCAGCCGGTAGGGCCACATCGCGGAAGGCGCCCGTGCGGGCGCCCGCGTTTGCCTGTTGGCCCCGTTGTCACCTACCCCCTGGCGTAGTTGCTGGCGCCGTAGAAGTCCACGACGACCACGGGCTCGTTGCCGACGACCCAGGCGTCATGGCCGGACGGAAGGGCTGTCACATCGCCCGGCACCGCATCGAACTCCGAGCCATCGGACATCTTCACGCGGAGCGTGCCGCTGACGTGGTACTGGAAGTGCGGCGCTTCGCACCACTCCGTGCCCGCGACCGGCTTGACGTGGTCGGACCAGCGCCAGCCGGGCTGAAGCGTGAGGCGGCCGACGGTGCCGCCGCCGATGTTGACGAGATCGACCCTGCCGAAGGGGAACTGGCGTACCTCGTCGGCGCTGGCGAAGAGCTTGCGTTCTGCTGCGGTTGCGGTGGTCATTTCTGCTACTCCCTTGTCCGGGCGTGTCCCCGGGACGCAGGGAAAATCTAGGCCTGGCCAGGGCGCGCCACATCGTCGGGGATTCTCATTTCGAGGAAGACGACGCGACTGGTAGTTTCTTCTCATCCCTTGCGGGCGAGCCCGAAGCGAAACGCGAAGGCCGTCGCCCCGGCGCGGTTCTCCACGCCGGTCTTTTCGAAGATGTGGCTCACGTGGTTGACCACGGTCCGTTCGCTGAGCACGAGCCGCTCGGCAATTTCGCGGTTGCTCAGGCCCTCGGCGACGAGTTGCAGCACTTCCAGTTCACGAGGAGAGAGCCCACCCGGGACGCGGCTCGCGGGCGAGTTTCCGGTGCTCTCGAGCGAGGGCGAGTCCGGCCGGGCAAAGACAGCCTGTGCGGCGGCGCCGCTTTCGAGCATGCCGATCATGCGGCGTGTGTCGGCAAGGTCGTACTCGAGGCCGTTGGTGGCCGCGAACGCCTCCACCTCGCGCAGGAGTCCGAGCGAACGGTCGCGGTCGCCGCGCAGGGCGGCGGTCGCGGCCAGGGTGAGCCGGGCCGGCCGCCAGTGAAAGTCGTCGATGAACGGCGCGAGCCTGGCTTCGCATTTGCTGGCGCGCTGGACATCGCCGAGAGCGGCGTAGGCGCGGCCGAGGCCGCAGCGGGCAGAGCGCGCCGGCAGGGCGCTGTCCGGCATGCCGGCGAGGCGGAGTTCCTGCGCGGCGCACTCCGCTGCGGCTTCGTCCAGCCGGCCGGCGGCGATGAGCGCCCAGATGCGCACGGCGACATACCACGAAACGGTTGCCTCGCCGAGTGGAAGGAAGATGCGCATGGCTTCGTCCGTGCGGATTAG
>WBZP01007898.1_pt1 | contig 10163 bp, 7 predicted proteins | sample 5204301 | NCBI WGS metagenome assembly WBZP01 (sample SAMN12412401, study PRJNA552823) | activated sludge metagenome | isolation source: activated sludge from nitrification reactor of wastewater treatment plant... | place: USA: Pennsylvania | collected 2017 | reverse complement strand
GCATGCTGGCCAAGAGTCCGGCGGAGCGGCCTACTGCGAGTGAGGTGGTTCGCGCGTTGTCCCCACAGAGTGGCCAGATGTCGCAGATCTCGCAGGCGCATCCGCTGGTCAGTAGTAGCATCCAAGCGATTACGCTCAGTGAGCTTCCGACCTCGATTCAGGAGCGCGGACCTGCTGCCAGTGCCTCTCTGCTTGGGTCGATTCCTCGGCAGCGTCGGGGCACGCTGATTGGGATCGCGGCGGTCTTGATTCTGTTGTTCGGAATGGTCGGACTGTTTGTGCTGCTGACGGTGACAAACAAGGGATCGGGACAGACTCCTTCCGATTTGGGCGTTCGCAAGGACTCCGCCTTCACATCCTTCGATCTGAGCAGTCCTGCGCAGACTTCACCACAACCAGTGGCTCCGCAGCAGAGTCCTGTTCGTCATCCTGAAGCGTCGCAGAGCGCGAAGGGGGATCGCAACAGCGTCGGAAAAGGGAACCGAAGCAAGGCTAAGTCGGGACCGCGCCGCTCCACAAAATGACGGTGCGAACGCTGCGCGGCTGCGGTCCGGTCGCAGGTCCACTGTAGAGCGGTGAGTATCCCAGAAACTGATTCGGACGCAGCACCATGAAGCTGCGCTGATCACGCAGGATCAGAGACACTTCCAGATACACACCATGCCGCGCAAGCAGTGGGAAGATCTGTCTGTGAAGTCTGTCGCTGGCTTCCTTGGCCCATGGTATTCCACTTCCGGTCATTCCGTCATCACTGAGCAGCTTCACACAGATGGCAGACACCGGCACATGTGCAACTGCACCCAGCACCGCACCGTCTCCAATCGCCCATCCCCCAACCTGGATTCCGCGCGTGTGAACGGGTCGCTGTAGCGTCGTTCGTAGCGTCGCAACCTCTAGCTCTGGATACAGCTGCGAAAAGACAGCGTGAACGGTAGACAGACTACGGATTCCGAGCAGGCTGCGTACCTGTCCAATGGTCTTGTTCCAATCGGAAAATAGGCTCTCATCACGCTCTGGAAACTGGGCATCGACACTCCCTCGCAGCAGCCGGTGCGCAAAGAAGTTGAGGAAGTCTGTCAAGGTTCCCTCGCGCTGTGCATCCATCGCGGCCCGAAAGTAGGAAGGAAGCAGGCTCTGGGAAGACAGAAGACCCAGGTTTAGCGTCACAATGACCCGTCGCTGCGGACTGTCTGACCACTCTACCTTGGACACGACCGATGCTTGATGCGTATGCGTTGCATGGCTGCGGAACTCGATCTGCTCTCTGTGATATCCCAGATCGTGCAGTGCATCGAGCAGCGCTCCAAGCGAAAAGCGAGCCGCTCGCTGTTCAATGATGCGACGCTTCTGTTCGTTTGGATCGACCGGACTGACTTTGACTGCCGTCGACGCAGACGCTGGACTACGCGGCGCTTGCGTGATTCCTTTTCCTTGCGGAGGACGGGGTGGCTGCGCCATCGCTTACTGCTCACTGTCTGCAACAAAGCGAGAGATATCCGATCGACACAAGAGCTTGAGCATCGCTGTTTCCAGATCTTCTGCGGGCTGAAGATGCGGTGTCAGCTTGCTGCTGTGCTGGATGAGTGCCAGCAGATAGTCCATCAGCAGCGACGGAAAATACCGCGAGGGTTCAAACCCCTCTAACTTCTTGGCAATGTGCAGCTGCAAGATTGCCGCACGTCGATAGCGCTGCTTGTGGACCAGCCGGACAAATCCCGCAAGCTCTGTGAGCAGCAGCTTTAGCTCGCCGCAGAGCGGAATGGTCAGTGTATCCGCTGTGCCAAGGGTCTGTGCTTCCGCGACGCCAGTGGACAGCGAATCCCGACCTACAGCGCGAGCAGAAGATGAGGACGCAGGGGACGGCTCGTCTTGCTCACTCTGCACCTCCTCCTCTTCCTCGCTGTGCACGCCCTCTCGATCGCTGCGTTCCTCATCACCCTCAGCTGCGCGCTCCTTGTCGTTCTCATCGTCATTATCTGTGTCATCGTCATCGCTGGTTCCCTTGGATGCTTCTTCTTCCTTCTCGCTGCCCTCGTCTTCCTCTCGCGAGGCTGCATTGGAATCCTCGTCCTCCTCCTCGGACGCTGTGCTCGATGTCACTTCGTCATCAGAGTCGCTGTCCTCATCGTCAGAGCTGCTGTCCTCATCGTCAGAGCTGCTGTCCTCATCGTCAGAGCTGCTGTCTTCATCTTGACCGGACGACTCCTCCTCTTCACCGGGAGGAGGCGGTGGGGCCGGAATCTGCGTGGCACCTTCCAAGTGCCAGCCAGCGTTTGCATCCGGTGCGCGCGCCAGCCCCTGTAGCAGCGACTGAAGATGAAGCAGCGGCTGCTTGCTACGTGACCCCGGAATGACCGAGTCCAGCGTCTCCAGCAGCTTGTTACAGTGCTCCAGGGCTTGCTCTTGCGCAGCATGCTGCCAGTCGTGATTCCACTTCGTCCACAGCTCATCTTTTTGACGTTCATGAAAGCGAACCTGCGACACGATGCTGTCAAACAGCCAGCGCAGAGACACATCCAGATGTCGTTCCTTTTTGTGACTGGGACTGAGATACGCAAGGTTGTCTGACAGGGCGCGACGGATGCATTCAAACAGCAGGCTCAGCGACGCAACACCACGCTCAACAAACACGCCAAACAGATAGCAGCCCACTGTGCGGACATCGTAAATCTGCTGCTGCCAGAGCTTCTGTGCACGCTCCGCAGCGGGCAGATAGCGATTCTGGCTGGTCAAAGACAGGATCTCATCTAGCTCGCGATCCTCGATTCCCAGCTCACGCACTCCCTTCGCGGTGAGGATCTGCTCAAGGGGCTCAGTAACGATCATGGCGATTCCTTTTCAGCGTGTTATCGCGCAGCGTGGCGTCTTGCTGTCCAGGGTCTGCGACCGAGATGGTTCCTGCATAGTCACAGCGCAGCGTGGCGCTGTCCTCGACGAGCTTTTGTCCTTGAAGCAGGATTCCCTCCACTTCATCGGACCACGGCTGCCCAAGTCTGGGCGTACATGGCTTCTGTCCGCTCGGGTTCTGTGGGTTCGGATTCGCGGGCGCAGTGCAGAAGCGAAACGGTGAAATGTTCACGAGCGGAAGATGATCATCAATCGTTGCAAGGGAACCATCCCCACCATGGCTGACTCCACGACGGGAAATGGTCAGCTTGACTTCTCCTTGTCCGTACGAACACTGAAGTGTTGCGCCATCACAGACCAGCGAGGACATCGCAGACTCCTACTTCCGAAGTGAGGCTGCGCGCATGGCAATCATGCCCGCAGGTGTGCTCAGCCGATGACATGCCAAGATCAGTCGATCGATCAGGTTCAGCGCGGGATCTTGGGCGCGCTTGTCCAGCTGTCCTTCCCGATGCTGACTGGCACACCAGCCGTAGTCAATCGAGCCCTCTTTGGTACGCGGCAGCGCGGCCATCACACGGACCATGTTGGGCTCAAAAGAGACACCGAGCCGCTGACGGATCTGCTCGCGAACTTTGTGCTCGACCATCATGCGCTTGGTGGCTGTCATGCGGCGCATATGAGGCCCCAAAAAGACCAGAAAATTCGATCTTCCTTTGTCACTCTGTTCAGGAACCATGACAGCGCCAGCGACGAAAGGAAGGTCTTGGGTCACGGCTTCTACTTCCGTGGCCCCCAAGCTGTGACCGCCACTGGATGGCCAGCGCGTTCCTCCGTACAGATAGCCTCCCGCGTGTTCATACAGCAGCAGTCCGCAGGCACCCGGAATCGGTCGCAGGATTCCGTTGGTGCTGCGCGCAGGCTGATCTTCAGCTTGGGGATCACACAGCGAAAAAGGGCGACCTGGCGACGGATAGACCAGCTGAGGCGGAGTCCCGCGCAGGAGCAGAGAAAACAGCAGACAGCCCGCACTGGCCGCATCGTAGTGCCATGATCGACAGGGGATCTTGGTCAGCTCACACTGCGCGGCCAGGTCATTCCAGGACAGCGTCTCGCCGGCCTCCGTAAAGGAACAGAGCCATGAACGGACACCTCGCAGCGGAAGCGCTCTGCGCGCCAGCAGAAAGTCACGCAGCATGGCTGTCATGAGCAGAATGTCGATGGGCGGAAGCTGACTTGCGGTACGCGAGACAAGCTGCGCGGCATCCAGGTGCAGATACGTTCCGCCATGTAGCAGCGTGAGCAGCAGCAGCGTCGGCTGATACTGAAGAAGGGGATGCTCTGGCGCGCACAAGACCGTGCCAAACTCGGCGGGCTGCATGCCAACGATCAGTCCATCACACAGCGCACCCAGGTAGGCCGCAGAGGTGTTTACCGCGATAGGAATCCAGCCCGGATCACGCTGCGGCGAAAACAGCGCAAACAGCGCATCCTCGGCTTTGTACGGATGGGATCCAAGCTGCACACGACCTGGACTCCCTTCCAGCTCTGCGGCGGCAGCGATGGTCTGTTCTGCTTGGCGCGGATGAACCTGCACTTCATCGAGCAGCGCATCGGAAAGGGGCACCGGCTGCTGTCCATACCAGTCTTTTAGGAGCGACTGATAGCGACGAGCGGTGACGATGTGCTGCGGTCGCAGCGCGCGCAAGCGGTTCGCCAAAAAGTCCGCCCCTTGCGGCGGCAGCACCGAGATCACTGCGCCCAGCCGAAGCGCTGCACACATCGCCAGCAGCAGCTCGGGACCGAGCGGATAGATGATGCACAGAATGTCTCCGTCCTTTACGCCACGCTTGCGAAAGGACTCTGCAAGCAGTGTTGCTGCCGCATGCAGGTGTGCATAGGAAATGGTGCACAGCGGATCAGACTCCTTGTATCCCGGATGATGCGCTTCCGTCGCGTAGAGCAGGGCAGGGCGATCACCGTGCGGACCCAGCGCATGGCGCGTAACTGCATCGTGATACAGATCAAACGCCATCCCAAGCTGGCTCTTTGGCGGCGAATCAGACCGCCGCGCCGCATGCTGCATCAGTGCCTGTGCGAACACACCGGGGCTGCGCAGGCTGTCAGCCAGCCACGATCTGTCGCGCAGATAGCCATCGCCCGGCTGCTGTAGTTGCAAACGAACTGCATCTAGTGAATCCATCATGCGCGCACTTCCTACGTCTCTGAAAGCATGTCTGTTGGCTTCTTTCGCTACAGCAACCTTCGACACTCTCTTACTTCGCCCGGACGGACCCCTGCGCGACCGAGCGGAATCAGCATTCTCCACGGCAAAAGCGGAGGAACCAGCATCTTCCAGCTTGCAGCTGGTGTGGTGTACAGAAAGTACAGTCCCAGCGACTTTTCCTTGTCGTGCTTGATCCACAGAATGCGGGTCCGATTGGTCCCCGGATCGATGATCACTGAACGCAAGACTGTTGCATCTGGCGAAACCACCAGTGCCGACACCGAAGCGTGCGATTCGGTGCGCTGCTGCTCTTCGCTTACGGAACGAACCAGCACACGCAGCGGGCGACCCTCGTTGGTATTGGCATCCGACAACAGCGTCAGCCGAACATAGCCAGGAAAGCAGCCACTAAGCCCGAGCAGCAGCAAGACTGGCCACAGCGATCCAATAAGAGGCATATGAAAAGACTCTTTATTGCGCATGTTCCCCAAACAGCTCCCAGGGATCGGGCGTGATGGCGAAGCGGATGATCTGCGTCTCATCGGGGCCATCACCGATGATTCGCCAGGTGCTGACTCCGCTGCCGTCCAGCGTCGAGCGCTGAAGCAAGCGGTACAGGCTCCATGCGGAGTCTGTGACTTCCATGGTCTGGGTGTGTTTGCGTCCAGTCTTGGCCACGGTGCGCTCGACGCCAATCACTGCCGCTCCTTGCGCCCACCACTCCACCTGCAGTGTCGCTGCGCTCATCTGCTGGTTGAATCCGTAGGCGCTGGCCTTGCCGATCTGTAGGTAGGCGAGCGCGGACTGTGCGGTGCTTCCGCTGCTGGACATGGGACCGGGCAGACCGCGAATCGCGAGCTGAAGCGGCTGCCGATTCCCATCCGCCGAAAACAGCGCGCGTGACAGCTTGGCCAGCTTGTTCATCGTCGGTAACATGTCTTTGGGAACTCGCAGCGTACCGAGCGCTCCGCTCTTTCCTACGTACGCTTCCCCGCGCTCTGTCACGGCTACGGAATACAGGCTGCGCAGGTCCGCAAACAGCGGTCCTTTGCGCTCACTCAGGACATCCAGATCACTCGGAGCGACCTCTCGTTCGGCGCCTCGCTGAAACGGAAAGCGACTCAGCAGGGGCGTGATCTGGGGCTGCATCACCTCTTTCCAGTGCTGCGATAGGACGTGCTCGATCTCTGTTGCACCCAGCTGATGCGCAGCCAGAAACGGAGCCAGAAACGGTCGCCGCAGTGGACCGGAAATGCCAGCGTGATCGAGGAACTGCTCGGCCTTGGCCAAGCTGGATTCCTCGCTTCCTTCATGCATTGCCAGCGCACTTCGACCCAGCGCAGAGAGCTTGCTCGCAAGCAGTGCGCTCTTGTCTTGTGCCGTCGCTGGCTTATCTGGTCCGCCGCTTGCTTTGTCTGTCGTGGGCGGGCGATCCAGATCGGCAATCAGCTTGGCCACCGCTGCTTGAAACGGAGTCAGTCCTTCCACTTTTGCAGAAGCAGCGTCACTTGGGGACCGACCGCTCGGTGCTGCTTTTGCATCCGCTTTTCCATCAGACTTTGCATCTGTTTTTGCATCCGCGTTTGCGTCGGATTTCGTCTCTGGCTTGGGTCCTGGGGACTGATCTTGCGGAGTCATAAGCTCTACGATCGGACGGAAGTCCGCAATGCAGGTGGCCAGCGGTCGCAGATACGGCTCCTCAAGTCCTTGCAGCGAGACGTTGTCCACCAGTGTCTTGAGGCGTGCCACAAAGCGCGATCCAGGTCTGATGATGTCCACCAGCTCTGCGTGAAGCTGCGACGGTGAAGACGCACTGACTCGGTATCCCAAGTGATAGGTCAGCAGCGCGGCACAGTAGCCTTGGGAATAGCGCGCCAGCTCCTTTTGCACCGCACGAGACAGCGAGATTCGCTCTTCCGCACTGAGGTTGCGATGTCCGCTGAGCGCCTTCTTCAGCTCTGTCACCAGGGGCAGAACTTCGCGATGATAGACCACGCGATTGTAGACATCGGACAGACCCACTGCGGGCAGCTCATCGCCGGTAAGGAGCGCCGCGAGCTTGGGCGTAAACTCTTCCTGACTCCACAGTGGGAGCGCGGTCTGTGAGACAAGGGAAGGCTTGCTGGACGGGTTCCGTGCCGTGCTGCGTGCGCCGACTCTGCAAGGCGGAAGCAGTCCTCGCTTTTTTCCAAGCTTGCTACAGGGGCGACTTCGCTTGGGGCCGACGGTCGGACTGTGATCGGATTCGTCGACGGAAAAGGTGCGCTTGCGACTGCGTGACAGCAGCTCCTCCCAGTCTTTTCTGCTGATGTCGATCGTGGTTCCATCCGCAGGAAACAGAAAGCGTAAGACTTCGGATTCCGTGGGATCGAGCGGCTTCACTGGCGACGTGGTTCCGCTTGTGTCATTGAGCCAGCGCAGCAGCTGATACAGACTCTTTGTTCCGGCCTGTTCGGTGGTGATGCTGGACTCACTCACCATGCGCAGCAGACGCTCGACGGGCTCTCTTTGATCAATCAGCCAGGGATCGGGCGTCAGGATTCCGACCTCCTGACCAAACAGCTTGAGCATATCAAGCGGCGATTCCTCTGCGAGGTTGCGATACCACTGCCGGAGCTGCGCTGCTCGACGGAGCGCCAGCATTCCTTCCCGCAGTCCAGCGCTGCGCTTCTGCAAGGTCGTAAGCTCTTCTTTGGTGATGTAGGGACGCGCGATGGCCTTGTAGACATCCACCAGAAACGATCGCCAGGGACTGAGATCGCTGAGCGAGTAGCGCAGATCTTCGGGAGGAAACGGCGGCAGCGTGGCCACCGCGACTTCCGTCCAGGGTTCGCTGCTGTGGCTTACGTAGTCGAGCAGGGTATCGCGTGGCACATTCAGATCCGTCGAGAAGTCGGTGGCTGACGCCTTGATGAGCGATCCCAGCGTGTTGTCATTGGTCGCATACAGCGCCACCAGCGATGCCAAGATCTTGTCGCGTGCGCGCTGGCGAATTGCGCGCTCCAGGCTCGGAAGCAGATAGCCTCTGCGAATCGAAGTCAAAAAGAGACTTTCTGCATGCCTCTTATCTGTTCGATAGATCAAATGGAACGGACGAAAGCGCTGCTCGGCTTCACTTGTGGCAAGCAGCGACTGACTTGCACTGCGCTCTGCCCGCCTGACGACATCGGACTCTCCGCTGTTGTGGGCTTGCTGGGCGCGCGCAACCGCTTGATCAAACGTCAGATTGGCTTCGCTAGCGGCTTGCACAACGACATGATGGCGACGGGTGGCATAGGTCAGTCCAGACAGTCCCAGACCAAGCAGCAGCATTGCCACCATGGCGTGCATGGGACGAATCCCGAACGGACGCAGCCAGCGTGCCAGTCGAGATCCCAGCGCGGTGCTTCGCACTTCCGGTGGCGGCGTAAACGGATTGCTGATCTGTTCGTCAGCGGCCAGCGAGGCAAAATAGATCCGCTGTACTTCCGGGCGCAGCGAGCCAATCGCAAGGTCGGTGAGCGCAGACACAAAGCTCGCGGTGGGGGACAGGAGCTGATCCGCACCACGCAGAAACTCGATGATGCTTTCAAAGGAAGACACCGGCAGCGTCGTCAGAGCGCGTGGCAGATAGCGCTCGTAGCGCGTCATGGAATCGGTCAGATCACTGCTTGGATCAGAGCCCACCGATAGCTCAAGCTGGGTCTGTTCTTTGGCCAGAAAGCGTGCCAGCTCGGAATAGCCACGCAGCCTGTCCATGTGGGTCAGACAGATCCGAACGCGCGCAGTGCTACCGCAGGTCTCAGAAAGGACATTGATCTTGCCGCGCAAAAGCTGTGCTTGCTGGCGAATCTGATCCGGGGGCTGGGTGATCAGCACCGGGGCAGACAGAACCACAATCACCGTCGGGATCTGCTCAACTTCTAAGCCTCGCCACAGCTTCTTTAAGGCATCGTTGTAGCTCTGCGCGGTGCCGTCCTGAATCGCAGCAGAGAACTCCTCAACCAAGATCTTGCTACCCAGATACAGCTGCAGAAGTGGGTCTGCTGTGTAGCTTGGAATGAACTGACTGGCTTGTCCTTGCCAGTCTACTTTGCGACTGATCAGCGCGCTCTTTCCGGCTCCGGTATTGCCAAACACCACAAAGTGCGGAAGCTCTGGTGTCGTCGCACGAACCGTACTTGGGAGCCGGGTCTGGAAGCGTTCCCACACTTCGCTGAGCCGCTGCTTGGTCATGCTCTGCGTGGGCTTTACGTACGCGGTTCCTTCTTCACGACGCTTGCGCAGCCGAAGCCACCAAAACAGGAGCACGGCTCCGGCCACAATCAGCAGCACAAACAGAGCCGCCAGTACATAGACATAGGTAGGCCGAGACGCGGCTTCTACTGCTCCGCTTGTCGAGGCTGTGGCCAAAGGAAGAAGCACAGACAGCACGCTACACTCCTGTTACTTTCCGGCCACTCGGCGAAGGCCGCGCAGCGTGTCTTCCAAGCGATGGAGCAGCTCAAACACAGTGCCCGCAGAGGCATGACGCATCGGGTGATACTGTGGTGGAGTCGCGCCCGGTGTGAGCCTCGCGATGCGTACGCGCAGCGGCTCAATGATTCCTGTCAGCATCGAGATCCGAGGCCCTAGCTCAACGCGCAGCACAAACAGGAGCTTTTCCAGTAGCTCCTGTGGATCTTCCTGCGGTGCATCGGCCAGATCGATCAGCTCTTCTGCGTCTTCCAAGTTGTCTGGATCGGCATACTCATCCAGCAGCTCTTCAACCTCTTCCTCGTCGATTCCCTCATCGGTCTGGTCCGACTTGTCCGCACGCTGCGGTGCGGTTGCATTGGCTCCTGATTCATCCGTACGCTGCGCCGAGTCGTCCTGATCTGCGCCTTCCTTCTGACGCTGTGATGTGGTCGCTACACGCTTCTTGTCTGCTGTACCTGCGCGGCTTGGCGATTCCCCCGCGATGATCTGCTGGAGCGTATCCACAGCATCTTCTGGCTCTGTCTTCCGTCCCCACAGTGGACCCACTCGCTGGCTGTTTAGTAGCTCACTGAAGTTCACTTTCATCGCTTGCCCCCCCGCTGCGCTTGCTGTGGCCAGTTCCTACTGCTTG
>WBZP01007897.1_pt1 | contig 10164 bp, 6 predicted proteins | sample 5204301 | NCBI WGS metagenome assembly WBZP01 (sample SAMN12412401, study PRJNA552823) | activated sludge metagenome | isolation source: activated sludge from nitrification reactor of wastewater treatment plant... | place: USA: Pennsylvania | collected 2017 | reverse complement strand
TCCGTGCTGGAACTCGGCTCCCGCTGCTTCCTGTGATTCGGTACTCTAGGGGAAGCTGATCCCTTTCGGCTCTGGCCGCATGGCCCCGGGGGGAGAGGGACGAGGACAACATGTCAGGCAAGCAGCAGCGCTCTGCACCATCGGGAAACATCATCGTCTGCGGACGCGCCTACAACATCGGCTGGCCGGTCGTTAACTTCTTCGACAACCAAAACTTCAGCGCCTATCGGCTCGGCTGTTACAAAGGCAAGGACGGCTCACCGCCGGGAGCCCTGCCGTTTGGACCGGCCAAAGGACTGGGCAAGTCTCCGTATCGCTACCGCGAGAGGCGGCTGATGGGCGGGCAGCGCAACGATCTGCGCCGACTGCAAGACATCATTCGCCAGTTTGTCCTTCACCACGACGGCTGCGCGAGCTCGGCGGACTGCTTTCACGTACTTCACGACGAGCGCGGACTGTCGGCGCACTTTCTCATCGACAACAACGGCTGGATTTATCAGACGCTTGACCTGGCCGACGGCGCGTTCCATGCCTCGGGCGTCAACGAGATCTCCATCGGCGTCGAGCTGTGCAACCGAGGCCAGGTCGAGCTAGACGGCCCGGAGTTTTATCGCAAGCGCGGCATGACCCGCGACGTGACCGAGTTTGTCGTCCACAACAGCCGCTACCGGATGTGGCAGTACACGCCCGATCAGTACATGGCGATGGCGGCGCTCGGGAAGGCGCTGTCGCGACTGCTTCCGAACTTGCCGCAGGTATTTCCCGAGTGGAACGGTCAGATCCTTAACACCTGGATGGCCGATCCGCGCGCGTTTGCCGGCTACATCGGGCACTACCACGTCACCAACAACAAGTGGGACCCCGGCTGCTTTGACTTCAAGTGGCTGGCGCAAAAAATTCGGGTCAGCTCGACGTGGTTTGTCTGTCTCGACAAGAACAACGAGTGCCCGAAGCCGCCCGAGAGCGCCGAAAACCCGCAGACCGCCGAGCAGCAAGGCCAAGTCCTGTTTGCCAACAACGAAGAGGAAGCGATGGGAGGCTATTTTCCCGTCGGACCGTTTGGGCGCTCGCGGCTGTGGCACGGCGGAATTCATCTGAACTTGCCGCAGTCGTCGCCAGTGTTTACGCCGTTTCCGGGTCGCATCGTCGCAGCGCGCTTTGGCGATGATGTTCCGACGGGCTCGGCGAACTTCGTGCTGATGCGGCACTACTTCCGCCTCGCTGGCGTCGAGACGCTGTTCTTCATCCTCTACATGCACGTCGAAAAAGAGGACCCCAAGTCGGGCCGTACGCCGTGGCTGTTCGAGGCGGACAAGAAGCCGTTCTGGTCCGGCATGTCAGGCGGCGGGGTGTTCTATCCCGACATCGACCTGGCCGGCGGCGAGATGATCGGTCACATCGGACAGGCGGGCCCGCCCGGCAACTACGAGAGCCAGCTCCACGTCGAGGTGATGTCGCCCGAAGACATCGCCAGCAAGCTCGAAGCTGGATACTTTAAGCCCATCGACGGCAAGTCCGGCGGTCACTTCTGCGACGTGAAGGACATTGTTTCGGCCATCGATCGACCGAAAGGAAAAGGCGACGGCATCCTCACCGACAAGGAGCTGCGCGACTTCTTCCAAAACGACCAAGGCAAGCTGGAGCTGCGCAAGCTGGCGGTCCGGTTTCAGTCTGAGTGGGGTGACAGTCCGGACTGGGAAGCGCAGCTGCTGCAGAGCAAAGACTTTCGCGCGATGCCCAAGATTGCGCGCGCCAAGCTCTACCGCGACCAGATCAAGCCGACGCTGTGGTACACGGCCGAGCTGGCTGAAAAAGTCGGTCTGCCCAAAGACTTTGTGGTCTGGCACTACCATCCGGTGCGCTTTGTCGCGTGGATGAACAGCCAGCTGCGCAAGCAAGCGACGACGATGGTGGGACAGATTCAGGTCGCGCAAGGACCGGCGGCGGCCAGAGTGCTCGACGATCGCGAGTCGCTCGAAGGCTTCACCGATGAAGAAGACGAGATGTCGCCGGAAGCCAGTCGCCGCCTGACGCTCGAAGATCTCGCCAACGGCTACCCCGACGAGACTCCCGTCAAATAAGTCACCCTTCCGCTCGTTAGACTTCCTCTCTTTGACTTCCTCTCTTTGACTTCCCGTCTTGCACCGGGCTCGCTTACGATGCCGTCAGCAACCGCGAGGAAAGAGCGATGACTCGACCGCACCTTGGCAACCTCCGCGATCTCCACCTGCGCAAGATCCGCCGCCTGACCGCCGGTCAGCTTCATCATCGCGCCCCGACGCTGTCGCCGGATGGTCGGCTGCTGCTGCACGCGCTGTCGAGCGGCACCGACTCGCAGTGGCTGTGTACCGATCGCAAAGGCCGGATCGCCCGCGTCTTGCCCGGTCCCGTCGAGGGTCGCGGCGCCATCAGCCTCGATGGCAGCATCGCCTACGGTCGCCAAGTCGGTGCGACGTGTGAGATCTGGCTGCTTGCCGCCGGGGATGCCGAGCCGCGACGACTGCTTGGTGGCGACGGTCGCTTGTATCGCGATCCGACGTTCTCACCGGATGGAACGCGGCTGGCTTACCTGGCGGATGATGGCAGCAGCAGCGTCGGACAGCTGCGACTGTGGATGTATGACTTGCAGCGCGGCACTCACGAGCTACTCCTCGGGTCACTGCCGGGACAGGCCCACGCGCGGCTGCTGCATCCGATCTTTGCGCCGTGGGGAGACAGCCTGTTCTGCGAGGCCATCCTCGACGACGGAAGCGCCATCTTCGAGCTTCAGCTCACCAGCGGTCTTTGCACCCAGCGCAGTCCACTCGGCTACTCCTCGCCGGCACCACTCGGTCGTGGGATTGTCATCGCGGCGCATCACCCCGATCCGCAGTCGATTGAGCTGGTCCTGCTGGCCTATCCACCGGGAGCCGACCGACTGCGCCAAGCGGTTCTCCTCGATCGCAAGCACGGGGCCGGCGAGCCGACGGTAGCAATCGACAAAAAGAGCCAGGTCTTCGTTGCTTTCACGATGCCCGGAAGTGCCCACAGCGGCGAGCCGCAGCGCAGCGATCTGCACCTGGGACAGCTCTCGAAGCTGCCCCGTCGATTGCTCATCAGCTCCGAGGGCAGTCCGGATGCCACCGCAGCAGACAACGAAGCCGCACCGTCCGACGACAAGTCCGCCCAAGCCCTGTCCGCAGTGCTGCTGACCCTAAGCGACGATCGACCCCTGTTGCAGGACATCTGGCTGGCGATGGAGCGAGGCGCATGAAGATCGCTTCCATCGACTGTGGAACCAACTCCTTTCACTTGATGATCGGGCAGATCAGCGCCCAAGGTCAGGTCGAGGTCATCGATCGCCAGAAAGACATGGTTCGACTCGGGGACTCGACCTTTCGCGGCGGCGTGATCTCTCCCGAGTCTTTTGCCCGGGCAGCCGAGGCCCTGCGCGGCTTCCGTCGGCTGTGCGACAGTCACCAAGTCACTGCCCTGCTCGCCGTCGCCACCAGCGCCACCCGGGAAGCCATCAACGGCGGTGAGTTTGTCCGCGCCATGCGGGATGAAACCGGCGTCGATCTTCAGGTCATCACCGGCGAAGAAGAGGCCCGGCTCATCTACCTCGGTGCCCGCTCGGTCCTGCCGCTTGGCAACCGCCGCGCGCTGTTGTTCGACATCGGCGGCGGCTCGGTCGAGATCATGGTCTGCGACGCGCGTGAGCTGTACTTTCAGCGCAGCCTCAAGCTCGGCGTGCTGCGTCTGCTCCAGTTTTTCGGAAGCGATCAGCCGACCATCGACGAGCGGGCCCAGCTGGCCGAGTCCTGCCATCGAGCGCTCGAGAAAATCGCCGCCCCGATCCAGCGCATTGGCTTCGACTTCGTCGCCATCAGTGCCGGGACCGGTCGCGCGCTCGCCGAGCTGTGTGCCCCGACTGTCCAGCGACTCGACGCCACCGGCCCCAAAGACAAGCTCGAGCGAAGCAAGCTGGTGCGTTTTTCCGACATTTATTCCCTGGAGCAGCGACTGTTTGCGATGAGTCCCGCCGAGCGGCAGCGCCTGCCTGGACTTGACCCGCGCCGGTCCGACTCGATCCTCCCCGGGGTGGTGCTGGTCCGCTCGCTCCTCGAGGTCTTTCACGCCGACGAGTACATGCTGTGCGAGGCCGGCCTGCGTGAGGGTCTGGTCTTCGACTACGCGCAGAAAAACCGCCCCGACATCCAGCTCTCCGACGAGTTTCCCGATCTGCGGCGGCGCTCGGTGGTCAGCCTGATGCGGCGCTGTCAGGCCCGAGAGGCCCACGCCAGCCACGTCGGTCGGCTGTCACTCGACTTGTTTCGCGGCCTTCGCCCGCTTCATGGCCTCGCCAACTCCGACGGAGAGCTGCTGGAGTTTGCGGCGCTGCTCCACGACATCGGCTTTTACATCACCGCGTCCAAGCATCACAAACATGGGCAGTACCTGATCGAAAACGTCGCCTTGTCCGGCTTTGCCGACGAAGAGATCAAGGTGCTGGCGCAGTGTGTCCGCTACCACCGCAAAGCGACGCCCAAGGACAATCACGAAGGCTTTCATCAGCTAAGCGAAGCGCTGCGGCGCAAAGTCCGGCTGCTGGCCTCGATCTTGCGCGTTTCCGACGGACTGGATCGCACCAACCGCCAGCTTGTCCAAGCAATTCGCGTCCGCATCCAGAGCAAGGACATCGAGCTGACCCTCGCTGCACCCGACGGCAGTGATCTGGAGCTGGAGCTGTGGTCGGCGCGTCGCAAAGCGGATCTGATGGCAGAGGTGTTTCGGCGCAAGGTTCGCTTCCACATCGCGCCGCTGCCGCCCAGTCCAAGTGACACGGAGCCAACGATCGCCCGAGATGAACCCTGGCTGAATGATCAGGCACGCTTCCGTGGGAACGCGTCTTGAACCCGTGGCGCCGCTGCTCTGGGTAGCACCGCTGCTGCTCTTGGCGGTGCTGTGGGGTGGCACGGCTGACCGGCCCGCCACGCTGGTGGTTGCCGGTGTAGGTGGACTGCTGGCCATCTGTCGTGGGCTGTCCCCAAAGCGCGTGCCGCTGTCCTGGTTTTCGCTGTGGCTGCTGCTGGCGGTGACGCTGTCGGTGCTGCAGTGCCTGCCGCTGCCCGCCTGGCTTCGTGGAGCGCTGTCGCCCGGACTGGATGCCACCCTGCGCTTGGTGCTGACAGACCTGGGTGGTTATCCCGCCGAGTCGCTGCCGCTCTCGCTTGATCCGGCAGAGTCGGCGCATGAGACGGTTCGGCTGCTCGGCTATCTGTGCCTGCTCTGGGCTTGGTCAACGCTGCGCAGCCGCCAAGGAGACAGCTTTCGCTTGGCTGGGCTGGTGGTGGCTGCGGCAGTGGTGGTCGCTGGACTGGGTGCGCTCGCCGCGACTGGGGTCCCGCTGCCAGCGCCACTTGCCGTCCCAGCGGTCGGAGCAAGTCGTTCCCTCTGGCCCGCCGTGCTGCCGAACGCCAATCACCAGGCCGCGTTGCTGTCGGTGGCCGCGATCCTGTGCGTGGGAATGCTGCTTACGACCAGTCCTCACGAGCGGCGCTCTCGCTGGCTGCTGTTGCTGGGCGCGCTGCTGCTGCTCGATGTCGGGCTGCTGATGACGCTGTCGCGGGCGGGGATTGGCTGTGGACTCATCGGCCAGGTTGTGACGCTGCTCGCCGACACTCCCGACCGAGCGACCGTACGGCAGCGACTGCTCCGAGGCCTTCTGCCCGCGCTGGGACTTGGCCTGGTGGTGCTGCTGCTGGGACCGGGGGCTCACTTGGTCGAGCGACTCCGCGATGGCACGCGACTGCTCACGCCGGGCAGCAAGATCTGGGTCTGGCAGCAAGCCCTGCCGCTTCTGCGCAGTCACCTTCTGCTGGGCATTGGCCGAGGCGCCCAGGAAACCGCGCTGACAGTCCCGCCCGAGGTCGCCGCTCAGCTCCGCTTTACCTACCTGGAAAACGAGTGGCTGCAGACGCTGCTGGACTTTGGGGTGGTCGCAGGTATGACACTGTGGGCGCTGCTGCTCTTGGCGATGTGGCAGTCACGGCAAGGGATGCGGCCCGGAATCGCGCCCTCGGTGATGCGGCGCTCGGCGTGGGTGGCGCTGCTGTATCTCGGGGTTCACAACTTTTGGGACTTCAACCTGGAGATTGGCGCGCTAGCGGTGCCGGCGGTGCTGCTGGCGGCGCTGGTGCAGCGGCCAAGCCGATCGATCTCGGCGCGGTGGCTGATGGGGCCGGGCGTGCTGACGATCGTGCTTTCGGGGTGGGTTCACCTGCGGGCGCCGAGCCATGACCAAGATGGCCGTCACTTATATACGCTTGCGACCGATCCCAAGACGCCGGTTGGGACGCTGCTGGCCGAAGCGGGACAGGCGGTGCGCCGGCATCCGCTCGATGGCTATCTGTCGGCGCTGGTGGCGGCACGGCTGGCGGAGGACCACCACCCGGACGCGATGCGCTGGGTCAATCGGGCGCTGAATCAGCAGCCAAACGAGCTGCTCGCACAGGCCACGGCGGCCCGGCTGCTGGCACGCCACGGTCACAAGCGGCAGGCCTTGGCGCTGCTTGGGCCCTTGGTGGCGGCAGCGGACCCGGAAAAGCGAAAGTGGCTGCTCCAGCGGCTGCTTGAAATCACCACCGACCCGGCGGAGATCCTGCGGGCGCTGCCGAGTCGGCCCGAGCTTCGCGCCGCGCTGCTCGATGACCTGGGAACCTCGGTCCCGCCGCGCTGGCCGATGGTGCTGGTGGTGGCTCGCATGGCCACCTCGCTGGGGGAAGATAAGGCCTTGGCGTGGCTGGGTCGTGCGGCGCTGGCGGAGTCGTCGGTCCAGGATGCCGAGCGGGCTCTGCGCGGACTGCTTACGCACGGTCCGGGTGAGCCGCTCCTTGTCGGTGGGCTGCTGGAGCTTTTGCTGCGTCACGGACAGGCGGACCTGGCGGAAAAGCTGGCCGACGAGGCCCTGGCCCAGCACTCGTCGCCCGAGGTGCGGATTGCGCAGGCTCAGATCTTGGCGGCGCAGCACAAGCTGGAGAGTGCCCGGCAGAGTCTCCAGCGCGCGATGGACGACTGTCACGACCTGACGATGCTGGCGCGCATCCACGAGGTTCGCGCCGACCTAGAGTCGCAAGCCGGGCAAGTTCATCGCGCGGCAGCCGAGCGTGCCGAAGCTGAGCGTCTCCGAAGAGAAGCCAAACAGCCGTGATAGATTGTCGCCTAGATTCAATTGCCCCGATGCGCATCCTCCACGTCATTCAGTCCGCGAGCCAAATCTATGGAGCCGAGCGCTGTGTGCTCGACGAGACGTTGGCGCAGACCCGACGCGGTCACCATGTCGAGGTGCTGATCTGTCACGAAACCCGACTTGGCGACGAGCAGGCACGGCTGGAAAGTGAGCTGTTGGCGCGCGGCATTGTGACGACACGGGTGGAAGCGCTGTCGCAGCTCAATCCACGCCTCGTCGCTGGCTGGTATGCGGCTCTGCGGCGACTGCGCCCTGACGTGGTGCACTCGCACTCGCTCAAGACCGATGTGCTGTCGACGCCGCTGTGTCGCCTGCTCGGACTGCCGCTGGTCATCGAGGTGCACGGCTATCTGCGGCCAGACGACCTGCGGATTCGCGTCTATGAGCAGCTCGATCGGCTGTCGCTGCGCTTCGCGTCGGCGGTGGTGACACTCAGCGACGAATATCGCGCCGAGGTGCTCGCCAGCGGCGTCGATCCGAAAAAGACCCATCTTTTGCCGAGTGGTATCGACATCGCACGGCTGCGGTCGCAGGTCGGCAAGCGAGATCTCCGTCGCGAGCTGGGCTTTGGCAGCGACGTGGTGATCGGAATGGTCGCCCGCCTGTCACCCGAAAAAGGACATGCGCACTTCCTCCAGGCGATGGCCGATCTCCACCAGCAGGGACTGCCGGTGCGAGGCGTGCTGTACGGAGAAGGGCCCTTGGCGGCGGAGCTTCAGCAGCGGATTGCCGACGAGAAGCTCCCGGTGACCCTGGCCGGCTATGTGGAGGAGATCGCCGACGCCTACCGCTCGCTCGATGTGCTCACGTCGTGTTCGCACAACGAAGGGCTGCCGCTGAACTTGATCGAGGCGATGGCGCTCGGCGTGCCGGTGGTGGCCATGTCGACCGGTGGCTGTCGAGAGATCGTCCGCGATGGAGAAACCGGCCTGCTGGTGCCAGCCGGTAGCCAGTCCGCGCTCACCGTGGCGCTGTCGAAGCTGAGCAAAAATCGCGACCAGCGGGTGCGCTTCGGTCAGGCCGCCGCCGCCGCTGCCGAGGCCCGATTTTCGCTGGAAGCGTGGGTGGACGGAATTGAGTCGATTTATGCCAATGCCCGTCGCCGTATGGGACGCGGATGAGCCGGGCGAGCGCTGTGTGCGGCCTGGCGATGCTGCTCGGCGTCGTCCCATCGGCGGAAGCGACCCGAATCGACTATCTGGGCGAGGTTCGCACGAGCGCCTTCGTCGGTGTAGCCAATGTCGGTCAGTTCGGAACCGGCGACGACACCGGCCCGTGCGGCGTCGATCCACTGTGGGACATTGGCAGCGAAGCCAGTGGCACTTTTGCCGTACTCGTCACCAGCAAAGCCTTTCGGCATCAGCTCGCCGTCTCACTTGGCTATTCAGCCCAGCTGTGTACGCCGCTGCTCCGTCGACCTGTGTTTGGCTTCGACTACCGAGGCGAGCACTCGCTGTCGGCGCAGACCCGCATCACCGGCCAGGCCCGCGCCACACTCGATGTGTTCGATCGCACCCTTGATGTCCGCAGCGGCTCCGGCAACATGATCGACCCCAACCTGCCGATGACCAGCCAGTCGGCCTCGGGGCAATACTTCTTCACCACCAGCGCCAGCGTCGAGCTTCAGCATACCTGGAATGATCGCTACGGCCTGCGCGCCGGCTTGTCGTGGCGGGCCCTCGAGCTGCTCTCGTCACTCGACAGCTTGCCGACCTATTCGACGCTGGGACCGATGCAGTCGATTGAGGCCTTGCTGCTGTTCGGACGCAACTTCCGTCGCCACCGCTTCGAGCTGCCGGTTCGTTACCGACTGAGCTACCTGTACGCAGGCACCTGGCGCAACGTCCTGTCCCGCGAGCAGGTCAAGCCAGCCCATGATGTCTTCGTCGGTGGAGCCTGGGAATACAAGCTCGATCAGCGCTTCACCCTTCGCGCCGAAACCGGGCTCATCGTCGCTGCGCAGCCGCACCTGTGTACCCGTCTCGATCCGCTCCTCATCGTCGGTGATCGCTGTTCGATAGATGGCCGGGTGCGCGGCATTCGCGGCAACGACAACCCACCACCGCTCGAAGTGGCCGCCGGCCCGCTCGCCACCCTCAGCTTCGGCGGCGAGGTCAGCCTCAGTTACGTCGGTCCCAGACGGCGCTTCGATCTGCGCCTTTCCCGAGGCTACGAGCCGGACGCCTACGCTGGAGCGCTGACGCTCTGGGATCGCCTCGGGGGCGACTTTGTGGTCCGTCCCAAGTGGGAACTGGCCCTCTACGGCTCGCTGCAGCTGATGCACGGCGCCCAGACCAGTCCGGGTCGGGTCAGTCCGCCAGCCTCGGGAGACTTGCTCCAGCTGGTGTCGCCCCAAAACCGCACCATCTATCTTCTGATGAGCAGCCTCGGGGCCAGTCACTCGCTGTGGGGTCCGCTGTCGGCATTCGTCGAGGGAAACGTCTTTTTGATGGCGATTCGCGGCGAGCCGGTCCCCGAGTATCCAGCGCTCGGGAAAGAGTTTCCGACGGAAGTCTCGCGCTTTCCACTCGATCTCGCCCTGCGCACCCAGGACTCGGCGCGCGGTACGCTTTTGTTCGGACTGCGGGCGCAGCTAGATACGCTGCCGGTGTCACGTCGAGAAATCGACCTGCTCCGCGATGCCCGCGCGCTGCCCTAAACTACAGTGTGGGAAAAGTGCTACCTGCATCGCTTACAGTGGCGGCAGACAGATCTTCCCAAGCACAGCCCGCCTGCGAGCGCCCGTCACCTTGGGCAAGTTCGCAGGCTCCCCGTGAAGGGCCTGGACTGCCAGCACCGCAAACGCCACCGCTTCTTTGTTGTCGACATCAATGCCTTGCGAGTCCACTCGGCTCAGCACCACCGGGGCGATCAGCCGCTCCAGACGGGCAATCAGCGTCCGGTTGTAAGCGCCGCCCCCCGAGACGATCAGCTCG
>WBZP01007896.1_pt1 | contig 10164 bp, 4 predicted proteins | sample 5204301 | NCBI WGS metagenome assembly WBZP01 (sample SAMN12412401, study PRJNA552823) | activated sludge metagenome | isolation source: activated sludge from nitrification reactor of wastewater treatment plant... | place: USA: Pennsylvania | collected 2017 | reverse complement strand
GCAGCGAATTCGCTGGGTGCCGGGCGGCCTGGCCAACCCGGTGTGGGTCGACGACCAGGACTTCGACGTCGCCTTCCATGTGCGTCGGTCGGCCCTGCCCTCACCCGGCACCGACGGCCAACTGCGCGAACTCGTGGCTCGCATCATGAGCCGGCCGCTTGACCGCGCCCGCCCACTGTGGGAGGTCTACCTCGTCGAGGGTCTGCAGGGCGGCCGGTTCGCCATCCTGACCAAGACCCACCACGCGATGGTCGACGGCACGGCGGCGGTGGACATCGGTCAGGTCATCCTGGACAGCAGCCCCGATCCGCGAACGACGCCTGATCTGCACTGGAATCCCTCGCAGGAACCCAGTGGCGCTGAGCTGCTGGCCGGGGCCGTAGTGGACAGCATCCGTCGTCCCGCCGTGGTGGTGGAGGCGGCGCGCAAGAGCGTGTCCAATGCTGGCCAGTCGGCGGCCGCCGTCGCGCGTTCGGCCGGAGGGCTGGTGACAGCGCTGTGGAGTGCGGCGAGACCCCCGGCCGAGAGTCCGCTCAACGTGCCGATCGGCGCCCAGCGCAGGTACGGGACGGCGACGCTGGACCTCGAGGACTTCAAACGGGTGCGCAAGGCCCACGGCGGCACGATCAACGACGTGGTGCTGGCCGTCATCACCGGTGCGCTGCGGGCTTGGTTGATGACCCGCCAGGAGAACGTGGGCGTACGGCACACGATCCGGGCGATGGTGCCGGTCAGCGTGCAGGAGGCCAGCGATCGGACACCGAGCAACCGGGTGGACGGTTTCGTCGTGGACCTGCCGACCGGTGAACCTGACCCGGTGGTGCGGCTGAACCGGATCAGTTTCGAGATGGGCCAGCACAAAGCCAGCGGCTCCATGGTCGGCGCCCAGTCGCTGGTCGCTCTCACGGGATTCGCCCCGCCGACACTGCATGCGATGGGCGCCCGCTTGGCCGGTGACCTGTCCCGGCGTGTTTCGAACGTGGTGGTGACCAACGTCCCCGGACCGCAGACGCCGCTGTACGTGACGGGTGCCGAACTGCTCGGTGCCTACCCGGTGCTGCCGCTCACGAAGGGCATGGCCGTCACAATCGGGCTGACCTCCTACAACGGTGGGATGTTCTTCGGCCTGAACGCCGACCGGGACGCGATCCACGATATTGACGTGCTTACCGCGTGTATTTCTGAAGCAATGGACGAATTACTGGACACGACACGAAACACGCGTGTCCGCGCAAAACGCGCCCGGAGGGACTAACGTCACGCGGAGTAGCGTTAAGCAGTTAGCGCTGCGATGCGAACCTGGAGGTTTCCATGGCGCAGACGTCGGCTCCTCGCCGCGGCCTTGTGCTGGGCGGCGGCGGCATTCTGGGCGCTGCCTGGATGGTGGGTGCGCTCAAAGCCGTGGAGGAAATCCACGGCTGGGATCCGCGCACGGCCGACTACATCGTGGGAACGTCAGCCGGTTCGGTGCTCACCGCCCTGCTGGGGGCCGGAGTCAGCGTCGACCAGCTGGTCGCGCACCAGCATGGCAAGCCCATCACCGAAGGCCCGTTGGCCGGCTATTCGTGGGACTACGAGAAGGCCACCGGCAGCAACCGCCCATCACTGCCCCGGCTGCTCGGTCCCGGCAGCGGCAAGCTGATCCGCCGCACCTTGGCGGGCGGGGCCCGCAAGATGCCGCCCACCGCGGTGCTGTCCGCGTTCCTGCCCGCCGGCAAGGGTTCCCTGGACCGGGTCGGCCACCTGGTCGAAGCCTTCACCCCCTACGGCGAATGGTCCCCGCACCCCAACTGCTGGATCGTCGCCCTGGACTACGAGAGCGGCCGGCGTGTGGCGTTCGGGCATGAGAACGCGCCCGATGTTCCGCTCAACGAAGCCGTCATGGCCAGTTGCGCGATCCCGGGCTGGTTCCGTCCGATGCAGATCAACGGCCGCACGTACATCGACGGCGGCGCCTGGTCGGCGACGTCGGTGGACCTGCTGGCCGGGTTGGATCTCGACGAGGTCTACGTCCTGGCGCCCATGCTGTCGTTCGCGATGGATCAGCCGGAGACGGTGCTGGGCCGGATGGAACGCCGCTGGCGAGTTCAGGTGACCAAGCGCTGCCTGTCCGAAGTGAACAAGGTGCGCTCCGGCGGGACTGACGTCGTTGTGCTCGGACCCGGGCCGGAAGACCTCGAGGCGATGGGCGCCAACGTCATGGACAACAGCCGCCGGCTGCGCGTTCTCGACATGTCACTGAAGACCTCGGTCGAGGCGTTGCGCGACCCCGATCGGGTCGGGCCTGACCATCTGGCCGACGTCAGTTGAACCGCGCCTACGTCGCCGCCGCGTTGTCGCAGGTCATCGCCTGGTTCGACGCCGGTGCGGTCCCAGCCGGCACCGAAGCGCACACAGCCCCAAGTGACGACGAGGAGTTGGAGTTTGCTGCCACTGCCGCGGCTAGGGATTCGGTGCTGCACGGCCGGCCGGCGGTGGTGGCCGTCGATGCCGAGGTCGATCACGGCGTGCTTGCAGCCGACGCGCCGGTTGCGAACTGGGCGGCGTTGTTCGTTGACGATCTCGAGTGGTACGCAGTGAGCGAGATCGACGCGTTGCGCTGATCCTTCACGTGCGGCGCGCGCCTAGCCGATCCGTGAGCATTCCGGGCATCCGTGAGCCTCGCGGGCGGGTTCTAGGCGTCCGGCAAGCTAACCGATGCCCAGAATGCTCACCGATTGCGGCTTCGCCTTGCCACACGTGGTGAAGGATCCCGGTTCGGGACACCGCCAGATCGAGCTTGTGCCCGAGGACCGCACGGCGCTCTCCACGCGTTCACTCGCCAAGTCCTGACCACAAATGGAAGGATCGGGGTATGGACGCTGTGACCGAGTTGCCCCCGATCGTCAACGAGCCGAACCGGCTGTACGAACCCGGCTCGCCGCATCGTGCCTCGTTACAGGCACGGCTGGCGCAGATGCAGACGCAGGGCACGCTCGATCTGACGATGAATATCGGCGGCGAGTGGGTCATGGGCGGCGGCAGCCGGATCAAAGTGGTCCAGCCGCATGCCCACGGCAAGGTGCTCGGGGTGACGAAGAACGCGACCCGCAAGGATGCCGCGGCTGCTGTGGCCGCCGCGAAAGCAGCTGCGCCGGGGTGGCGGGCGATGTCCTTCGACGACCGCGCTGCGATCTTCCTGAAGGCAGCCGACCTGCTCGCCGGCCCCTGGCGCGACACCCTGAATGCCGCGACCATGCTCGGCCAGTCCAAGACCGCGTTCCAGGCGGAGATCGACAGCGCGTGCGAACTCATCGACTTCTGGCGCTTCAACGTGAAGTTTGCCGCCGAGATCCTGCGCGAGCAGCCGACGTCGGCCGCCGGGGTCTGGAACTACACCGACCACCGCCCCCTCGAGGGTTTCGTCTATGCGATCACCCCGTTCAACTTCACGGCCATCGCCGGCAACCTGCCGACGGCGCCAGCCCTGATGGGCAACACCGTGGTGTGGAAGCCCTCACCGACCCAGCAGTTCGCCGCCCACTATCTGATGAAACTGCTGGAAGAGGCCGGTCTGCCGCCGGGGGTCATCAACATGGTGACCGGCGACGGCATCGCGGTCTCCGACATCACCTTGTACGACCGCGACCTCGCAGGAATCCACTTCACCGGTTCCACGCCGGTGTTCCAACTGCTGTGGCGCACGGTCGGCGAGAACATCGACAAGTACCGCACCTATCCGCGGCTGGTCGGCGAGACCGGCGGCAAGGACTTCGTGCTAGCCCATCCTTCGGCCGACCCGGACGTGCTGACGACCGCGCTGATCCGGGGTGCGTACGAGTTCCAGGGCCAGAAGTGCTCGGCCGCCTCCCGCGCCTACGTCCCCCGTAGCGTCTGGAAAGTCATGAAGGACGACTTCCTCGGCAAGGTCGAGTCGCTGTCGATGGGTCCAGTCGACGACTTCAGCAACTTCATGAGCGCCGTCATCGACGGCAGGTCGTTCGCCAAGGTGTCCGCGGCGATCGAGCGGGCGCACAAGGCCGCCGACGTCGAGGTGGCGGCCGGCGGTACCTACGACGACAGCGAGGGCTACTTCATCCGGCCCACGGTCGCGCTGAGCAAGGACCCCACCAACGAGTTCTTCACCGACGAGTACTTCGGCCCGCTGCTCGGCGTGCACGTCTACGACGACCGTCGCTACTCGGCGGTCATGGAGCAGATGGAGGGCATCGCCAAATACGCCCTGACCGGCGCGGTCATCGCGCAGGACCGGGAAGCCATCGCCCAGGCCCGCGAGTTCCTGCGGTTCGCCGCGGGCAACTTCTACATCAACGACAAGCCCACGGGGGCGGTCGTGGGACAACAGCCGTTCGGTGGTGGCCGGGCGTCGGGGACCAACGACAAAGCCGGGGCAGCCCAGAACCTGATGCGATGGACCAGTACCCGTTCGATCAAGGAGACGTTGGTTCCGCCGACCGACCACACCCACCCGCATATGAAGTGAGGCATGCATGCATGACGCAGCGCTGACCGATCTCCTCCAGGCTGCCAGTGAAATGGCGCAGGGGACCAGCCCGGAGGAATTCGAGGTCGATCTCGGGGACTTCCTGCCCCGGTTCTACGAGGACGTGGCCCCGGAGGACCTGGTCGGCAAGGACCCGATCGACGTGGTGGGCCCGGCCACGAACATGCTGCGGCTGGGCGCCAACCGTCCGCAGGGGACCGCGGTCGTGGACGTGTTCACGCCGACCGTTGCTCACAACGAGTGGACCTCGGGACACACGGTGGTGCAGGTGATCACCGACGACATGCCGTTCCTGCTCGACTCGGTCGTGGCTGCCATCACCGAGGGCGGGCAGTCCCTGCACCTGGTCGCGCACCCCATCTTCGCGGTCCGGCGCGACGCTGCCGGCGCGCTGAAGGAGGTCGTACCCGGTCCCGTCGAGGACGCGGGTGAGGGCACGATTCGGGAGTCCTGGATTCACCTGGAAATCGACCTCGCGACCGATCCGGCGGCTCATGCCGCGCTGGAGAAGCGGCTGCTCAGCGTCCTGGAGGACGTGCGGCAGGCCGTGGAGGACTGGCCCCGGATGACCAACACGGCGCTCACCCTGGCCGACCAGTTGCGCGCCGATCCGCCCGCGACCATCGAGGCCCGCCGCGTGCAGGAGGCGGCGGACTTCCTGCAGTGGTTGGGGGAGGGGAACTTCACGTTCCTCGGCTACCGCGAGTACGACCTGGTCCGTGACCCCGATCCCGTGGCGCTGCGCAGTCAGCCGGGCAGCGGGCTGGGGCTGTTGCGTTCGGACACCTCGGAGTCCCAGTCGTTCTCGGAGTTGCCGCCGGAGGTGCGCAAGCATGCCACCGAGCACCGGATCCTCGTGCTGACCAAGGCCAACACCCGCTCCACAGTGCACCGGCCGGTGCGGTTGGACTACGTAGGCGTCAAGCGCTTCGACGATGCCGGTGAGGTGATCGGGGAGCACCGGTTCATCGGTCTGTTCACGTCCAGCACCTACAACCAGTCCGTGCTGCAGATCCCGGTGTTGCGCCGGCGCGTCGACGAGTTGTTCGAGCTCACAGGGTTCGCCAGTGGCACGCACAGCGGCAAGGACCTGCTGCAGTTCTGCGAGACCTACCCGCGCGACGACTTCTTCCAGACCGACGCGGCGGAGTTGTTCCCGATCGCGCGTGCGGTGCTGCAGATTCACCAGCGCCGCCGTACTCGGCTGTTCACCCGTCCCGACCGGTACGGGCGTTACGTGTCGTGTCTGGTGTATCTGCCGCGTGACCGGTACAACACCAAGGTCCGGGAGCGCATTCAGAAGACGCTGCTGGACGCCTACGGCGGGCAGACCGTGGACCACACGGCGCTGCTCACCGAGTCGGTCCTGGCCCGGTTGCACATGGTGGTACACATGCCGCCCGGCGTGCCGATCCCGCAGGTCGACACCGCTGCGCTGGAGAACGAGCTCGCCCAGGTCGTGCGCTCCTGGGACGACCACTTGGCGCAGTCGCTGCTCACGGCGGCCGGCGAGGAGCGCGCTGGTGACCTGTTCGCGCGGTACGAGAACGGGTTCCCCGAGGCCTACAAGGAAGACGTCACCGCGCGCGAAGCGGTGGCGGACATCCAGAGCCTGGAGTCCGTCGACGACACCGGCATCGCCGTTTCCCTGTCGCAGCCGGCAGTCGCGGAGTCGCTGCGCGACCGGCTGGTCACGATCCACCGGGTCGGGCCCAGCATCTCCCTTGCCGAAGTGATCCCGATCCTCGGCGGTTTCGGCGTCGAGGTGCTCGACGAACGGCCGTACCGAGTCACCGCCTCGGACGGCGTGGAACGGCACATCTACGACTTCGGAATCCGGCTGCCCGACGGGGAGTTGCCCGACGAGGACACGTTCACCCAGCGATTCAGTGAGGCGTTCCAGGCCTGCTGGCTGCACAACGCCGACTCCGACCGGCTGAACACGCTGGTGACCGCGGGCGGTCTCGACTGGCGGGAAGTCGCCACGGTCCGCGCCTGGGTGGAGTACGCCCGGCAGATCGGGTCGCCGTTCTCCGCGCAGTACATGATCGAGGTGCTGCTGGCGCACACCGAGATCGTGAAGATGCTGGTGGCGCTGTTCGCCGCCCGGCACCACCCTGTTGACCACGACGCCAAGCGGGCCAAGGAATTGCACGCACAGGTGCTAGCTGCGCTCGACGACGTCGCGTCGCTGGACGACGACCGCGTCATCCGGCAGCTGCTCGGCATCGGGCTGGCGGTCCTGCGGACGAACTACTATCAGACGGTCGATGGCCGCCCGAAGCCGTGGCTGTCGTTCAAGATCGACCCCCGGGAGGTCCCCGGGATGCCGCTGCCGGCGCCGATGTTCGAGATCTTCGTGACCTCGCCTCGGGTTTCCGGTGTTCACCTGCGGTTCGGTCGGGTGGCGCGCGGTGGCCTGCGCTGGAGTGACCGGCGCGAGGACTTCCGCACCGAGGTGCTGGGGCTGGTCAAGGCGCAGATGGTGAAGAACGCCGTGATTGTGCCGGTGGGTTCCAAGGGCGGTTTCGTCGTCAAGAACCCGCCGCCGATGAGCAATCGGGAAGCGTTCATGGCCGAGGGCGTGGCGTGCTACCGCACGTTCATCAGCGGCCTGCTGGACCTGACCGACAACCTTGTGTCGGGCAAGGTCGTGCCGCCGCCGGACCTGCACCGCCGGGACGGCGACGACACCTACCTGGTCGTCGCCGCGGACAAGGGCACTGCGACGTTCTCGGACATCGCCAACTCCGTGGCCGGCGACTACGGATTCTGGCTCGGTGACGCGTTCGCTTCCGGCGGGTCGGTGGGGTACGACCACAAGGCCATGGGCATCACGGCCCGCGGTGCCTGGGAGTCGGTGAAACGTCACTTCCTGGAACTCGGCCTGGACACCCAGAGCGAGGACTTCACCGTCGTCGGCATCGGCGACATGAGCGGTGACGTGTTCGGGAACGGCATGTTGCTCAGCGAACACATCAAGCTGGTCGTGGCCTTCGACCACCGCGACATCTTCCTGGATCCCGACCCGGATCCGGCCCGCAGTTTCGTGGAGCGGCGACGGCTGTTCGAACTGGCCCGCTCCAGTTGGCAGGACTACGACCGCGGCCTGATCAGTGAGGGCGGCGGCGTGTACTCGCGTTCGCTCAAGTCGATCCCGATCACCCCGCAGGTGGCGCAGGTGCTCGGCCTGGATCCCGCAGTGAGGTCCATGACGCCGAACGACCTGCTGCACGCGGTGCTGCAGGCGCCGGTCGACTTGCTGTGGAACGGCGGCATCGGCACCTACGTGCGGTCCTCCGTGGAGTCCAACGCCGACGTCGGGGACAAGGCCAACGACCCGATCCGTGTGACCGGCGCGCAGTTGCGGTGCCGGGTCGTGGGAGAGGGCGGCAACCTCGGGCTCACGCAGTTGGGCCGGATCGAGGCTGCCGAGCACGGCGTCCACCTGAACACCGACGCGATCGACAACTCCGCCGGTGTCGACACCAGCGACCACGAGGTCAACATCAAGATCCTGCTCGACCGGATCGTGCACGACGGTGACCTGACCGTGAAGCAGCGCAACGAACTGCTCGCCGCGATGACCGAGGATGTCGCGGACCTCGTGCTGGCCAACAACTACTGGCAGAACATGCTGTTGTCCAACGGCCGGTCGCAGCAAGGTGCACTGCTGCCGGTGCACCAGCGGCTCATGTCGTCGCTGGAGAACCGCGGGCTGCTGGACCGGGACATCGAGTTCCTGCCCTCGGACGAGCAGATCGCCGCCCGGATGCAGGAGGGCCGCGGCCTGAGTTCGCCGGAACTGTCCGTGCTGCTGGCCTGGTCGAAGATCGCGCTGACCGACGACCTGATGGCGACGAACGTCGACACCGACGACTGGGCGCAGACCGCTCTCGCTGGTTACTTCCCGCCGGATCTTCAGTCCCGCTACGGCGACCGTCTGGACGAGCACCCGTTGCGCAAGGAGATCGTCGTCACGATGCTCGCCAACGACATCGTGAACCACGGCGGCATCACGTTCGTGCACCGCACGATCGAGGAGACCGGAGCGTCGGTCGAGGAAGTGGCACGGGCGTACGTGGCCGTGCGGCAGATCTTCGATATGGACGGTGCCTGGGAGGAGATCGAGGCGCTGGACCGCGTGGCCCCGACCGCCGCGCAGAACGCCATGTACTTGGAGCTGCGGCGGCTGCTGGACCGCGCCGTCCGGTGGGTGCTGACCACGCGTGGTGGTGTCCTGGACGCCACCAAGCTGATCGCCGACATCCGGCCAGTTGTGGAGTCGTTGTCGCCGCTCGTGCCGGAAATGTTGATGGGGACCGAGCGGCACCGGCTCGAGCAACTGAGCGCGCACTTCGTGGGGCTCGGGGCGCCGGAACCACTGGCGATGCGGGTTGCAGCGTGTCTGGATCAGTACTCGCTGATGGACATCGCCGACATGGCCGCGCGCGAGAAGCAGGATCCGGAGGCCATCGCGCGCTTGTACTTCGCGGTGTCCGAGACGTTCGGGGTCGACGCGCTGCTGACCCAGATCTCCCATCTGGATCGCAGCGACCGGTGGTCGGCCCTGGCGCGTGCGGCCGTTCGGCAGGACCTCTACGCAGCGCAGGCAGGGCTGACGGTACGGATGCTGCGCCGCACCGACCCGGACGCCTCGCCGAAGGACCGGATCGCGGCGTTCGCGAAGGCCAACCCGGAGGGCCTTGCCCGCGCCCGGGCCACGCTTGCCGAGATCAACGCCGACGGCAGTCCGAGCCTGGCCACGGTGTCGGTGGCGTTGCGGGTCTTGCGCAACGTGTCGCAGCAGGGGGTGTGATCGGCCGATCGGTGAGCATTCCGGGCATCCGTTAGCACCGCGGGCAGGTTTTCCGCGCCCGGTGTGCTCACCGATGCCTGGAATGCTCACGGATTGCGACGTCAAGCCTGGTGATGCGTCGCGCAGGATCCGTCTAACCGCTGTCGCGATCTGCCGGCGAGTCAGCGCACTCCGATCGCCGGCAGGTCACCCAGCTCGGCCTCCCGCTGCAACTGCAGGGCGATGTCGATGATCATGTCCTCCTGGCCGCCGACATAGCCGTGCTCGCCGACCCGTTGCAGGATCGCGTGGGCCGGCACGTCGTAACGCTGCGCGGCACGCTCGGCGTGCAACAGGAACGAGCTGTACACCCCGGCGTACCCCTGCGTGATCGCCGCCCGGTCCATCCACGGCAACCGCGGGATGAACGGACGGACAATCTCGTCGGCAGCCGACAGCACTTCGCCCAGACCGACGCCGGTGCGGATGCCCATATGCTCGAATGTCGCGGCGAGGACTTCAGTCGGGGAGTTGCCGGCGCCGGCTCCCAGGGCGCACAACGCACCGTCGATCTGCCTCGCCCCGGCTTGGTAGGCCAGCACGGAGTTGGCGACTCCCATGGACAGGTTCTGGTGGCCGTGGAAACCGACCTGCGCCTGCTCTCCGATCTCGGAGATCAGCGCCTGCACGCGCGCTTGGGCAGTCTCCAGCACCAAGGCCCCGGCGGAGTCGACCACGTACACGCACTGCGCGCCGGCATCCACCATGATCCGGGCCTGTGCCGCCAGCTTCTCCGGGGAGACCCGGTGCGACAGCATCAGGAAACCGACGGTCTCCATACCCAGCCGCCGGGCGTGGCCGA